>Ga0126378_10001037_pt1 | contig 20789 bp, 19 predicted proteins | sample PanSoiMetPlot_23_FD_92587 | JGI IMG/M metagenome (GOLD analysis project Ga0126378, IMG submission 92587) | Tropical forest soil microbial communities from Panama - MetaG Plot_23 | ecosystem: Environmental > Terrestrial > Soil > Tropical forest > Bulk soil | place: Panama | collected 2016-02-17
CCGCCGGGATGTAGGCGGTCTTGAGAAGCGAGATACCACCGTTGGCGAGGTCCAGGTTGTAGCCATGAAGCCCGTAAGTGCCGTTCTTGATGTCCTTGACCGCCTGGGTGAACGCGCCCGTGAAATTCCACAGTTCAGAAGAGAGCAGGACGTGCTTGGTGTCAATAGGGCCGATGTTGCCGATGTCGCCGATGTACCAGACCTTGTGGCCGACGCTGGCGTTCGAGATCGCTTGGAGGTAGCCGAATGATGCGTCGTCTCCCATGCCGAATACCACGTCAGCGCCTGCCGACATCAGCGTCTGGGCGACCCGCTTCCCGCCTGCCGAGTCGTCGTAGGCGGCGGGCCCGATCTCCGCGAACCGGATCTTCACTTTCGGGTTGACGCTGTGCACGCCCGCCGCGAACCCGCCGCTCATCTCGTACCAGTTCGTGTCGCTGGCCGAGATCACGATCCCGACGGTATGAGTCTTCGTCATCCTGGCGGCGAGGATTCCGGCGAGATAGCCGCCCTGCTGGGCCGAGGTCGTGATGTTCGACACCAGGTTAGGCACCAGCTCGTTCGGAATGTCGTAGGTCATGATCGGCACGTGGTACTGCAGCGCGACCTGCCTGGCGGCCGTGTCGTATCCGCTCGCGTGGGCGATGATGAACTGGGCGTGCTGCCGGGCGAGCTGCGACAGCAAAGACTGGGTGTTGTTGTAGCCGATGTCCGAGATGACGCTGAGATGGGCGCCTGAGGCCGTCGCGACGGCCCTGGCCGCGCTGACTCCCTGCTGGTTCCAGCCGTAATCGCTGACCTTGGCGGGAACCGCGATCGCGATCTTGGTGATGGCGGTCTTCCCGGCGGACGCCGACGAACCCGGCGCGCCCGACTGACCGGACTGTGATGAGCACGCGGCGGCCACGAGCACCACCACGCCTGCCGCAGCGGCGGCAGAACCCCACTTCCGTGCGCGACGGATCCCTTCGCTCACCGGACGCTCCCCTCCTGCCGCACTCCGACGGAGTCATGTGTGTTTCGTTCGCCTAGGCCAGCTGGCCAGCCAGGAGAATTGCCCAGCGCTGTTGGCCCGATTGTTCGGCGGGCCGACAGTATGTTAAATTCAGACTGTTAACTCTTGGCATCATACATAGCGACATAGGTCCGCGCAATTGGATGCGACGCGATGGATAAGGGGGGCCATGTGGCGCCGGCATTCGACAATCTGACGCTCTGGCAGCGGGTGTACGACCACCTTCGGGATGAGATCATGGGCGACCGGCTTCCGCCCGGCACCGAGCTGTCCGAGGTGGCGCTGTCGAAGGAACTGGAGGTGAGCCGGGGGCCTATCCGGGAGGCCATGGGCCGGCTCGCAGCGGAGGGGCTGGTCACGGTGCGGCCCCGGCGCGGCGCCGAAGTACGATCCATCACGCCCGAGGAACTGGTCGATTCCTACCAAGTCAGAGAAGCGCTGGAGGTCCTAGCCGTTCGACTTGCCGTGCCGAGGATCACCGATGCCGACCTGGCCCGTCTCGACGAATTGGTGACCGAAATGGCCGAGCACGCCAAGACAGGCGCCGTCGCGGACTTCTTCGCAGCGAACGTGGCGTTTCACGAGCTGCTCTGCGAGCTGAGCGGCAATAGGAAGCTGCTTCAGGTGCATCACCGGCTGGCCGGTGAAATAGGGAGATTCCAGGCGCGTACGCTAGCCCTGCGCGGAAGCCTGGACGGATCGGTGACCGAGCATCGCGCCATCCTTGCCGCGATCCGGCTGCGGGACGTCGAGAAGGCGGCGGAGCTCACCGCTGCTCATATCCGGGTTCCGGCGGAGCGGCTGCAAGAGACCGTCGGTCCGGGCCGGCCGGCCTTCGACGGAAATGGCTCGGGCCTGTCCCCCGGTACGAAAGCTAGCTGATGCCCCTTGCCCCGGCCAGGCAGGCAGTTCTTCGCAGAGGAACCCCCTTGACCACAACAGGCTTCAGGGTCATACGTGCGGGCGCCATCTTGGCGGTGGCCGATTTCGCCGCGTCGCTACACTTCTACCGCGATCAGCTAGGGCTTGAGGTGGTGGCGGTTTACGATGACCCGCCCTACGCGACGCTCACCGCGGCCGGTGCTCGCATTTCGCTCGCCGAGCAGAACCACCCTGCTCCGGACCGGCCTGGCGTGACAATGTCCGCTCCGGCCGACCGGTCGAGTGCGAATGTGGTCTTGGTCCTCGAGGTTGACAACGCCCAGGTCGCGCGCCAGGAACTGAGTGACCGGGGCGTGCCATTCCTGGCCGAGATCTACTATCCGCCGTGGGGTGGCAGCCGCTTCTTCTGCGTCGACCCGGACGGATACCTGGTCGAGATCGAGGAGCCCGGATGAGAGCGGTGAGGACAGGCGAGCCCGGCACCGTCGAGGTGATCGATGTTCCCGAGCCAAAGCTAACCGATCCGCAGGACGCCGTGGTGAAGGTGACAGCTGCCGCGATCTGCGGAGCCGATCTCTTCCCCATTCACGGCATGACGCCGGGGTTCGACAATGCGACCGTGCTCGGGCATGAGTTCGTCGGCACGGTGGAGCAGACGGGCATGTCGGTCGAACGCGTGCGGGTTGGCCAGCGGGTCGTATGCTCTAGCACGGTCTCGGACGGTACGTGCGGGCACTGCCGGGCCAATCGCCCTGCTCAATGCGAACGGCGCAGTCTGTTCGGCTATTCGGGCGTCTATCCGCGGCTCGACGGCGGACAGGCCGAGTTGGTCCGGATACCGATGGCTGACAGGTGCCTGCTGCCGCTGCCCGACACGGTAAGCGACGAGCAAGCACTCTTCCTTGCCGACATCCTCCCTACCGGCTTCGCCGCGGTGCGGAACTCTGGAGCCGACCTTGCGGACACCATCGTGGTCCTCGGCTGCGGCCCGGTGGGGTTGATGGCCGTGCTCTGCGGGGTTCGCCCCGGCGGCGGGGTGATCGCGGTAGACGGCATTCCTGCCAGAAGAGAGCTGGCGTCCGGGTTCGGCGCGGTGACGGCGACCCCGGAGGACGCGGGGGATCTCGTGATGGCTCGTACCCGAGGAATGGGCGCGGACGTGGTCATCGAGGCGGCTGGAACCCCCCAGGCGCTGGATGCCGCACTCCGCCTGGCGCGAGGACGGGGAACCGTGTCCGTGGTCGGAGCCCACTTTGAGCCCGACTACAAGCTTGATGCTGGCCTCATGTTCGAGCGCGAGCTCACACTGCGCTTCAGCATCGGTGATCCCCTCTCTGACCGGGAGCGGCTCATGCGGATGGTGCTCGACCGCAAGCTCAAGCCCGAGCGCGTGGTCTCGCACCGCGTGCCCCTGGACGAGGCGCCGGAGGCCTACCGCCTGTTCGACGAGCGGATCGCTACCAAGGCGGTGCTATACCCGTGACAGGCCCGCGCCGGAGGGACCTGGTCGCTCTGCTGGGGGCTGCAATCGCTCTCGCGGCCATTGGCGTGTTCACCTATGGTGACCGAGACATCCCGAGCCACCCGCAGCTCGGCGCTGCCTTGGTCGTGGGCATCCGAAACCCCGTTCGGGCGGCCGACAGAACCCTCAGGCGGGAGCTGTCGTCGGAGCACCTGAACTTCCAGTACGTGGCTTGCATCAGGAACGGCCGTAGCTACCACGGGCATCCGATTATCCGGTGCAACGTGAACTTCGGCGACCCGCACGTCGAGGCGTACTGCTCGGTGATCTTGGCGCACCGATTGGTCACCAACCAGCAAGATCCATCGATCCCGTGCAGACCCGACCTGGCGGGCTCCAAGCCGCTGCTGTTCCCGCCCCCACGATAGGTTCGCGGCTTGCCACAATCGAGTCTCGAGCGGATGCTGGCCAGCCGACTCAGGCAGCGGGCTCGATTTCGGTACCTGCGTCCGCATCAGGATCGCGCCGCCCGAACTCCGCCGCGACCAGTGCTGCCTTATGCCGCGCCCGTGGCCCGGTCGTGATCACGCCGAGCGCGAGCACTGCCACGCCGCACGCGGCGACCACCCACCACCCCACATGGCTGGCCGGAACGAAGCCGGTCTTGATCGGGCCACGCATCGCCGAGACCACGGCGGAGCCGATCACCGCGATGCCGAGCGCGGAGCCGACCTGCCTGCCTGTTGCCGCCACCGCTGCGGCCACGCCCGCCTGAGCTTGCGGCATGCCAGACATCGCCGTGTTCGTGATCGGCGCGCTGACCAGACCGAACCCCAGGCCGAACAGCAGGTAGCTGACGGCCAGGCTGGACGCGGGCGTCGTCGCGGAGAGGCTGGTGAGCATGATCGCGCTGACAGTGATCGCGATCCCAGCGCCCATCAGCGGTAGCCGCGGCCCGCGGGCGCCCACGATCCTGCCCGACAACGGGCTGCTAATCGCCGTCATGCCCGCCATCGGAAGCATGTACAGTCCGGCCTGCAGCGCGGACAGTCCGCGCACGTCCTGCAGATAGATCGTGCTCAGCAGCAAGAACCCGCCGAACGCGGCGAACGTCGATACGGCGATCATGGTCGCGCCGGCGAACGGGATACTCCGGAAGAACCGGACATCCAGCAGCGGATCGTCGCGTTGGGTTTCGTACAGCGCGAACGCCGTTCCCGCCGCTGCCGCTGCTGCGAAGCAGCCGATGATGGGCGGCGAGCCCCAGCCCCGGCCCGGGCCCTCGATGATTCCGTAGACCAGCGTGGCCAGGGTGATCATCACGAGAACCTGGCCGACAGGGTCAAAACGCCGCGGCCTCGGTGCCTTGGACTCCGGCACGAAGAGGGCAGTGAGCACGATGGCCGTAATCCCGACGGGGATATTGACCCAGAAGATGCTCCTCCAGCCGATCGAACTGACCAGCAGTCCTCCGGCCACCGGCCCGAGCGCCATGCTCAGGCCGACGACGCCGCCCCAGATCCCGATGGCCCTGGCGCGCTCGGCACGCCCGGTGAAGGTGTTCGTGATGATCGACATCGCGACCGGGTTGAGCATCGAGCCGCCGACGGCCTGGAGCATCCGGAAGATCACGAGCATGGCCAGGCTGGGAGCCAGGCTGCACAGCAGTGACCCGAGCGTGAACAGCGCCAGGCCGGCCTGGAAGGTGCGGCGGCGGCCAACCCGGTCAGCGGTCGACCCGGCGAGCATCAGGAGGCTCGCGATCACGAGCGAATAGGAGGCGACTACCCACTGCAGGCCCGACACGCTGGCGTGCAGCTCATGCTCGATCGAGGGAAGCGCGACGTTGACGACGGTGACGTCGAGCCCGACGATGAACAGGCTCATGCAGCAGATCGCGAGCACGAGCATCCGGCGGGCGCGGTTTCGTACGCCAGCGCTCACTACCTCAGTGTACTTAGCGCCCTGATCAGGACTTTTGCCCCACCGCGCCCCCGGGCCGCCTTCGTACCGGCCGCCCCGAACGCTCGCCGCCTCTCAGCCGATATCGCGCCTGCGCAGGCCAGCCAGCCCGGCCGCCCCAAGCGCGAGCGCGATCACGCTCAGCCAGATCAGCGGCGGGGCGGTGACCGTGCCTCCCGGCAGCTTGGGCAGGTGCTGGAACGGCGAGATGTCCAGCACCCAATGCGACAGCTTCAGCGCGGCGCCGAGGAACAGGATCAGCACAACCACGCCGAGGGCCGACCAGCCGCCAGCGACGCTGGCCCTCGGGACGACTCCGAACAGCGCTGCGGCGAAGCCGGCGATCACCAGCGCGGCCGGAGCCTGAGCCAGCCCTGCGATGATGAGCGGCCCGATTTCACCGGTGCCCCCCGCCCGAAGCGCATAACCAAGCCCAGCCGCGAGACCCACGACGACCAGGATGAGCACTGTTCCCGCGACTGCGATAACCATATGCGGCAGCCCCCACCGCAACCGGCTCGTCCGGGTGGCCAGGACCGGGTCCGCGTGGTCGGACGTTTCCTCCGACCGCAGCCGCAGCACGACCGAGACCGCATAGCCCGCGGCGATAAGGCCGCTGAAGCCCATGATGGCGGCCAGGTAGGCGTTGGTGATGGCCTTCGTTCCGCCGAGTGCTGCCATGATGTGCCTGAGCTGGCTGCTGCCGAGCAGCCCGGCGATGCCCTTGGCAGCCGATCCCAGGATGACGCCGAAGATCAGCGCGCCAATCAGCCAGCTGGCCAGCGCGCCCCGATGCAGCCGCCACGCCAGCGTGAACGGGCTGCGCAGCTGCGCACGCCCGCGGGCGGGTCCCGGTCGCTGCGGCAGCATTCCGGCGTCGTAGTCCCTGCCCACCGCGAGGACCGCGGCGGCAATGGTCACGACGAACGCGATCACGGCGGGAAGCACGAGCACCCACCAGCGGATCGCGCCGAACGACTTGATCAGCTCGGCCCAGCCCATCGGCGAACCCCAGGTGAGCCAGCGTGGCCCGTGCGGGCCCGAGGAGTCGCCGATCGCCCTGAGCAGGTAGGTCACGCCGACGACGCCGATCGCCAGTCCCCTGGCTGACCGCGCCGTGCCAGCGATCTGGGCGCAGACCGCGGCCACGGCCGTGAACACCAGGCCGGAGCCCGCGATCGCCAGCGCCAGCGCCAGCGATCCGGCCGCAGCCAATCCGAGCAGGGTGAGCGCGACGGTGACGAGCACGGCGAGACCTAGGTTGGCGGCCACGGCGATCAGCAGCGCGGCGGCGAGCGCGGCGTTGCGGCCCACGACCGCTGAGCCGACCAGCTCCAGCCGGCCGGTCTCCTCGTCGGCTCTGGTGTGCCTGATCACGATGAAGATGCTCATGAGGCCGGCACCCAGGGCCGCGAAGCCGCCGTAGCGCCAGGCGGTGAGCGAGCCGACCGAGTTCCCGTACAAAGGCCCGTAGAGCGATAGCAGCGCCGGATTGTGACTGGCCGAGATAGCGAACTCCGTCCGGCCCGCCGCCGTCGGGAATAGCTTCTTGAAGCTGTATGCCGTGCCGGCGATCAGGGCGGTCAGGACATAGATCCAGGCAACAAGCATCACCCGGTCGCGCCGCGCGGCGAGCGTCGCGAGCGCTCGCGTCCCGGTCATGCTGCTCACGCCCGCGCTCCTGCCCGGCCGGCTGCGGCATCGAGCGAGGGCTCGTCGTCCGCGTAATGCCGCAGGAACAGCTCTTCGAGCGTGGGCGGCTGGCTGACCAGGCTCCGCACGCCGGCCCCAGTCAGCAGCCGCAGGAGGCCGTCGAGCTTGTCGGTGTCCACCTCGCACCTGACCCGTAGCCCCTCGATCACCAGATCATGAATTCCCGGCAACCGGTCAAGGCCTTCCGGCGGTCCGGCCAGCTCCGCCGAGATCGATGTGCGTGTGAGATGGCGCAGGTCAGCTAGGGTTCCGCTCTCGACGGTGCGGCCGCGCCTGATGATGGTGACCCGGTCGCAGAGCGCCTCCACCTCGGACAAGATGTGGCTCGACAGCAACACCGTGCGCCCGCGCTCTCGTTCTTCCTCAACGCAGGCGCGGAACGCGGCCTCCATCAGCGGATCAAGCCCGGCCGTCGGCTCGTCCAGGATGAGCAGTTCCACGTCGGACGCAAGCGCCGCGATCAGCGCGACCTTCTGCCTGTTGCCCTTGGAGTACGCCCTGGCCTTGATCGTCGGATCGAGCTCGAACCGCTTGAGCAGGCTGGCCAGCCGGCCTTCGTCCAGGCCGCCGCGCAGGCGGCCGAGCAGGTCGATCACCTCGCCGCCAGTGAAGCTCGGCCACAGGCTGACATCGCCTGGGACGTAGGCGAGCCTGCGGTGCAGCGTCGTGGCGTCGCGCCAGGGATCGCCGCCGAGCAGCGTTGCCGACCCGCCGTCCGCCCGCAGCAGGCCGAGCAGAATCCTGATCGTGGTGGTCTTGCCTGCTCCATTCGGGCCCAGGAACCCGTGCACCTCACCGCTCGCGACGTCGAGGCCAAGACCGTCGAGCGCGGTGACTTTGCCATATGACTTGCGGAGCCCGGCCACGTCGATTGCACTGCTCATGATTCTGAGAGTACACTAGTTTCATAAATTCATGAAAGTTATAAACGAAGAATCTCGGCGAGCTCGTCCAGAGCCGGCGACAGGGTCACGGCTGACTGCCCGAGGAACTGCCGTGACGCGCGGCCGATACGAGGGGGAGGCCTTGGCAAGCGCGGCAGAACGAGACCTGGAAGCGCCAGCACGCGGCGCGGCCCGAGCGGCGAGACCCGTGCGTACGGCCCCCGTCCATGCGCCCGAACGCGATCGCGAGGCCGTGAGCCGCTTTGTCGAGCGGTTCGCGTCGGTCCTGGTGGAGGCCGGCATCCCGCGAATGCCTGCCAGGGTGTTCGCCGCCCTGCTCGCCACCGACTCTGGCCGGCTCACCGCCGCTGAATTGTCCGGGCAACTTCAGGCGAGCCCGGCCGCCGTTTCCGGCGGCGTCCGCTATCTCATCGGCGTCGGAATGGTCAGCAGGGAAGGCGAGCCAGGCTCACGGCGCCACCATTACCGTGTTCCTGACAGCGTCTGGGACGAGGTCATTAGCGGACGCGACCGCCTCATGGCCCGCTGGACCGCGGTTCTGCGAGACGGCATAGCCGTCTTGGGCGCCGACACGCCGGCGGGCGTGAGGCTGGCCGGTTCAGTGGAGTATTTCGAGTTCGTCAGTGCCGAGCTACCGGGTGTTCTGGCCAGATGGCAGGAGCATAAGGCCGCCATCGCCCGGGGTGCGAAGAACCCGGCCTGACGTTCTGGCCCGCTTCGCGTGAGCCGACGCAGCGCGCCGTAGAGTGCCTGTTCCTGCGCTGGCCCGGTGGTAGATCATGTCCGCAATGTACGATTCCCGGTGAATTGCGCTAGCCTCGAGGTGCCCGTTTTCGCCCATCCGCGCGTGCACGCAGAAAGGGTCATGATGGCCGCAGGACACTCGACCGCCATGATCATCGCGGTTTCCGCTGCGGTCTGCCCGCTGGTGTTTGCCGGGGCCGGTCAGGCGACGGCCGGGACGCAGATGGCCGCTGGTGCCCGGGCGGCTGCCGTGGGAGGCACCTGGCGCACGGCGCAGAATGTGCCCGGCGCCGCCACCCTGAACAAGGGCGGGGAAGCGCAGGTCCAGTCGGTGTCGTGCGCATCGGCGGGCAATTGCGGCGCCGGCGGAGGTTACACCGACAGTTCCTGGCACAGACAGGCGTTCGTCGTCCAAGCTTCCTAGCCGCCGCCTGACCGTCGGCTGCACGTGAAATTGCTGCCGGAAGGACGATCCGCGCCAGAACGTTGATAAGACTTGTACTGAAGCAATGCTGAGGAGGCTGCCGACGTGGGCCGCGATCCCGGAGACCTCTACCAGATGAGTCCGGAGGCGCTCGAGCCGGACTCCGCACTCGTGATGCTGTACTACCTGGACGGCTTCGTCGACGCCGGAGCCGCGGGGCGGCTGCTCACTTCGCACCTGCTCTCGAACCTCGACCACACCGAGATCGCAAGGTTCGATGTCGATTCGCTCATCGACTACCGTTCCCGCCGTCCGGCCATGATCTTTACCAAGGACCACTGGGAAAGCGTCGAGACCCCCGAGATCACCGTCCATCTGATCCGTGACGCGGAGGAGACTCCGTTCCTCCTCCTCAACGGGCTTGAGCCGGACCGTGACTGGGAGGCGTTTACCAAGGCCGTGCTGCAAGTGTCGGAGCGGCTCAACGTCCGGCTCGTCGTCAGCTTCCACGGAATCCCGATGGGCGTGCCGCACACCAGGCCGCTGGGCATCACGGGCCACGCAACCAAGCCCGACCTGATTGACGGCTACCAGCCGCTCGTCGATCGGCTTCAGGTGCCGGGCAGCGCCTCGGCGCTGATCGAGTTCCGGATGGGCGAGGCTGGTAAGGCGGCGGCGGGCTTCGCCGTCCACGTGCCGCACTACCTGGCCCACGCGTCCTACCCGGCCGCCGCGATCACGCTGCTGGCCGCCGTGGAACGGGCCACGGGCCTGAACCTGCCCGCCGAACCGCTCCGCGAGGCGGCCAAGCTCACCGACGCCGAGATTGCAAGGCAAGTGGAGGGGTCCGAAGAGGTCGCCGACGTGGTCAGGTCTCTCGAAGAGCAGTACGACGCTTTCAACGCCGACCGCCAGGACCTGATGGCCCAGCCGGAGAACATGCCGACCGCCGACGAGCTCGGCGCGCAGTTCGAGCGGTTCCTCGCGGAGCAGCAGTTCGGTGGCGAAGGCACGCCCGAGTCCTAGGTCTCTTGAGCAGGTCTATTCAGCAGGTCTATTCAGCAGGTCTATTCAGTAGGTCTCTTCAGCACGTCTCACCACCGCACCGGGAGCCCGCACGATAGGTGGGGTAAGACTGGTGCAGGTCCAACGTTGGGGCTACCGACACAACGTCGCGAAACGTAAAGCTAAACACTGCTGCAGGAAGTTTTCGCAGGTGAGAAACGGTGTGGCCAGATTCTTCGCAGGTCGGCCCAAGCCGGACGCAACTTGGACATGATTTGGCCAAGCACTGCACGGCACTTCAACCGTCACCGGGGATAGACATCGCATTGGCTCAGCGGCCGACCGCACGGGGCTAGCCGCTGGCCGGGCCACATGTGCGGGGGTCATGTGGCCACGGGAGCAGGGCGGCGATGGATGGTCCGCGAACCGCGACGCTTCGCGGACTGAGCCGCGTGGATGCGGCGCCGCCGCCCTGACTCCCGTTCTCACTAGGTACTGGTCGGCTCATGGTGGCGAGAAGGCCCGATAATCGCAAGCCTTCTCCGATGGCATGTGGCACAGTGCTGCGGTGGATGACTACGCGGCCGTCAACCGTGCGAACTGGGATGAGCGGGTTCCCGCACACGCGGCCTCCCCGGATTACCGCGTCGAGCGTTTCATCGCCGATCCGCGGTACCTGAGCGACGTTGTGCGTTTCGACCTGCCGTTGCTCGGTGACATCGCGGGGTTGCGCGGCGTCCACCTGCAGTGCCATATCGGCACCGACACGATCTCGCTGGTCAGGCTCGGGGCATCGATGACAGGGGTGGACTTCTCCGAACCCGCCATCGGCCAGGCCCGTGCGCTCGCTGAGCGGACTGGCGCGGATGCCACGTTCGTCCGCTCCGACGTCTACGACGCTGCCACCGCCGTGGGTGCCGGCGCGTTCGACCTCGTGTTCACCGGAGTCGGCGCGCTGTGCTGGCTGCCGTCGGTTGGCAGGTGGGCGCGAGTGGTAGCCAGCCTGCTCCGGCCGGGCGGGCGGCTCTTCATCAGGGAAGCCCATCCGGTCCTGTGGTCGCTTGGCGACAGCCGGGACGATGGCCTGGTGACGATCGAGTACCCGTACTTCGAGCGGGACGAACCGATCACGTTCGATGAAGGCGGTACCTACGTCGCCACCGACATGGTCTTCGAGCACACCGTGACACATGAGTGGAACCACGGCATGGGCGAGATCGTGACCTCGCTCCTGGATGCCGGAATGGCGATCACTGGCCTGACCGAGCACGACAGCGCGCCGTGGGATGCGCTGCCGGGCCACATGGAGCAGATTGGCGGCGGCGAATGGCGGCTCACCGATCGCCCGTGGCGCCTGCCGCACAGCTACACGCTTAAGGCGGTCAAGACGAGATCGGACGACTAGTCCTGTGGGCGCGCCCGTCAGGCGCGCAGACATCTACGCCGTGGCCGTGACCGCCGTGATGATGACGGCGTAGAGGCGATGCCAGGTGACTGACCTGAACCCGGCCGCGGCAAGGAGCCTGGTAGCGCGCAGTGGCGTCCTGGCCCGGTCTCGCCGGGACCCGATGAGCGTGGGCAGCAGCCAGGCCGAGCACATGTCGGCGAGGACGAAAAGGCCCCGCGGAACCAGCACCCGATGGCACTCGGCAAGCCCGGCCCGCTGGTCGGTCCAGTGGTCGAATGACGTCGTGCTGATCACGAGGTCGAACGCCTGGTCGGGGAAGGGCAGCCGCTCGGCAGTGCCCTGCACGAAGCTCAATCGTGCGTCGGCGGCCCTGGCACCCGCTTGCTCGATCATGCCGGCAGCAGCATCGATGCCGGTCAGCGCGGACGCTTCGGGAAGCCGGGTCGCGAGGTCGCGCAGCAGCATGCCCGTGCCGCAGCCCACGTCGAGAACGCGGTCCGGTGACGGGAAGTACGCAAGAGCCAGGTCGGCGGCGCGGGTCACGATCTCGGCGTGCAACTGACCCCGGTAACCGCCCTCATAGCCCGATGACCGCTCGTGAAATGCCTGCACGTCTCGATCGCGGGTCATCATCAGATCTTCGGTGGCCGACACGTGTTCCGCAAGGTAGCTGCTCGGGTGGCCCTTTGATCAAGATCATCGGGCTGCGCTAGGCTCGGCAGTCGGTTCGTCGCATACGAGCCAGACAGTGACTTATCGCAGGATTGCCGGGGGATTGTGGCGGAGCGAACCAGCCGGGCGGGGACTTCAAGGCTGATAAAGGTGCGGCAGGCATCTGGCCCGTCCAAGATCCCGCTGCCGCGGCCGGTGCGCAGGTTGCTGCTGTTCGTCAGCGCTGTTGTCTTCACCGACACCATCTTCTTCACCGCGCTCACGCCGCTGCTGCCGCATTATGTCCATGCCGTCGGCCTTTCCAAGGCCGGGGCTGGCATTCTCGTCGCGGCGTACCCGGCCGGCACGCTGGTGACCGCACTGCCGGCCGGGCTGCTCGTGGCACGTCTCGGCGCCAGGCGCGGCGTCGTGATCGGCCTGGTCCTGATGGGCGCGTCCACGCTGGTGTTCGGCTGGTCGAACACTGCCGTCGTGCTCGACGCTGCCCGCTTCGTGCAAGGTCTGGGCGGCTCGTGCACCTGGGCGGCCGGCATGGCGTGGCTGTCCAGCGCGGCTCCGGCCGAGCGGCGCGGCGAGCTCCTTGGCACCGCGCTTGGCGCGGCCGTCGGCGGTGCCCTGTTCGGGCCGGTGCTCGGCGCGGTCGCCGACCGGATCGGAACCGGACCAGCCTTCTCGGCAGCAGCCGTGATCGGAGCCGTCCTGATCGCAGCCAGTTTCGCCATGCGGGCTCCGGAGCACGCCGAACCCCAGGGCCTGTCCGCGGCGTTCGCGTCTGTCCGTGATCCCGGCGTCGCGACAGGGCTGTGGCTTACCGCGATCGCGGGCATCGCGTTCGGCGTCCTCGACGTCCTCGCGCCGCTACGCCTGAATGCGCTCGGCGCGACGCCCCTTATCATCGGCGCGACGTTCCTGGCGTCTGCCGCTCTCGAGACGGGGTTGTCGCCGCTGTCGGGACGGCTCTCGGACCGGCGCGGCCGGTACTTCCCCATCCGGATCTCGCTGCTGGCCGGCGTGGCCGTCAGCCTGCTCGCGCCGGTGCTGACTCCCGCTGCAGTGCTGATCGCCACGCTGGTGATCGGGATGCCGGCATTCGGGACGTTGTTCGCGCCGTCCACTGCCATGCTCAGCGATGCCGCCGACCGGCTTGAGCTGCACCAGGGCCTTGCGTTCGGGCTGGCGAACCTGGCCTGGGCAGCGGGCCAGACGATCGCTGCGTCGGCGAGCGGTGCGATCGCCCAGGCGACCTCCGACTTCGTCCCGTACGCCCTGCTCGCGGCGACCTGCCTGGCGACGTTCTTCGGCACTCTTCGCGGCCGGGCCGCGCGCTAACGTTGGCCCAAGGAGGCGCTCCATGGACGATCCGAGGGACATGTACCGCCGGGCCGGGACGCTTGCCGGACAAATCATCGGGAAGATCACGCCTGCCCAGCGCATCCTCCCGACGCCATGCACGGAGTGGGACGTCAGGGCTGTCATCGACCACGTCGTCAACGCCCAGCTCCGAGTCACCGCAATGCTGAAGGACCGGCCTGGCCCTGAGAGAGGTGACGCCATTGTCGGACCAGATCCCGTCGCTGACTTCCGTTCGTCCTTCGCCCAGCTGAGTGCCGTCTTCGACGAGCCTGGATTCCTCGAGCGGACGGTTCCGACGCCGTTCGGCGATGCCCCGGGCGCCCAGCTTGTCGCGCTGCGGACCGCCGAGCTCACGCTGCACGCCTGGGACCTGGCAGCGGCCACGGGGCAGTCACGGGTGTTCGACTCCGGGCTCGTCGCGTTCGCGAGCGCTGTCATGCATGCGCAGCCGATTCCTCGTAAGACAGGCGCGCCGTTCGGACCCGAGCAGACGGTTCCGGCGATCGCAACCAATGCCGACTTGCTGGCTGCCTTCACGGGACGGACTGTCCCTGAGCCTGACCGCGCCTGGCAGCTTCCCGAGGTGACCAAGGCCACTCCGCAGACGGGAGTGCAGGAGCAGTAGGAGGTGCCAATGCCCGCTCCGCTATTCCCAACGTCGCTGGTCGGCAGTTACCCGCAGCCCGACTGGCTGATCGACAGGGCGAAGCTGGCCGGGCGGTTCCCGCCGCGGGTGCGGGCACGCGAGCTGTGGCGGGTCGAGCCGGCCTTCCTCGAGCAGGCCCAACGGGACGCGACCCGGCTGGCCATCGCCGATCAGCGCGAGGCGGGGCTCGACATCATCACCGACGGCGAGACCGGCCGGGAGAGCTACTCCAACGCGTTCGCGACGGCGCTCGACGGCGTGGACATCGACAACCCCGGCACCGCGCTGGACCGGAGCGGGCATCCGAACCCTGTGCCCCGCATCGTCGGGCCGATCAAGCGACGCCATCCCGTGGGCCTGGCGGACCTCGCCTTCCTTCGTGAGCATGCCGGAGGCGACAGGACCATCAAGGTCACCGTCCCCGGCCCGTTCACGATGGCCCAGCAGGCCCAGAACGACCTCTACCCCTCGGTCGAGGCGGCCGCCTACGCCTACGCGGCCGCCGTGCACGACGAGATCGAGGACCTGCTTGCCGCGGGAGCGGACATCGTCCAGGTCGATGAGCCCTACATGCAGGCCAGGCCGGAGGCGGCGCGACAGTTCGGCGTCGGGGTGCTCAATGCCGCGCTGGACGGCATCACTGGCACGACCGCCGTTCATTTGTGCTTCGGCTATGCGGCCATCATTCACGACCGGCCGAGCGGGTATTCGTTCCTGCCCGAACTCGCGGCGAGTTCCGCCAAGCAGATCTCGATCGAGACGGCCCAGTCCGGCCTGGACTGCTCGGTGCTGGCCGGGCTCGCCGAGGCGGGCAAGACGGTCATCCTCGGCGTACTCAACCTCGGCGATCACGCCGTCGAGAGCGCCGGCGAGGTGGCCGACAGGGTCCGCCGTGCGCTCCCCCACGTGCCTGCTGACCAGCTCGTGCTTGCGCCCGACTGCGGCATGAAGTACCTGCCCCGTGACTCGGCATCCGGCAAGCTCAAGGCGATGACCGCCGCCGCGGCCAAGCTCCGCGGCGAGCACGCCTGACGCCCGTCCACTGATGGTTTCATGGCCCCCGGCCGGGGCATGCCTGCCGCGTCGGACGATTACCCGGCGCTTGCGGATCGTGACGCCGCGTGCTTGAAGCCCCGAGTGAGATCGTCGGCGCGTTCGTCACCAGGCCGGCAGAGCACACCGGTTGTGCTGCCGCCGTATTTGAGGAGTTGCCTTGCCTGCCAAGCGTTCCACCACCATTCCAGCGGCCAGATCCGCTACGCGTACAGCCGTATCCGGGAGGCGTGCGGCCGGCCCGTCCAAGCGCGCGGCCAGGCACCCGGCCACGCCAGCTCCGCGCGCGGCCCGTCCCGGCAGGGCTCGAACAATCTCAAGCCAGCCGTGGCTGCACCAGAACGGAGCCGTGCTGCAAGAGTTCGGCACAGTGCGGCAGTTCCCGATCGGACTGTCCTACGACACGCGCATGTATTCCTGCGAGCGGCTCAATCGGACCCTCGCCGATACCCAGATCCTGTATGCGCAGTACAAGAAGCATCACTGGCTGATGCGCGGCGCGACCTTTTACCAGCTGCACCTGCTCCTGGACGAACATGCCGGCGAGCAGCTCGAACTGATCGACCAGATCGCCGAGCGAGTGCAGACACTCGGCGGCGTCGCCGTCGGCGACCCCCGGCACGTTGCCGAGATCACCTCCATACCGCGTGCGCCCGACGGGGTCGAGGAGGTACCGGCGATGTTGTCACGCCTGCTCGAGACCCACGAGATGATCCTCGTCGACGCCCATGACGCGGCCGCCCGGACAGCCGAGCTGGGCGACGACGGCACCAACGACCTGCTCATCTCCGACGTGATCCGCACCGGCGAGATGCAGGCATGGTTCCTCGCCGAGCACCTGGTCGACACCCCGCTGGTGCGCGCCTGACCGAGTCCTGCCTGGCACGTCGTTCTGGCAGACTGCAGGGTGATGAGCCACAACACGCCGGACCTGCACATGCTCAACCTCGTCGTCGGTGACATGGCCGCCAGCCTGGATTTCTACCGGCGGCTGGGCGTAGCTGTGCCCGAGGACAAGCACGCGGGCGATGTCCATGTGCAGCTCAAGATGCCGGGCGGCTTCAGCCTCGAACTGGACACCGCAGAATCCGCCCGGCTGTGGCACGCGGGCTGGCGCGCCGATCCGGGGAGCGCCCGCGTTGTCGTCGGATTCTTGCTGCCGAGCCCCCAGGCGGTTGACGATCGCTACGCGGAGCTGACAGCCGCGGGTTTCGCCGGGCGGCAGCCGCCCTTCGATGCCTTCTGGGGCGCACGCTACGCGATCGTGGCTGATCCTGATGGCAATGATGTCGGCTTGATGAGCCCGATCGAGGAGTCACGCCGCCTGTGGCCGCCCGAGGAGTCGCCTGCCCCCTGACAGCGGGGTCAGCGAAGGGCGCACCGCCGGGCCCAGGTCGGCAGCGGGCTCATATAAAGCCGCCTGGGCTTCCCCTCGTACCGTGGACACATCGCCTCAAGGACGAAGGGCGATGGCAGAAACGCGCAGGAAGTTCGACGTTGATTTCCGGGAGGGTGCGGGTGCGCCTGGTGCGGGAGACCGGCAAGCCGAGCGGTTCAGCTGTTGCCCCAGGTGTTGGCGTGCAGCGGAACCTTGCCGTCGCATCCCGGCTGTGGCTTCGGGATCAGCGTCGTATTCGCCGGGCACGGCTGCAGAATCAACGGGGGCATCGGAGTTTGGTTGAAGTCGAACTCTTTGATCAGGTTGCCAATGCCAGGAGCGTTCTCGCGGACATCAGGGCGCGGGTCACGGCGGCCGTCGGTTGCCGGGTCAAGCCGGGCGCCACCGAGGAAGTCATCCTCGATGAATTTCAGGTACGCATCACTGGTGAGCCGCTGCGAGTCGATAAATCCGCGCCTGGCGTACGGGCTGATCATTATCCCTGGCACCCGGATGCCGTAGCCCATAGCGTCTACCGTCGGGGGCTTGACGTGGTCATAGAACCCGCCCCAGTCATCCCAGGACAGGAAGATCGCGGTGGAGTTCCAGTCCGGGCTGCGCATGACCGCGTTGATGACCTTGGTGACGTAGGCCTGGCCAGAACTGACCAGCGCCGGCGCGTGCTCGCTGTGCCTCAGATCAGGCGAGATCCACGACACCCTCGGCAAGGTGCCTGCCTTCGCCTGCCGGTAGAAATCCCGGAGCGGACGGATATTTCCCGCCTGACCGTCCTGCCGCACGTCGGCGAAGCCGGGCAGCACATTCCAGATCACCCACACGCCGCCTAGGTGGTGATCGGAAACAGGACCGTTGTCGAGGTAATAGCCCCAGCTCACGTGGTTCTTGTGCAGCAGGTAGGTCAGATCGGTCCAGCCGAACGGTGTCGGCCTGGATTTCCTGCCCGGCGGGTTTGCTGAGCTAGTGCAGGTCATCGGATCGTGAGGATCCGCGCACTTGGCCGACCACCCGGACACCTCGTACAGGTGGGCGGGCAGGCTCCACGAGCCGGCCGCCTCGAAGAAATGGTCCTGCAGCACGAAGTTGCTGGCGTAGGCCCAGTAGTTCGGGATGTCGCTGCCCACGTGATAGCCCAGCACATCTGGATGGCATGGCTGATCCGGCCGGCACATCATCTTCTCGGCCACAGCCTGGAAGCCGTTCATCTTCCCGCCCGCCACGTCGCCGCGGAAGTCCGCCTCGTAATGCGGGTCATCTCCGTTGCCGTCGTGATGGTCGACCCACGGCTTTGCGCAGCCTCCGTTGCGCGGGTCGGGCAGGCAAACGCCCGCCGGAATGCCGTCCGCACCGGAAAAGGTGCCGAAGTAGGAGTCGAACGACCGATTCTCCTGCACGATCACGATGACATGCTTGATCTTATGGATGCTTGCGGGTATTGCGGGGGAAGTCCCCGCCGACGTCTGCCTTGCCAGCACGGCTAGGCCAACCGCTGCGACGGCGCCCAAGGCCAGCAGGGATGCCGACGCCAGGCTAGATCGCCTGCGGTGTCGCATCCGCCGCCCTCCGAACACGGGCCAACGGCCAGTGTGAGCGTCCGAGCAGACTCGCACGAACTGTGAGATCGTAGCTGAAAAGGTCGAGCGGCGGGGCAACTTAACGGCTCTGCGCGCCGTTCTGGCGTCGCTCCAAACGGCTCGTGGCAGTCCCGCCGTCGCTGCCGGGCACCAGCACGGCCGCCGATCCCGCCGAGCCAGGCGATTGGCCCTGGCAGGACCCGGCGAGATAGCAGGGCATCTACCGGAGGCCTGCCCAGCTAGTTCAGCGAAGGGCGATCAGCGGAGGGCGGTCCGCCGGGCCTTGGCCTCCAGCGCGCCCAGCACGTGGGCGAACGACTCGTGGAAGCTGGCAACGCCCTGCTCCTCGAGCGTGTGTCCCACGTCGTCGATGTCGATACCCAGGTCGGCCAGTCGGTCCATGTCCTCCGAAGCCTCCCCGACATCGGCGTCGATGGTGCGAGCGACGGTGCCGTGGTCCTCGAAATCGGCGATGGTGACCTCTGGGAGTGTGTTGACGGTGTCGGGGCCAATGAGGCTGTCGACGTAGAGGGTGTCGGGATAGTCGGGGTTCTTGGTTGACGTCGACGCCCACAACGGCCGTTGCACGTGGGCTCCCTGGCTGGCCAGGGGTTCCCAGCGAGGTCCGGCGAAACGCTCCCGGAAGAGCTGGTATGCGAGCTTCGCCTGGGCGACGGCCGCCCGGCCGCGCAGGGCTTGCGCGTCGCTGCTGTCCGAGGCTCGCAGGCGGCGGTCCACTTCGGTATCGACCCGGCTGACGAAGAACGAGGCGACGCTGTGAACGCTGCTTAGGTCGCCCCCGTTCGCGGCCAGTGTCTCAAGACCGGCCAGGAAGGCTTCGATCACTTCGGCATAGCGCTTCAGCGAGAAAATCAACGTGATGTTGATGCTGCGGCCCTCACTGATCATCGCCTGGATGGCAGGCACCCCTGCTGGAGTGGCCGGGATCTTGACGAACAGGTTCGGCTGAGCGATCCCGATGTGAAGGTCCCTGGCAGCAGCGATGGACGCCTCGGTATCGTGGGCCAGTTCGGGCGCGACCTCGACCGACACGAAGCCATCGCAACCGCCGCTGGCATCGAATACCGGCCGCAACACCCCCGCCGCGTCTGTGATGTCTTGACTCACCAGCCGCCAGTAGGCGTCGATGATGGGGCAGCCCTGGCCGATGAGGGCGCTGAACTGCTCGTCGTAGGTGTCAGAACCTTCAATGGCCTTCGCGAAGATCGTCGGGTTGGCCGTAACCCCACGAATCCCGTCTCGCACGAGCCGGGCGAGGATCCCGCGGCTCCCGTCCCGGAGGTAGAGCCTGCTGAGATTGTCCAGCCATGGACTTTGGCCCTGCTCCTGATACAGCCGCTGCAGCTTGGTCATCGCTCTGCGTTCCCTTCCGGATGGAGCCGACCTGGCTCGGTCAAAGCAACGCGCTTGAGACCGACACTAGGAGCACCGGTTGATCGCTGCGAAATCCCCCGTGTCAGGCTTAGTCTCCAAGCTCTGCGCGACGACGGTTCACGAAGTCCTCGAGCTCGGCCCGGATCGCGTCACCCATGGGCGGCTGCTCGTACCCCTCGAGCTTCTTGGCAACGATCTCCGACGCACGAGCGGTCGCGTCCTTGCCACCGAGCTTGAGCCACCGCTCGTAGTTCGCGGTCGACGACAACAGCGGCCGGTAGAAACACTCCCTGAACCGCTCCATGGTGTGCTGCGCCCCGAGGAAGTGCCCGCCGTGCCCGACCTCCTCGTGTGCCCCGAACGCCAGCGACTCCTCGTTGATCTCCAGCGGCGTGAACTCCACCCGGAGCATGCGCAGCAGTTCGATGTCAACGATGAACTTCTCGTAGCACGAGACGAGACCGCCCTCGAGCCAGCCAGCCGCGTGCATCACCCAGTTGGTCCCGGCCAGGAATGTCGGCAGCAAGGTCATCAGCGACTCATACGCCGCCTGCGCGTCGCAGGTCTGGCTGGAATTAAGCCCGCCGCCCGTCCGGAACGGCAATCCGTAATGGCGGGCCAGCTGACCGGTACAGAACAGGCCGATCGCCGACTCCGGTGTGCCGAAGCTCGGCGAGCCGGATTGCATGTCGATGTTGGACAGGAACGAGCCGAAGATGACCGGGCAACCGGGCCTGATCAGCTGGGCGAGCGCGATTCCCGAGAGGGCTTCTGCGAGTTGCTGAGCGAGCGCGGCGGGAATGGACACCGGCGACATCGCTCCCATCAGCAGGAACGGCGTCAGCACCACCGGCTGGTTCGCCGCGCAGTACTCGAACTGGGCGTCGAGCATCCGGTCGTCCCAGCGCAACGGCGAGTTGCAGTTGATCAGCGAGATCGTCGCAGGGGTGGCCTCGATCGCCGCCCGCCCGCCGAACAGGATCTCAGTCATCTTGATCGTGTCCGCCGCATTTGGCCCGGACACCACATTGCCCATGTAAATCTTGTCGGTCAGCGTCTGCAGCGCATAGATCATGTCGAGGTGTCGCGAGTCGAGAGGCGCGTCGTTCGGCTCGCAGATCACACCGCCCGCTGAGTCGAGCTCGCCGAACGACTGGGACAGCTTCGCGAGCTTGCGGAA
>Ga0126378_10001038_pt1 | contig 20786 bp, 18 predicted proteins | sample PanSoiMetPlot_23_FD_92587 | JGI IMG/M metagenome (GOLD analysis project Ga0126378, IMG submission 92587) | Tropical forest soil microbial communities from Panama - MetaG Plot_23 | ecosystem: Environmental > Terrestrial > Soil > Tropical forest > Bulk soil | place: Panama | collected 2016-02-17
CCGCCGTTCATTCATAGTCCGCATCAATGCCAGAACCGCATCGATGTTCGCAGACGCTGTCTGAACCTCATTGGTTGCATCCGTCGGGCTGACTTTGCCTGCACCAAAGAACCAGCCGGGTTCATGGCTGGATAAACCAGTCAAAATTTGTGTGCGGAACGCCTTGTAAGCCGGTGCATCCGCGGATTCGCCCAGGTCTCCTTTAAGCGTAGAAGTGATGCGGCCGATGAAAGTATGGAGCCCAATCTCAGTGTTCGCGCCGCCGAGAATCAGGCGCACGGTCCCATCGGCAAGGCGCACTCGCCCGGTGTGGCAGCTTGAGCATGAGCGCGTCATGTAACGCAGTTGAAATGCACCGTTCGCCTGGACGGGATCGGTCCAGATGATGCCGTTATGACCGCTCGGCAAATCCTTACGCGGGAAAAAGCCGCTGGCATTCAGTGCGTCGTCGCCGAACGTTGCTGGCTGAGTTTCCTGAAGCACGCGAAAAACTACGTACGGGATCATCTCCAGTGTGGCGTTACCGAGTGAACCTGCGTCCATTGACTCAAAGCCCGCTCTATTGTCCGCTTTTACCTTCTCGATTTGTGCTCGCCGAGTCTGCACTTCGGCCTGCCAGGGCCCGGTGGAGGCTGATTCCTCGACCCCCTTTTGCTTGCTGCAAGAAACACCACAGACCAAGGCCGCTGTCAGTGCAGCCCGGATTCGGTACGCACGACGAGATCGCATGACTAAAACTCGCTGTTCGGAGAAAGTTCAAACGTCACTTTTCAACATCCGGAGCCTTGAGTGATTTCAGATATTCGATAATGGCGAAGCGGTCGTCGGAAGTGAGAGCCGGGCCGACCACTCCGTTTCCTCGCGGCCCATCCTTAAACTCGTGACCCCGATTACTGTTGCCCGGCTTCGTGACGTCGTAAAGATAGCCGCCCTTAATTGCTGATATGTCGTGACCCACTTTGATCGGATCAAATTCCTTACTGCCTGTCCAAAACGTATCCGGTCTCTCGTTCTGCGGCGAAAGCAACGCGTACAAACTTGGTATGGACCCGTTGTGTAGATAAGGAGAGACCGCCCAAATGCCGGTCAGCGGCCGCGCTTTGTAGATGGCTTCCATGCGGACAGGCGGATCATGAGGATCGCGGCCTCCCCTCCATTCAATCTGTTGTGCGGGAGTGAGCTGCATCCTGTCAAAAAACTTGTTGACGATTCCATTGGTGACCAGGTCCAATCCAACTCCTGCCGAAACGCGCCCCTTGCCGAGATCACCGGAATCCGCGCTACGATTGATAAAGTCAGTTGCCTCATGCGGATCTGTGCCGACAAAGCTTACCTTGACGTCTTTTACAATCATGAAGCGCTTCTTTTGACTGTTCTCCCACCAGTAGGTTGGTTGGGGCTTCTTTAGGTCCGCCGCCAACTCTTCCGTCGGAGGCAAGTGACACGGCTGACAAATCGACTTGTAAAGCTCGGCGCCACGGGCAACTTTTCTCTCATCCAATGCGGGGAAAACAGATGGCCACCTCGGTGGACGCAGGCCCTGGTAGGGCGCTGGACCGGAGAGTAGCCACTCCAGCTCCTTCAGCCCCTCGATGTGAACACTGTTCGGGAACTCCTTGGCATCTGCTCCGTAGAGCTTAGCGGCCGCGCGCACACCGAGCGATTCGCCGACATTGCGAACTAGCGGATCTGAAATCGATGAGTTGTATTGCACCCAGGTAAACCACGAAGCATCCCAAATCTGTGGGAAGCGGACGGGGGCATTCGCGGGCGCAAAATTAGCTGCCTTTTGCATGTCGACCGCAAAGACCTGGTTGCCGATACGGGTCAGAGCGTCGGTGCGATCGAACCCCGCCAGATTGTCGTAGATTCCTTTCCCGGGACCGGCATTGTCTAACTCAAACTTCGCGTCATCAATAAATGCAGTGAACCGTCGTTTCAGATCAGCCTTCTGCTCTTCAGAAGCATTCGGCCCGAGGACTCGCTTTTCGAAGCGGCCGTAGCGGAAGGGAATTTTCTGCGTAAAACCGACGGCTAGCAGCAACGCCTTCTGAAATTCGTAGACCTCGATCATGGCAGGTGCACCGTCGACCTGCACCGCATACTTCCCGTAGTGCAGCTCCCCCGTGTGGCAGGCTGCGCAGCTCAGTCCAACCACTGGACAGGTTTGCTTGGTTGCTGGGTCGTAAAAATCTTCCTGCCGAGCGAAGCCAATGGGTAGTCCATCCGGATTGACTTTCGGATCGGTTTGACTGCTCAGAAAACCGAAACGAGCCAAGTAAGTCTTGTTACTAAACAAGCCACATCCGAATAGCGACAAGCAGGGCTGCTCCAGAGCCATGAACCAGTCGTAAGGTAATAGCCGTGTTCCTTGCGGCGTGTGATGGAACGCGAGCCGTTGATCGTCGGTCCATCCCTGTTCAACATGGATGAATTGTTCCGGTGGGTCCCGATACTCTGGCACATCAACTCGATACTGAGGTTGATTGAGGTACAGATAAGCGCCACCAACCAGCAACAAACCGGTGAGCACCGCACCGACAGCGATCCGCTTCATATGATGATTTTTATCTCCCCCTAACCCGGCATTACTCGTCTAAACTTTCTTGGCCGATTGGACTTCCGCGGGGGAGCGGTATTCGTTGCGGAGCAGGATTCACGCCGCCTCGGATTTTCTCCGATGCCTAACAGACCAACACTTCACCTGAGACCCCAACCAATGACGAGCAATGGAGATGCCAAATGTGGTATTCAGGGTGCAGATCGAGCAGCACAGCTTTTTTATTGAGTTACGACAGTAGTTATGAAACTAGGCACTCTTTTTGTGCGAAGAACACCAACCACCTGGATAGCAAGCTATCTCTTCGGATAGCCAGCATGACTGGATTGAACAGGGAACCGCCGGCTCGGCACATAGAATGCTGTCCGGAGCAACAGGGTAACCTCGAGGCCTTAGGGGCCTGACAAACCTCGCTCGCACTGAGATTGCCAGTTTCTCATTGGGCGCCCTTTAAAGGATGTGAACCATGAGCTGGTGGTGAGGCATGAATGGGGCCGACAAATAAGACGCCATCAAATCCTTCCTGACGTATCGCATCAGAATCAGCTGTTATGCTCGAACCTTTAAGGGGGTGTACCCCACACTCAGGAATGCAGACCCAAGCCTCGCCCTCACTGTACCGCACATCGTAAGAATGCACAGCAAAGCCTTGGAAGTTCCAACCCCACTCCGATTCGTTTGTTCTTTTCCCCGGCGGCCACGGTCACTAGATTGCTGAACAGACGTGGCGTTTCTTTTGTTCCATGAATTTCACCTATGAGGATGATTTCCTCCACTCTCTGATCCGACCGTGTGGCAGGCTGCTTATCATTGGCCTGCTGCACAAGGGATTGCGCACAAGCCATGCTTGAGAGGCACAGCACCAAAACATATATTGCGGGTCGAAGGAGTCTCATTTGGTTCCCGTTAAGAACGCGGTGAATCACCTGGAACGTTGCAGCCTTGAGAGGAGCCGTCCCCCAAGAGTGCTGCGAAAGTAAGCATCTCATGGTTGGCTTCCTCAGAAACGGCAATGGAAAACGAGATCTTCCGAAATTTCCCTTTCGTCAGGCCAAGCCTATGCGCCGGAGAAGCTCTTGAAAGCGATCATCCGAGCGGTACCGATCGAAAACGGGATCTACGGCGAGGTACCCCATCCAAACAGCGTGACCGTCATAGGCGGGTTGCAGCCATTTGAACGTATCCTCATTCTTGTTCAGTGCGGAGTATATCTGGGCCATGCCGTAAGGTGACACGTAAACGCTTTTTTGACATCGCTTGCAGTTCCTGTGCGCTTCGGAGTGCTTCGCCATTCCGGCCTGCGGCTGCGAGAGCAATTGCGACTTGCGCCGTGTAAAGCGGGCTATCTCCCGAAAGACTCGCCGCCCTTTTCAATTCACTGACGCCTTCGTTGCGCATGGCTGCCTGAACATAGTCTTCTCCGAGCAGGAGGTGTGCGGCAGCGAAGTTTGGATCCAGTTCGATCGAATTTCGATTTTGTTCGATTGCTCGAGTAAAGTCGCGTGCTGTGTAGTACCGAAGTCCCACCCACGTGCTGATCATGAGATTCAGTGGATCGAGTTCCAATGCACGCTTGGCTTCAGCTAGCGCTTCGTCGTGCCGGCCTTGCATGGAGAGATAGTCTCCGTACCAGTGATGCGCGTTCGCATATTGAAACGGCAGGAATCCGACGAGCTGGTGTTCCTGGACGGAGCGTTCGCACTTTTCCACACTCTCGCCGTCGCGGCCCTCGCACGCTCGTATCTTTCGCATTTAGGCAGCTGAGCGATCATCGAACTGCATAGATCGCGATCCGTGGTCATGTCGACGAGCTTACGGAATTGTTGCTCGTCAACCACGGGCGAAAGAGCTCACGTTCCGATCGCCGCATGATCTCAGCTACTTTTTGTGTAAGGTCGCCGGCAAACAACAAGCAAGGGGCCGAGACATAACCCCCTGACTTTCGTGACTGTCTGTTCAATTGGGTTATGCTTCTCCGCGAATTTTTATCTTGTCCACAATCTTTCGATCGCCGGCATACGATTGAGCGATGCCGAGCGCCATTTCGTGTTGCCGTTCCGTATCCACCGAGCCAGTGAGCGTCACAGCCTTAGCAGTCGTCTTGACTTGGACATTAGCGTTCGCCAACGCGGGCTCGGTGCTGAGTTTTGCTTGAATCTGCCGCTGGACCTGAATCGTAGACAAGCTGTCTGAAGGGGGTGGTGCTTTTGTGTCCGGCGGTATTTGCTGCCTAGGTGTCTTGTCCTGGGGAAATGTGGGAGGAGTTGTGTAAGGTGGGCCGATCGGCGGCTGCTGCTGTCCGAATGCCGAAGTCACGATTCCCAGAGCCAGCGCCCAAGGCAAGCGTCCCATACGCACCTCCTGAAGTGGCTCGAGATCTTTAGATGCAGCGGTAGGCAGGTCAGCCCAGTCTTTTTGCCTTAGGCGGCACGCGGCCGATTCGCAGGGACAACTGAAGTCCTCTGATTACAACAGTTAGAAGACATAACCACTAGATCGAACTTTTTTCTGTAGGCAAAATCTCCCCCCTAAAGATGTCGAAACTCGACCCTAGAGACTCTTCCTCATTCCGAAAATCAATGAGTTGAAACCTTTGGCATCGCTATTGCTGTTAGCCAAGGCGTGAACCTTGCTTTCGGAGGTGCGGTATGACCAAAGAGGGGCGGGACTGGCGCGAACTCTGCGCGGCTATTGCTAAAGAACAGGACCAAATGAAGCTGCATAGATTAATGGAAGAGTTGCTCGCGGTGCTTGAGCGGCGGGAAAGATCAAGTGCAGCAGGCGGCGACGGTCCTCTCTTGGTTAAGAGTCAGTCTCGTTCTCAATAGCCTATTCAATCGGCAGCTTTGGAAGAGAAGGGACGTCTGCTTATGCGATGCATTGTCTGGGCTGCAAGGTATCTGGTGGACGCGGATTGCTCCGCCAGCAAGGCTTTTAGTTCGTAAAGAGGTGTATTATGAACCTTCCCAACGATGAATGTATTCGCGCCTTGATTGCACAGATCGAAACTGAAAAGATTCCGATCGAATGTCAACGATCATCGACGAGCTGAACCAACTCTTGGACGCGAAAGTGAGTGCGTGCCAATCTGAGACCTCACTGGAGGTCACCTAACGGTCTTATTGCGCAGATTCAAACTGAAAACCATTACAGTCCAAGGCTATGGCGTATTTGTTACGCATGTTCGAAGGCGACAAAGAGGTAGCAAGTATTACCGTGGAAACGCTGCCGACGATGCGGCGAGCGGATGACATCGTGGGAAAGTATCCCAAGATTGGTCAGCCGATCTCGACCGAGGACTTCTTCGACGAAGCCTGATTCACGATAAGCGGCACGAGTATCGTCGGGATCGCGGACACCACTCAGGGGTTCAGGCCCTTTTGATACGCGTACGTGTCAAAGATAAAGTTGCTGAAGGTCATCGCTGCATTGACGATCAACGTCGCGTGGTGCACCGCCGGTTTGTATTCTCGCACATGGCGGTCTCCCATCTTGTTGCTGAGCCCTGATAATCCGCCGACAATGCTGACGAATCCCCTCAAAGTCTGCTTCAGACTTTCGGTAATTTTCGGACTTTCTGGCGACAGATTCAGATGGCTCTGCACGCGCTTGTGGAGCCTGGGCAGGTCCCCGTCATAGTCCGGAGGGCTTGGATCACACTCCTTCTCGATGGCAGTCAGAACCGCTTCTACCAGTGACCGGGCATTCGTGATAGCGCCGTCGCAATCACCAGCCGCCATCTTGGTCCGGCACTTTTCGATCTGCTCCATGATAAAAGCGTGCGAGAGATGGCTGGGCTCAAGCTTAACGTCGACGATAATCTCACCTCTGGTTCGGTCAACGACGTCGTAACGGTGTCCGTGCGGGACGATTTCATATCCGTCGAATACGAGAAATTCATTGAGGTAGGTGAGTGCTGCCTGCAGTTCGGCAGGTTTATATTCTCTGGTCTTCGGATCTAAGATCGTCGCACCCATAAAATCGCGGGGGTCGAAAGCCGACAGAATAATCTTTTTCAAAGTCGGTGTGTCGTCGAACTGACGGATGCATTCTTCAGCGAATGCCCATCGTGACGGGAAACCTTGGCCGTGATTCTTCCCAAATTCATTGAAAAACGAAACAAGCTTGGGTCCGCCGCGATACGGCGATAATCCGTTATCGCCCGTGATGATTTCTCCCAGCCGCTTAAGCGTTCGTTCAGAAATTTTCATGACAATCTTGTCTCGCAACTCACCGTTGCTTCGTTGAGGAATTCGGCACTTCCGGCAGTGGCTCACCGGCGAGACGCTTCTCGACCAGACTCGCCAGAAAATCCCCAAACCGTTCAATGTCCTGGCCGATGCTCGCCTTTTCGAGCGCGGCCATATACGCCTTGCGCTCCGGCAATGGGACCACGGTCCATGGGTATCCGCCCGCGGCCATCATGAGGTTCATCAGAAAACGCCCCATGCGGCCATTCCCATCGATGTAGGGATGGATGTAGACAAATATGAAATGCCCCAGGACGACGCGAACGGCGGGGTTATTCTCCTCAGTGAGAAGTTCGAAGAGCGCCGGCATCACGTCCCTCACGGCCTCGCGGTTGGGAGGCACGTGCATCGACTGCCGGATGTAGACGGGCCCGTTGCGATAGCCGGCAAGGTCCGAAGGTTTCATAATGCCGGCAGTCACCCGCGGCGCGAACATCTCGCGATACCATTCCCGATGATCTTCTTCCGCCACCGTGCCTGGATTTTGGCCTTTCAGCACACGGCCGATGCTTTTCTCCACGACCTGAAAAGCCTGCCAATAGCCGCGCGCGGCCAGTGCGTTAATTTGTTCGCGATCTTGTTCGCTCGCATCCGGGTTCCAGCTTCCGCTGCGGACCTGCTCTATCAGTTCCGGCGTCACGCGGTAACCCTCGATCGACAGTGAGTGATAGGCGTCGGTTACGTACGCCTCCTCCACCCGCTTCATATAGGCGCCGGCGTTACGGGCAATGCCCGGCGCTTTCGGAAATCGCTCGATAACAGGCTCTCGCATCTTGTCCCAAAGCAGCCTGATGCGGTTCACGTATGGGGACGTTTCGCGGGTCGGCAGCGTGTGGGAGGGACGGTCGTTAAACGGGTCGGCTTCACGCACGTCGTAATCCGCAGCGGCCATCGTCTTCAAGATTTCATCCGCCAGCTTGTCGCGTCCGCTGTTGCGGAAAGCGCCAGCCAGCCGGCCGGCGATCACGCTGTGCCCGCCATCCAGCAGCCTTGCCAGCAGTCCAGAAGCATCACGCACCATGGCGAGCGCCGCCCGCACATCGGTCGCATGCCTGGCGAAATACTGCGGCGAGCACTCGATCAGACCTGATTCGAGAGAAAAGACACGTAAGCCGTCCTTTTCCTCACGATCCGCAGGCCCCGGCAGCGCTGCGCGTGTATCGAGCAAGGATGTGCCGTGCGGGAGGGGAACGACCTTGTTACCACCCCGGGGGGACCTGACCACGAGCTGGCGGGGAACGGCCCAGTTTCCGCCGTGCAGGGACAGTGACTGCTCGGGGGATAAGCTCCAGTTCTTGCGAAAACGTGTTTCCAGATAAACAGCGGCGAAGCCCCAGAATGAGGCGTACCAAGCTGTGCTGTCCCCCTCTTTTTCGTCGGGACGGCTTGGCACATACCAGCCCTTCATTACCTCACGCAGGAAACCATTGGCCTGGAGGCGCTCCCTGTGAGTGCGCGGCATGTCCTTCGCCCTTATGGCCGCCGCGCCATTGACGTTCTGGAGCTTGTGGAGCTGTTGAAGCGACTGCGCGAGTTTTTCGGATGGTGAAGCCATGCCAGATATCCTGTACACTCCTTAGGTTATTGCGTTGGGCGAATATTAGGTTTTCGTGCCGTACGTTTATTAGGTTATTATGTTGTACCATCTTTAGGTTATTGTGTCGAGTACTCTTAGGTTGTCCTGCAATCAGCCGCCAGCCGTCCCCTATACACCCGTAGGCTTTGGCGCGGGATTCAGCCGCTCGTGTCTCAGCGTTCCCGTGGACGATCTCTCACGCGGGCCTTGGTGCCTCTTTCCGACGCCTCGCGCAACTTTTCCATATCTACACGGTGTTTACGTTTTGCCCTGTTCACGCGCTTCTATTGCCGTGTGCACACCCTGTCATCACCTTTTTTCGATTGGTGTTTGGCTTTTTACGGCGCTGTCTACGGCAGGCAGCTGGTTGGTTTAATAAGAATGCAGCGATAGGTTGTGCGAATCTGATAAAGAGTTATGGACTATAGGACCCACGCTTTGTGGCTCAGCCTACGAAGCCTTTTCTCTGTGATCAGTTTTCTGTCTGCCCGGCGCGCGGTACTCTAAAATTCTCACCACCGACAAATGAATGAGCGGTCAGCTGGATAATGGCGTTAGGGTTGAGGTGCGGCGGGCGGCACAACAGGAGCTGGCGATGCTGCTGCAACTGCAGGCGGAGCGGGAATAGGCGCTGACGCAGGTACTGCATACGGTGGGGCGCCGAGCGAATTTTGCGTGAATTGTTCGGGGAAGTACGTTCCAGCGCACATACGCGAGCATTCTTACGAAATATGGAGAGACCCCGATGTCGTCCGCTTAATCGTGGCAGAACTGGGGCCAATTCAGGAGAAAATAAATTTAAAAAACGATTTCTGCACTTCTTCCTCGACGTCCAACAATCAGTGTGCTACGACCAACGCGGAGCCGGTTACTGAGGTTTTGGTTGCAGCAGAAATTGGATTGCGTTTTGGATTGCATTGTGCGCCTTACATGCTCCAAAAACGTCATTCCGCGCCTGCTAAGTCATTGAATGTACAAGGGCTCCCCCACGTATCCTCCGGCTGTTAACCGGAGGGTTGTAGGTTCGAGTCCTACCTGAGGAGCCATTCTTTCAACAGGTTACGAGCTCTTGTTCTAGGGGCTTGACTTCTTTCGCCGACGACATCAATAGCTTCCACGACGAGATCGTCACGCGGTGGCCCTCGCCTGGTAGATTTCCTTAAGCTCCAGGATCATATGGACGACGGCCTCGTCGCCGATTGTGGTGTTCACCATGGAATGGTAAATCCCGCGATCGGGCCATTCGACATTGAAATATTTCTGAATAAAATCTGCGCGTTCGCGATCAACTGTGTCCACAAGCTCGTCAGCTTCCCGTTCGCTCTTTCCGCGAGCCAAGAGCCGTCGTACTTTGTCTTCCCGCGGAGCGAAGAGAAATATCCGTAAGGCGTCTGCCCGATCTTTGAGAAATTGCTGTGAACCTCTGCCCACAATTACACAATTCCCGCGTTCCGCCGCGTGCTCGACGACGCGCTTGGTTATCCGGGCTATGGTCTCGCTATCTACGAGATTCAGTTTGGGGGCATTGATGCTGCCCTCATAACTTCCTCGCATAAACGATTTGAGAAGCCTGTAGTAAAGGGGATCATTTCGTTCCTCTCGCGCTTCGACGACGGACTTGGGGCAGTGTGCCAGCCTCGCGATCTCCTCGGTCAGTCGCTGGTCCCAGAGTTTCCAGCCCAGGCGTTTGGAGACTTCCAGCGCGATGTCTCCACCACCACATCCATATTCGCGCTCAATGGTAATAACGTTGATCATATCTTCGGTTATTCAGCGATGTGCCCACCACCGCTAGCCGGATCATTCCCCTTCAACATGAAGCTCAAAAAGAACATAATCCCTGCAGCTATGGAAAGGACCATGAAGGTATCAATGTACGCCAGCGCCCCCGCCTGTGCCTGCAGTCCTTGATAAATCCGCGCATAGGCGGTCGCCATCGCTTCGTGTTTTCCAAGTCCGCCCTTGCCAAAGTAGTGGCTTAAGCCTTGGGCTGCTTGGGCAAAATTCGGATTATCGACCCTGGCTTTCTCTACCAGTCGTAGCTGATGGAATTGTGAACGGCGAGCGATCAGGGTGGTGACCAGCGACGTTCCCACGCTACTTCCCATATTCCGCATGAAGTTGATGATGCCGGCTACGGCGTTATTCTTTTCAGGAGCAATGCCGATGTATGCCGCAAGCGAAATGGGCACAAACAGAAAACCCAAGCCGATGACCTGAGCAATGCGGAGCAAGGTTGCGGCACTAAAACTAATTTGCAGGTCAATACGCTTGGTGGAGTAGTACATGGCAACGGACAACGCGATCCATCCAAAGGCGATCAGGCGGCGAGCCTGAATTTTGGTTGTCAGCTGACCAACCAGGGGCATTTCGAACAGCAGAACCAAACCGCCTGCTGAAAGAGCCAGTCCCGCAAGCTCTGACGTGTAACCCAATAGCGTTTGCAGGAACTGAGGCATCAGAACCAGGCTGCTGAAGAGCAGGATGCCGAGCATGAACATCATCAAGCTCGATCCGGCAAAGTTGAAGTCCTTGAACATTCGGACGTCGATAATAGGTGCCTTCTGAAACCACTCCCAGATCACCAGCGCGATCAAACATACCGCCGACGTGACAACCAGGGTGGTAATGAATCGTGATCCGAACCAATCGTCTTCCTGACCCTTGTCGAGCAGGACTTGCAAGGCGCCAATCCCAATGGTCAGAAGAGCGATACCAACGTAGTCCAATTTGACGCCTGCTGCCTTCAGCCGCTGCAGATACGGAGGATCCTCGACAAAGCGGCGCACCAGGAACCAGGTGATGATGCCAACGGGAAGATTGATAAAGAAGATCCAGCGCCAGGAATAGTTGAATGTGATCCATCCCCCCAGAGTCGGACCAATCGTCGGCGCCGTGACCGCGGTTATTCCGTACAGGGCAAATGCAATCCCGCGTTTTTCTGGAGGGAAAGTGTCGGCCAAAATAGCTTGAGCCATCGGCTGCAATCCGCCGCCGCCTGCACCTTGCAGAACTCGAAAGAGAAGAAGAAAACCTAGACTAGGCGCAAAACCACAGAGCAACGAACTGACGGTGAATACACCCAGGCAGACCATGAAAAAGCGTTTGCGACCCACGGCACCTGCGAGCCAGCCGGTCATTGGAAGAATGATTGCGTTCGACACCAGATAAGACGTTAGAACCCAGGTGCTTTGGTCATTGCTCGCACCTAAACTTCCCGCCATGTATGGAAGAGCGACGTTGGCGATGCTGGTGTCCAGGACTTCCATGAAAGCCGCCAGCGAAACAACAACCGCAATGAGCCAGGGGTTGTACTTTGGCCGCCAGATGTCCTGGTCGAGTGTGAGCGCAGCAGTGGTCATCGGAGGTAGACGTCTGGAACTACATTCATGCCGGGCCGAAGGCGTCGGTCGCGGTTTTCACCCTGTTCGAGAACGATCTTGACCGGAACGCGCTGAACAATCTTCACGTAGTTTCCGGTCGCATTCTCGGGCGGAAGCAGGCTAAACAGCGGTCCCGTCGCGCCTGCAATGCTGTCGACATGGCCACGCAAAGTTCTGCCGCTCGAATCGACGTGAATGTCGGCTTTCTGTCCGACCTGCATGTGCTTGAGTTGCGTTTCTTTGAAATTGGCTGTGACCCAGACTTCGTCGAGAGGCACAATGGTGAGTAGCTGCTGGCCAGGCTCAACGTTCAATCCGACAACAACTGTCTTATTCACCTCACCGCTGGCGGGAGCAACAATCTTCGAGTACTGCAGGTTCAATTCCGCCTGCTGTAGCAGCGCTTGCTTTTGCTGAACATCCGCAATGGCGGCCTGTACCCGCGCCTTGGTGGACGACACTTGTTGCGGACCTGTTAGTGCGTATGCGTGATTGGCAGTGGCTTGCGTCAATCGGCTCTGTGCCTGTTGGACAAACTGCTGCGCGGCGGATTCGCTGGCTTGGGTGGCTGCGACGCTGGCAGTACTGGATTTCGCCGTCGCGAGCGCCTGATCATAGATCTGCTGGGACACCTCTCGTTTATCGACCAGCAACTTGTACCGGCGCAGATCATCCTGGGCCTTTATGTCGTTCGCCTGTGCAGCTTCCACCTGTTGATGAGCCGCCGCAAGTTGCTTTTCAGCTGCGCTGACCGCAGCCCGCGCATCCTCAATCCCCGATGCTGTGAACTGCAATTGGCTGGTGCTATTCACGGACGTGATCGGCACTGTGATATTGAGGGATCGTGCTGTCGCTTCCGCGTTTGCCAAGTTCGCCTTCGCTTGTGCCAGGGCAACCTGGTAATCAGTCGGATCGATTTCGACCAGGACATCGCCTTTCTTCACCCATTGATTGTCATTGACATTGACACTGATCACGTAGCCCGAAATACGTGCACTGACCGGATACAGATGCACATCTGCCTGCGCATCGTCTGTTGACTCATAACTGCTTAAATAACGCCACAAGAAAAGGCCTCCGACCACAAGCACCACTGCGGCGATCAAGATAATCAGATTCCTGCGGCGCTTGCCGCGCGCTTCGGAGGAATACTTTCGCTCAGACGAAGAAGTCGAAGTCGTTGGCCGTTCAGTAACAGAGGGAGATGCGTTTTCGTCCGCCATGTTATTTTCCTGGGAAGTACTCCTTAACACCCTGCTCGCCAGCACCCACGGCACGGATGAGGGAAATTTTGGCGAAGTTGTACTTGTACAAACTGGAAATGAATTGGTCGTGCGCGTTTGCCACTGCCTCTTGCGATTGAACAACCTCTACCGTGTCAGTCACCCCCGCCGTGAAGCGGTCCCGCGATTGCGTCAGCGTTTGATCTGCCAAGTCGATATTGCTGCGCGCGACCTTCACCTGCTCTGCAGCAGATTCCACGTTGAGCAGCGCCGTGCGCACATCCGCTTCGATTTGCGCCCGCAAATTGTCTAGCTGCTCTCGTGCTTTCTCAAGCCGCGCGTCAGCCTGCTGAATATCACCATGAACCCTGTTGCCAGTGAAGATTGGAATCGAAAGCGTCCCGCGGACGTCGTACACGCGCGTCGCGTCGGAGGGATGAGCGCCTCCGGTACCGTAATCCGCAGCGAAGGAAAGCGACGGGAAGTAACCCGCGACTGCTGCTTTCCGCGACAACTCAGCTGCGCGTACGTCTGCATTTGCGGCACGGTAATCAGAGCGCGATGTATAGGCACGTTTTAGCGCATCGTCAATCGCGATTGGTTCGAGCTCTTGATATATCGATTTGTCGGTGAGATCAAAATCCTGGCTGGGTGCCAACCCAATCGTTCGTGCCACGCTGATTTTTTGAATAGCAAATTCGTTTTTTGCCTCGATCAGCTGTTGCTGTCGCGTTTGAAGTTCTACTTTGGTACGCAGCGCATCAATGTCAGCGGCCGTGCCAGCGTTGACCTGGTCCGTGGCCTGATCAAAAAGTGCCTGCGCCGTCTGAACCTGAGCTTCATTCGTTTCAATCCGGGCCTCGTCAGCAACCGCTTGAAAGTAAACGTATCCGACCGATAGGACTACAAGGTCGGTCGCATCCAGCACTGTGTAATCAGCCGACTTGACACTTGCCCCTGCTGCCCGAGCGGAGTTGATGGATTTCCAGTCGAACAAGGTTTGGGTCACGGCGGCGCGTGCGTCAAAGTAGGAAAAAGGACCAACCGCCGGAGAAATGTGGAAAACATTCGCGGCAGCGTTACCCAATCCAACCTGAGCGAGGTTGACTTTCGATTCTGCGACGTAAGGATCCGCAGTGACGTGCGGCAGTAAAGCACTCAGCTCTTGCCAGCGCTGCCCACGCGCTGCGCGCGTGTCTGCGTGCGAAAGCAGCAGGCCGAGATTGTGTTTCAGTCCGAGACTGATGGCATCTTGCAACGATAGTGGCATGCGTCCGACAACGAGCTTTGTCGGCACGCTACCAGCAAATGGATTTGTTCCCGATCCCCCAGGAACGCCTTGGCCTGAGGACCCGGAGGCAGATGTCGAATACGATTGTGCGTGACACATGACTGCGCACAGCAGAACTTTTGCGCACAAAAGTCGCAGCGAGGCTCTTGTAGCAACCACAAAAACCTCCTATTCGTCGGAGGAACACCGCCCGGATTCGGTCGGCAACCCTGCAATGGTCCTGCAGGAATTTACCGTTGAATCAAGCGGGAGCAGGCCCGTATCACTTCTATTCATATCGACTCCAGCCTAAATTCGAATACCCGTCGCCAACGTTCATTGCCACTCTCAGGGGGCACCTTCGATGTGCAGCTTGCCGAGTTTGACAGCTTCTTCAGGCGTCTTCCCGTCCTGGCGCGCGACGATATAGGCGGCGTACCAGACCGACCAATGATGCTTCGGAGCTGTTGGTTCGTACTCGCCATGGTGTTCCTCCGCCTCACGCAAGAGCTCCGTCATCGTTGCAACGTCCAAATGGCTCAGCCCGCGTCCCGGCAACCGCGTTCCAACTTCCTGAAACAGCCAGGTGTTGCCATCGGGGTCGTTGAACGTAGCAAAGGAAAAGTAGCTGTGGTGATCGGGCGCCGGACCGGTGACGCGGCCGTTGCTGTCGGGTCGAAACTGAGCACCGGGTTTCGACGTATGGAAGACTTCACTGATCTCAACACCCCGGGCAACCAGTTCTGTGCGAGCAGCTTCAACATCGGAGACAGTCAGGTACAGGCCCTGCGCTGAACCCGGTGCGGCCGTCGTCATTTTCGTGCCGAACTGGATTGAGCATCCCGACCCTGGTGGGGTGAACTGGACAACGCGGAAGCCGTTATCAAAGGGAAAGTCGGCATCGAGCCGCCAACCAAGTCTCGCGTAGAACGCCTTCGCGCGCTCGACATCCGCAACCGGAAGGACGACCACCTCGAACTGCATATCTACTTTTGCGGCACTCTCGCTGTCGACAGGTTGCTTATTGATCGCACTTAAAGTCGCCATTTCTTTTACCTCCCTGCGTCAAGAGTTGGAGTTTGTGAATGTTCGTAATAGGGCGGCGACGAACTGCTGGAGAATGAATCCTTCGATACGGGACACGGGTCACGATAACCCTTTTTCGCCGCGCCGTTCCGAGCTTCAATAGCCTTAACGGAGTTCTTGAACTCTTTCTCCAAAACACCTTTGCCCACGGTCCCGAGCACCAAGCCAAGCAGCCGTCCCTTGAGGGTCTTACCGTCGCGTACGACGACCACGTCGATGTCTGTTAAACCATCTGGGCGACGAGTGAAGTTGTAGGTGTGGCCGGACGCACCTCCCCACGTGTTGGAGTCGGTCGTCGTGAGGACGACGTGGTTGGGATTGGACCAGTCGTAGTGCAGGCGTTCCCAGATGCCGCCCGATCCTTCCGTGACGTCGGCCTGCGATGGACCGCGGTCATGCACTTTGAGGTACTCGTCGGCGCTGTTGCCAGAGTTTCGAGCGGCCAGGCCCGAAGTCAGTGAGTCCCGCGACGTACTGATCGGGTGTCGAGGTGGTTGTCTGGTGCAGATGGATCGTGGACATATGCGCCCCTGTCGCTTACCCAAACTCGCTGGGATTCTAAGCCTAGTTTTGATTGCTACGGTCGATACTGCCCCCCTACTAGGTGACGACGAATTGCCGCCTTCCGTGGATGTCATTCGTTGCGCCCATCAGGGCAGCGTTTTCGTTTGTCTTCACTTTTGCCGCAGTGGTGCTCTAACTGCGTAACAGGTGGAGACGGGTACCAATCTTGCCGGAATTCATAGCCTGCCAGCGCAATGCAAAATTGCTCGGCAGGCCTCGTCACCAATTAGGCCGCTGCTGGCAGCGAAGCCCGGGTCTGCGAACCAAGCGCTTCCGAAAGCTTCTCCGAAACAATCTCAACCGTTACTCTGGTTGCCGGGGTGTTGGCCAGAGCATTCAGTAATGCGTAGTCGTGATGGGTGGCGAGAACCCTCAACGGCGTTACTTGAACACCGGCTTGAATGAGCTTCCGGGCATATTGCTCGCCCTCGTCGCGAAGAATGTCATTTTCATCCACAATCAGAAGTGCAGGCGGTAGCCCTTTCAACTGTTCGAGAGTTGCCGACAGCGGAGATGCCATCGTCGTCTTCCGGTCTTTCTTGTTTGGAGCGTAGGCATCCCAGAACCACGCCATGGCAGCCGCCGTCAACCATGGACCGTTCTCAAATTCCTTATAAGTGGGTTGGGACATGCTCGAATCAGTGACGGGGTACATCATCACTTGGTAGCGGATCGACGGTCCATTCCGCTCTTTGGCCAGTTGGGCGACTACCGCTGTCGTATAGCCTCCAACACTCTCTCCCGCCAGAGCGAGTCGACTGGAATCGAATCCCAGCACATTTCCGTTTTCTGCAACGTACTTGGTTGCGGCATAACATTGCTCGACGGGGACCGGGAACTGTGCCTCGGGCGACGGGGTGTAGTTGACAAAAACAAAAGCGGCATTCGTACCGTTCACCAAATCCCGCAACAACCGGTCGTGCGTGTTCTTACTGCCCAAAATCCACCCGCCACCGTGGAAATACATCACAACCGGTAGAGGCCCTTTGACGCCTTCAGGGCGATAAATCCGAACTGATACCTCGCCGGTCGGACCAACCGGGAAAACTTTTTCTTCTATATCAGCCGGAAGTTTTTTTACGTCGATCGCCTGGGCATCCTCGAGGACTTTCCGAGCGTCAGCATAGGAAAGTTCGTATAGCGGCTTACCTCCTTGTGCTGCGAGCGCATCAATAAAGGCCTGAGTCGTCGGTTCGAGCACGGGTTTGTTGTACTTAGCCATGGGATCTCCTTTTCGAGAGTCTGAATCGGCAGTTTGTATCGCGAAGAGCGACGTTGATTGACCAAGCGAGGTCTGGTCGCGCTTTCTTCGAGCAATCTGATCCAGTAACCTTGACTCCGACCCACATCCACGCAACTCGATCAGAACAGACCCTCTGTGGCGGGACAATTAGACAATGGTATTGGCAATACTTTGGTATTAGTTCCCGACCTGCGCAGCGAGGGCTGGAAATGGAGCGAACTCTTCAGCCGACTCGCCAGCCGGGCCGACGCCGCGATTGTGACCGTCCGCCAATCATGACGTGTGCATTGGAATCTACCGCTTTTCGACTCCAACTCGTCGAGCCAATCGTCTGCCGAAAGTCGGGCCTGCTCTCTACCGAACCACTCGGTTACAGCCGCGAGGAACGCGAATAGTTCTTTTTCCGCGAAATACACTTGTTCGGTGTAGAGCGAATAACAATCGGATTTACTTTGATCCATGGCGTCCTCCCCTCAACACTGAGGCGGCAGCGACTGTACGCGTGGGCGCAAGCCATGACATCAGACGCCGTGGAGTTCGACAATTGGACCTTGGTATTGCCCATACTTTCGAATCAATGCTGACGAATCCGCCTGCGTGAGTGAGGCTTCGCCGCGATCGGCTCGATTCGTCCTGAAGTTTTTGTATTTGCGTAACAAGCCTCGTGTGTCAGGGCAGGTTGTTTTCCTCAGAATTCCATCGTAGCTACTAGACCTACCGTTATCTGACGAAGAATCCCACCCTGCTGTGGGCATCGATACGATTTCTTTTGTGAGAGTAAAATGCTGGTCAACTTTGCGGGGTCGCGGTCGTCACCTCGGCGGTCGCTTGGGGACAATTGAAACCGAACGGGGACAGCGACAGATCATCCTCGTCTTGCAGGTCAGGACACGCGAATCGGCAGCAAATTTTTGCCGTCCAGCAGTGGCCGGGTTGTGCCGCAGCGTTCCTGGACTTCAGCGTGGCACATTGAATCGAAAAAGGATCCTCGTCGTTTTCGCCGCCCCGCTCCTCTGCGTGGCGCTGGCTTGCTCGAAGCAACCCTTGCATGATCCTGTCACCTTAACGTTTCTCGATGTCGAGTGGGACACACCGGATCGCCTCCCTGAATTAGCGCGAGATCTGCAGGACTTTACGCAACAAACCGGAATTCAGATCAAACGACTTCCCCGGCCAGACGGATCTTTGGACCAGCTCGCCCTCTGGCGCCAGCAACTGCACAAAAGCAGCGGGGCGCCGGACCTGGTGAGTATCGACGTGGTCTGGTCGGGAATCTTAAGCAAGTACTTCGTGGACCTGAAGCCGTATTTTGGGCCAGAACTCTCGTCGCAAGACCCGGCGGTTCTTTCGAGCTACACCGTGGATGACAAGGTCGTGGCTATTCCACACCACGCGTATGTTGGAGTCCTGATGTATCGTCCGGATCTGCTGCGGAAGTACGGATATCGCGAGCCGCCCAAGACCTGGGATGAACTCGAGAAAATGGCCACGCGGATTCAAGCGGGCGAGCGAGCCCGGGGCGTTAAGGACTTTTGGGGCTATGTTTGGGAAGGGGGCGTCGACGAAGACCTGACCTGCGGTGCCCTGGAATGGCAGGTTGCTGAAGGCGGCGGACGGATTGTCGAAAGTGACAAAACGATCAGCGTTAATAATCCGCGGGTAGTATCGTCATGGCAGCGCGCCGCGCACTGGGTAGGCACAATCTCACCGCCCGGCGTTGTGGCGTACGCGAAGTGGGACGCTCAAAATGTCTGGGGGTCCGGCCGAGCAGTTTTCCTGCACGGGTGGCTGTCAAACTATAGTCTGATCACGCGCGGCTGGCCTTTCCAACCGGCGGGCTCGCATGCGGCCCCAGACGCCGTGAGGCAGTTCGGGATAACAAGTGTCCCTGGTGCTAAAGGGGCACGAGTGAGCACGCTGGGAGGAAACGGTTTGGCAGTGTCCAAAAGCTCGCCCCATCCGCGTGAAGCCATGCAACTGATTCGATTTCTACTCCAAAAGGACGAACAACTCTTGTACGCGAGCGCTCATTCGGAGGCTCCTAAGGACGTGAGCCTCTACGAGCTGCCCGTCATCTTGAATGCATATCCCCAGCTCGACAACCTGAATCAACACGGGGGCATCGTCGTATCCCGTCCTTCTGTCGTGACTGGAGACAAGTACGAGGAGGTAACACGAGCGTATATCGAAGCCGTTCACTCTGTGCTGACCAGCAAGAAAACGGCCTCGACGGCGGCCGCTGATCTGGAGAAAGAGCTGAAAGAGAGAACCGGTTTTCGAGAAGGACAACCCTTAAATTGAGTTCCCGCAACACCAAGAGGGATCTCAGACTGTTTTTCTTCGTGATCATTCGCAGTCAACGATTAAGCTCATGAACCCACCATCTGAGATTGACTCGATTCAAGTCATTGAGGACGCCTCTGGTATGGAGTTCTCGCAGACATTGAAACCAGGCCAGAGAGGATCCATTCGTCTTGGCAGATTCAACATCGGCACCCGGCTGGGTCTTTGCTTTCTGGTAATTGTCGGGCTCATGCTGGCCGGATATGCGCTTCTGCTTTGGGAATTTCACCTTGTCCACATACGGGAAAACCGTTTGAATGCGGTCGGTCAGGAACTGATTGCGGTGTCACGATTCCAAACGGATTTCTTTAGACTGAACGCCAGATTGGATGAATTAGCAACGTCTGAAGATATTGGTGGCTTAAAGAAAGAAGCCGAACCTCTACGCAGCGTCCTGCTACGCGATACCGACCAGGCTCGGAACGTCATCTCGCATCTGCCCGAAGAGTTACATTCTGATCCTACGGTGGTTCCGACGCTGGAAGCCATCCAAAGCACGTTGCCATCCCAGCTCGAAAAGATAACGGCCTTAGCCGAGGCAGGTGATTGGGAAGCAGTTCGCCAGCGGTTGGCTAATGAGAAGAAGCCCTTGGAGGCGGACGTCGCTGCCCTGGTTCGGACGGTTGAGCAGCAAGTCAGTGACGAACTAGCAGCGGAGTTGACGCAGTCGGCGCGGGCGCAACGTCGCATCCTAATAATTGTCCCCGCTACCGCGGTTTTCAGCTTGCTAGTCGCAGGCTTTCTTGGTTTGGTTGTTACGCGGAGTATTACGCGTCCGCTCGGTAGACTCGTGGCGGGCTCGAGAGCATTGGCTGAGGGCGATTTCAGTCACCGGATTCAAGCGTCAGGAGATGACGAACTCGCGCGCTTGGGAACGGTATACAACGCCGCCGCCGCCAGACTCAGTTCGCTATACGAGACCCTGCAGCGCAAAGAAGCATACTTGTCCGAAGCACAAAGGCTGGCTCACTGTGGAAGTTGGGCGTGGCATGTACGTACCGGCGAACTTTTGTGGTCACAGGAAATGTTTCGGATCCTGGATTACGATCCCGCAACCACCCAAGCTGATTGGGCTCATTTCCTCGCGAGGGTTCATCCCGATGATCGCCCTTTCATCGAGCAAAGGGCGGCAATGGAGGCTTCCCACAAAGACTGGGTAGATCCTGGCTCGGACTATCGAATCATTCTTTCCGACGGAAGACTCAAATATCTTTACTCGATTGCTCACAAGGTTCTTGACGAGTCAGGCCAACTACTTGAAGTGGTCGGTACGACCATTGATGTGAGC
>Ga0126378_10001039_pt1 | contig 20782 bp, 12 predicted proteins | sample PanSoiMetPlot_23_FD_92587 | JGI IMG/M metagenome (GOLD analysis project Ga0126378, IMG submission 92587) | Tropical forest soil microbial communities from Panama - MetaG Plot_23 | ecosystem: Environmental > Terrestrial > Soil > Tropical forest > Bulk soil | place: Panama | collected 2016-02-17
CCTGTTCGAAACCGTCGCCGAGGAACACCTGATTCAGCCGACGATCATCTACGAATTCCCTTCCGCCGTCTCACCCTTGTCGAAGAACAAGCCCGACGAGCCGGACTGGACGGAGCGCTTCGAAGTCTTCGCGGCCCAGATGGAAATCTCCAATGGCTTCAGCGAACTCAACGATCCCGAAGAGCAGCGTCGCCGTTTCGAGCAGCAATTAAAACAGCGCGAGCGTGGCGATGAAGAAGCCCACCAGATGGATGAAGATTACATCCGCGCTCTCTCCTTCGGCCTCCCCCCCACTGGAGGCTGCGGTGTAGGCGTAGACCGGGTCGCCATGCTCCTCACCAACTCCCAGACTATCCGCGACGTGATTCTGTTCCCGCTGCTGCGCCCGGACAAACACTCCACCGGCGAGCAAGCCGAGAGTAGGGAGAAAGAAAAAGCCTAAGCCCTCTTGATTTGTAACAGGAACCGGTCTTGTTACCCCATCCAAGCTCCGCGCGGAGTGGCCAGCCCTAAACCCGATCCGCATGTTCCAAACGTTGCCAGTCTAAAACTAGTAGCTCCAAAACCGGTGCACGACCCACCCCGCAAACCTGAACCGAAAGGGGCTTCGGCATATTAGGACTGTTGGTTAGGCTGGCCTTCGTAATGTTTTCCACGTTTGCGGGGGTAAGCATTCCTGCTAGTCCGCGGGTATGACCGGCAAAAGTGGGTTTTTGAGTGTTTAATTGCTCACAACAACTTTCGGGTTACATGGGAGAAGGAGGGCACCTGGCGAGACTTTCGGGGTGCGGCTCCGGACTGCGAACTGGGAACCACCGTTTGCTCGCTGCTCTATAATGCGTTCCTGTTATGTCTCTGGCCATCGGCACCAGGCTTGGGCCTTATGAGATCGCTGCGGCCATCGGCGCCGGCGGCATGGGTGAAGTCTACCGCGCCAACGACACTCGATTGGATCGCTACGTAGCCATCAAAGTTATCCATTCCGATTTGCCGTGCACACCCGAGCTGAAAAACCGATTTGAACGTGAGGCGCGTGTCTTATCTTCCCTTTCTCATCCTCATATCTGCGCTTTGCACGACATAGGGACCAATGGTCACCTGGAATTCCTAGTAATGGAATTGTTGGATGGAGAAACTTTGTCAGCGCGATTGCGTAAAGGTCCGCTGCCAGTCTCTGCTGTGGTTCGACTTGGCATGGAGATCGCCGATGCACTGGCAGCAGCGCACCGTCTTGGTGTGATGCACCGCGATCTTAAGCCATCAAACATCATGCTGACGGCAAATGGCGCGAAACTGATGGATTTCGGTTTGGCAAAACCAAGCATAGCAAGCCGCGGCACTGGGAGTGCAGGTCGATTCGCGGACTTGATGACGGCGACTATACAGCATCCCTCCACGCCGCTTAGCACTGCAGGGACTCTTATCGGTACCGTCCAATACATGGCACCGGAGCAAATCGAGGGAAGAGAAGCAGATGTGCGCAGCGATATCTTCGCTCTTGGTTCCGTGTTGTACGAAGCAGTCAGCGGACGCGCTGCGTTTCAGGGCAAGACTCACCTCTCGGTAGCGTCCGCGATTTTACAGAAGGACCCGCCTCCAATCATTATTGAAAATCCAGAGGTCGGTTTACCTCCCTTGGAGTACGCGATTCGGAACTGCATGGCGAAGGAGCCCGATGAACGTTTCCAAAATGCGCAGGATGTGAAACTACAATTAGGTTGGTTGTCGTCGCACAGCGCCCTCCCGCAAACGCCACGTCGGAAGAGAGAAACCACTATCGCGTTCATCGCAATGGCCGCGATGATTCTTACCCTCCTTTCCACTCTTGTTATCCGCGAACTGAAGAATCGGCCTGCTGCTGGGAGCTACGGTCTTACGCGGTTTTCTATCGCTTTACCTCCACAACAAGAACTCGCTGTCAACAACACCCAGGCGGTGGTGATTTCTCCAGATGGCAAGACCCTCGCCTATGTTGCTGCGGACAAGGGTGTGTCTCACCTCTACACCCGCCGTCTCGACCAGTTCGAATCCGTGGCGATTCCCGACTCGGAAGGGACAACTTTTCCATTCTTCTCGCCCAAGTGATTGGATTGCGTTCTACAGCCAAGGAAAACTCAAGAAGGCTCCCGCCAACGGTGGAGTACCTCTCGTTATCTGTGAACTTCCCACTTTTTTTGGAGGGACCTGGACACCGCAGAACACGATTGTGGTTGCTGTTCCCAACTATGGCTTGGCTTCGGTCCCAGCGAGTGGAGGAACACTCGAGAAAGTTTTCATGGCTACAAAGGACATCATCTATCCCCAAGGACCGGCTTGGTTTTCAGGGGGGAAGTGGATTGCTTTTACAGATTTCTTGGCCGTTCGGCGAAGCATCTTTGCAGTGAAATTGAATACCGGCGAAGTTAAACTGCTGCTCCGCGATGCACAAGCCCCCTCATACGTAGCAGGACAGCTGGTGTATTTCGAAGGTGGAGCGTTGTGGTCCGTTCCCATTGACCCCGACCACATGACCCTCCGAGGAAACGCAACTCAGATAGCTAACGGCATCAGCGAAGAGCTTTATATTGCACAATCCGGCACTTCGGAAACCGGGGTTCTGGCCTACGCCCCGGGCCCGGCAGGAAGCTTCGCGCGAAATATGTACTTAGTCGACCGCAAGGGACAGGAACAAGAATTAGATATCCCGCCGCGAGATTACGTTGACCCCGCGATTGCGCCCGACGGAAAGCGGATTGCGTGCTTGTTCCGCAGCGTTACGGGACAACAATTGGTAGTGCTAGACAGGGATCGTGGCGCCTTCACTACTCTCGTTTCGAGAGGCCTGAATGCCGCGCCTGTCTGGACGCCCGACGGTAAGAACCTTATATTTGATAGTGTCGACCCTCAGCGCCGTGCCATTTACCGAATTTCGGTGGACGGATCATCTGCGCCTCAAGTGGTACACACGACATCATTGAACAGCCACGTCACTTCAGTTGCCGGTGGATACGCGGCAGTAATCGTCAATGACCCTACTACAAGCGCAGACTTGTGGCTCCTCAACCTGAGCAATCCTGAGGACATGCGCCCCTTCAAGAACACGCCAGCAGCGGAAAGGCAGGGTTCTTTATCACCGGATGGTCATTGGATGGCGTATGTGTCCAACGAATCTGGAGCCCCAGAAGTCTATGTTGAGCCAGTGCCAGGCCCTGGAGGACGCCGACAGATTTCTAGCGACGGCGGTGAGGAACCGCGATGGGTGCAAAACGGTCGAGAGATTACCTACCGCAATGGAACCAAGATGATGAGCGTTCCGGTGCAAGATCAGCCGACTCTTCAGCTCGGCAAACCGATCGAATTGTTCGATCGCAAGTTCGACCGCGGCCTGGGAGTTAATGGGTACGATGTGACGCCCGACGGGCGCATGTTTGTCATGACACGCTCCGAGCACGCTGCTCCGACTGAGATCAGGGTCGTGATGGGATGGCCAGGTAATCTGCGACACTAGATGTGTCGTTCTCTGCCTCAACCTTCCCCGACAGCAAAATGATTTTTTAATCTGGGCGAAGATTTCCGCCTGTCCAGATGGAAGGACACTAGTATGAAAAGCGCCAGCTTACTCGCAGTATCGGTCATTGCAGTCGGGTTGGTTTCACACTCACTTGCACAGGAGACCGCGAAGAAGACCAAAGTTACAAGACCGGCACCCGGCCCATCGGATGCGCTGCTCGTCCAGTGGAACGAAATAGGCCGCAAGCTCATTGCCATGGCCGAGGACTTCCCTGAAGCCAAATATGACTTTAAACCGGCCGGTGGCACACGCAGTTTTGCCGAGCGCCTGATCCACGCTGCAGCAGCGAATTATTTCTTCACCAACCTCGCACTCGGACAAAAACCACCAGCTGAAGAAGATCCTCCTCGCACGCAGTTCAGTAACAAAGGTGCTCTCGTCACCTACGTCAGGAAGTCTTTCGCGGACGGCGCCGCCGCCATTAAAGCAAAGGGCGACAAAGGGATTTTGGAATCGGTGCTCGATCCCTTTGCACAGGACAATCCGGAGAACGCCGGTAAGGACCAGATACGCCTCATGGATTTGGCCCACAGTCTGGTCGAGCATTCGGGCGAAGTCTATGGCCAGCTCACGGTTTACTACCGTGCAGCCGGAATGATTCCGCCGGAGTCACGCCCCAAGAAGACTGCGGAAGACATCAAGCCAACGCTCCCCGGCGGTAAAGTCCGCACCTACTACATCGCCGCCATCGAAACTAACTGGGACTATGCTTCCGGCGGAATAAACATGATGACCGGAGCCGGTTTTGCGGGCAAGGCGACGATTTGGACCGAGCACAACAAGAACCGCATCGGCACGGTCTATCGCAAGGCCTTGTTCCGCGAGTATACCGACGACACGTTTGCCACCGAAAAAAAACGCGCTCCTGAGTGGGAGCACCTGGGCATCATGGGTCCCCTCATCCGGGCGGAGGTTGGCGACACGATTGTCGTCCACTTCATGAACAAAGCGACGCAGCCCTACAGCATCCACCCGCACGGCGTCGCCTATGATCGCGACTCAGAGGGTACGCCCTATCCTGATACAAGTATGGACGGCGCTGGGCTGGTTCCACCAGGGCAAACGCATACCTTCGTGTGGAACGTGCCGGAGCGCGCCGGACCGGGTGACGACGATGCCAGTTCCGTCGTCTGGCTCTATCACTCTCACAATTGGGAACCCCGGGACATCCATTCTGGCTTGATTGGGCCCATGGTCATCACGCGCCGTGGCATGGCGCGTCCCGACTGCAGCCCCAAGGACGTGGACCGCGAGTTCGCCACGTTGTTTATGCTAATCGACGAGAACACATCGCACTACCTGCAGCAGAATATCGATGCCTACATACAAGACCCGAAGTCGGCGAACAAGTTGGAGATGATTCCGATGGATTTAGAAGGTAACCTCGACCTCGCCGGCCAGGGCTTTGCCGCCGCCAATTACAAAGCTTCGATCAACGGATACATGTATGGCAATCTGCCTATGCCAGTGATGAAGCTTGGTGAGCACGTGCGCTGGTATGTGATGACCATGGGTGGCCAAGTCAATCTCCAGACTCCGCACTGGCATGGAAACGTGGTGACGGTGGACAAACACCACACCGACATCTTCTCAATTTTGCCCGCGCAATTCGTGACGGCCGACATGGTTCCAGACAAGGTCGGCACGTGGATGTTTCACTGTCACGTGGACGAGCACATGGAAGCAGGCATGATGGCAATGTATCAAGTTCAGCCATAGGATATGTCGCTTCCGATCGAGGAATTGCGAACTGGGAGTCAAAAGGGGCCTAAATGCTAATCGCTAACTGCTAACAAGTTGTAACAAAACCCCGGACGGCAACTTTCCCGGTGGCGAAAACATCGTCTTGCCAGAGGTGCTCATGGCTGCCGCCGCGCTTCTCCCTGAGGAGCTGTGGGATCTAGTCAAGCCCCTTCTCCCAGCACCAGTCCCCAAAACACACGGTGGTCGACCGCGTTTAATCTGACCGCGCCTGCCTCACTGGCATTGTATTCGTGCTCCGCAGCGGCATTCCGGATACTCCCGAAGGAGGTGGGTTGCGGGTCCGGGATGAGCTGTTGGCGACGACTGCGTGATTGGCAGCCGGCCGGCGTTTGGGATTTGATTCACTTCGCGTTCTGAACTGGCTTTCACGTGAGACCGGATTGACTGGTCGCTATCATCATCGACTGTTGTTCCATGCGGGCAGTTTTTGGGGGGCAGCAAACAGGACCGAATCCGACGGATCGAGCTAAACGTGGCGGTAAGCGCCACTTGATCTGCGACGGGCATGGCATTCCGTTGGTCATCAGGGCGACAGCAGCCAACTGCCACGATGCAACACAAGCTTGGGCATTGCTCGACGGAATCCCACCGCTCCAAGGGCGACGCGGGAGGCAGCGCTGTCACCAGCTCTGTGCTGGGTGACCGGGCTTACGACGCCGCAAACATCCGTCGCCAGATACGTGCCCGGCGCATCCTGCCTCTGCTTGCAATGCGCCACACACGGCATGGTAGTGGCTTAGGACGAGCGCTGGGTTGTGGAACGTACCTTCGCATGGCTGAATCAGTTCCGTCGTCTTCGCATGCGGTATGAAAAGCGAGCAGATATACACACAGCATTCATCTATACACACAGCATTCCTCTCGCTCGCGTGTGTCCTGATCTGCTGGCGACGACTCCAGGATCCCTTACGATAAGGCGTACCCATCCTATGCTAATCTCCTGCAAACTGCGTTTTGCCACAAAAGGTTAGGGTTCCAGCATTTTGGCTCAGGCTGGCAGTTTTAACAGTTCTATTAGGCGACTGCAGATTGTAGAGTTTCTCGCCACAATCACCGAAACACATTCTGACGTTTCAACGGGGGACAGGAGACGGCCGGGTCGCACATAGCGCTCTGGGAGAACACATGGATACACCCATCGCAGTACGACCTCGTCGCACGCAACAGTTCCCGGTCTTTGCCGCGTTTGCGTTGGCAGCTGCTTTCACTGGAATACTGACTTCCTGCAAGAAATCCCCGGCGCCGCAACCGACTGCTCAACAAGGCGGCGCCGCCCCGGCCGAGGAGCGGATCGAGAAGAATCCCGACCGCAATGCCTACTTTGGCGAGGAGCACATCCACACCAGCTGGTCGGTGGATGCGTGGGTGCTCGGCAATCGCATCACCGGTCCGGACGACGCCCTTAAGTACGCGCAGGGACAAACCATCAAACATCCCATGGGTTACGACATCAAGATCGAAACCCCCATGGACTTCATGGGTGTGACCGACCACTCCGAGTACGTTGGCGTTACGAAGGAGGCGAACACTCCCGGCTCGGCGATCAGCAAGCTGCCCGAGGCGCAGCCGATGATCCTCCATGATCCCAATAATCAGGCCGAACAACAGAAGGTCTTCATCTACCTGCTGTCCCTCACCAGCAAACCGCCGATTAAGGCTTTTATGAGCCCCGAGGTCGCCGGTACGATCTGGAAGGAAAACGTCAGGATCGCCGACGCTAATAACCACCCGGGCAAGTTCACCGCGTTCTGTTCGTACGAGTGGACTTCCATGCCCAGTAATCACAACCTCCATCGCAACATCTTCTTCCGTGACTGTACTCACATCCCGCCGATGCCGTTCAGCTCGGTGGATGACAACCATCCTGAAGCGCTGTGGAACTGGATGGACGCGCAGCGCAAAGCAGGTAACGAGCTGCTGGCCATCTCGCACAACGCCAACCTGAGCGACGGTTGGATGTATCCCATCGATCTCGACAGCTTTGGACGCCCGATTGACGCCGCATGGGCCGCCTCGCGCGACCGCAACGAGCGTCTGGTCGAGATTAAACAAGTTAAGGGTGCCTCGGAGGTTCATCCCCTGCTGTCGCCCAATGACGAATTCGCCAGCTACGAAATATTCACTGGGCTGCTTGGTCTTCCGCCAGACAATGGCCGCATTGACCACATACAGGGGAGCTTTGCCCGGCAGGCGTACAAAGACGGCATAACGATGCAGGACACGCGCGGCTATAACCCATACAAATTTGGTATAGCGGCCGGCTCCGACTCGCACAACACCGGCAGTCCGTATCGCCAGGACAATTTCTACGGCGTTCACGTCCAGATGGACGACAGTCTCCAGAAGCGCATGGCCGGTGTCCTGTTGGGGCAGACCATCGATGTACGCCTTGAAAACCCCGCCGGATTAACCGGCGTATGGGCTGAGGAGAACACCCGCGAGTCTATTTGGGACGCCATGTATCGCAAGGAGACCTTTGGCGTCAGCGGGCCGCACATCAAGGTGCGCTTCTTTGGCGGCTGGGGCTACAACAAAAACGTTTTGAAAGCCAAGGACTGGGTACATCAGTCTTATGCGAACGGTGTTCCGATGGGCGGCGACCTGCCGGCACTGCCTCGGGGAAAGGCACTGCGCCAACATTTGTTGTTTGGGCGGTCAAGGACCCGACTTCAGGCAATCTCGACCGCATTCAGATAATTAAAGGCTGGACGAAGAACGGACAGAGCTTCGAGAAGATTTTCGACGTGGTCTGGTCGGGCGACCGCAAGCCCGATAAATGGACGGGACGTGTCCCCGCGATCCAGAGCACAGTGGACCTTGAAAAAGCCACCTATAGCAATAGCGTTGGTTCAACTGAACTGAGCACGGTTTGGAGCGATCCCGAGTTCGATGCCAGCCTGCATGCTTTTTACTATGCGCGCGTGCTGGAAATTCCAACACCTCGCTGGACGCTGATTCAGGCGGTGAAGGCCGGGCTTCCGCCGCCGGACGTGGTTCCTAACACGGTGCAGGAGCGCGCCTGGAGCTCTCCCATTTGGTACACACCCAGCGCGGACGCGCGAAAGAACGCGCCAGCGGGTACGACCGTCGCCGACCTTAAGGCGAAAGGGGCAACTGCTTTGGGCGACGCGCAACTGAAAGCGCTGGTCGTCGGTAAGGCCTTCTGGGTGCAAAACAACGTGACCGGAGAGCAATACAGCGAGAGCTTCACCGCCGAGGGCCACACCACCATCTTCCATGTTGGAAAGTACTCCAACGTTCCCAGCGGTTTTGGGAAAGTCACGCGAGACGGCTACCAGGGCACAACGACACCATATAAGGTCGAAGGCGGCAAGCTCATCACCTTCGTCTCGCAGGATCCCTACGCTTACACCTTTTACAAGCTGGGCGATAAGTACTATGGCGCGCGAAGCAACGAGTTCGGTTATGCCAACTACGAGATGATTCCGACGCCGCTGTATGTAGCTAACCCGATTACGGCGTTGCTTAACCAGTATTCCATTGAGCTTGGTCTGACAGCAGAACAGAAGCAGCAGATTATTCCGATCGCCAAGAGCGAGTTGCCGAAACTCCAGGAGCTGAAAAAGAACACCTCTATGAAGCCAATGGAAAAACTGGAGCAGCTCAAGCAAATCAGCGACGACCTCGACGGGAAGATCACGCCACTGCTGAATCAAGAACAACTGAAGAAGTTCCAGCAAATCCGCGAAGAGCACCGGCGCGCGTTAGTCGAAAAGCTGGCCAACAAGGCAATGCAGAAGGCCGAAGCGGACGTCAGGGGAGTGTTTTAGGGGAAGCGCCTTACGAGAGTCCAGCTTGGGGGGAGACCGTTGGTGTATCAAGTGACAGTAGTTGATCAGGCGCAGCCCGCGACCGAGGGTTCTGGGCTGCGCAGCTCTTTTGTTTCCCGCTTGAAACAGATGCTACGCGAGCCCCTGCTCCACTTCCTGATTATCGGTGCAGCCTTGTTCGGCATTTACAGTTATATGAACCGCGGGCGCGTGGGCATCGATCCTTCCCGGCAGATCGTCGTCAGCCTAGACGACCTTCGCGTCATGGACACCTATTTTGTATCCGAGTGGCATCGCCAGCCGACACCACAAGAATTCCAGGCCATGGTCGAGGACAAAGTTCGGGAAGAAGTCCTCTATCGCGAGGGCCTTGCGATGGGCTTGGACAAGGACGACACCATCGTGAAGCGCCGCATGGCGCAGAAGATGCAGTTTCTCACCGAGGACGTCGCTGCCGCGCACGAGCCCTCCACAGCGGAGCTGAAAGCCTGGTTCGACAAGAACAAAGACAAGTTTGCGCTGCCCAGCCGCTATAGCTTTCGGCATCTATTTTTCTCTCCCGACAAGCGCGGCAAAAATGCGCAACAGGACGCCGCCAACGCTTGGGCAAAGACTAGCGGGCAACCCGAAAACTCTACTCTAGCGGCATCCACCGGCGATTCGTTCATGTTCCAGGACTACTATGGCGACCGCACGCCGAGCGCGATTGCGAAAGAGTTCGGCCCGCAATTCGCAGTGGCTCTTGAAAAGCTGAAGCCCGGCTCTTGGCAGGGACCGGTTGAGTCCGGTTACGGGTGGCATTTGGTTTTTGTAGATACAGTTATTCCGGGGCGCATTCCTGCCTTTGAAGAAATCGAGCCTGACGTGAAGACCGCGTGGCTCGGCGAGCAGAAAGCAACAGCTTGGCAGAAAGCGTATGCGCAGATGCGTGCCAAGTACACCGTCATGTTGCCGGCTCCGCCTTCGAGCAGCGAAGTCACAAAGAAACCAGCCACCGCACCGCCGCCGAGAAGACAGGTGCCCAGTTCTTCAGGCGAGGAGCCGCTGTGAGTCCCGCACGTCTGCGCCTCATCCCAATCCTCGCTTGTGTTCTGCTTAGCGGGATTTTCGCGTCAGCCCATGAGGCGCGGCCTGCTTATCTCGAACTCAAAGAAGCCGCTCCCGGTCAATTCACTGTTTTGTGGCGAACTCCAGTCCTTGCGGGAATTCGTCTGCCAGTTGCACTAGCTCTGCCTGACGACGTCAAGAACATAACCGAGCCGAAAGTAGAAGAGCTTGCTGATTCTGTAGTCGAACGCCGAGCGATTGATGCCGGTCCGAACGGTCTCGCCGGCAAGCGCATTGAGTTTCCGGGACTCGAACTAACGATTACGGACGTGTTGGTCCGCGTCGAAATGCTCGACGGACGCAAGTGGACGACGATTGTGCATCCCTCGCAACCGTGGATTGAAATTGCCGCCTCGCAGTCGTGGCTAGGTGTCGTGGAAACCTACATCGTCCAGGGTATTCGGCATATTCTTTTCGGTGCTGACCACATGCTATTCGTGCTCGGACTGCTGCTGATCGTGAAGGAACGCTGGATCCTGCTCAAGACGGTCACGGCTTTTACGGTGGCCCATAGCATTACCCTCGCGATTGCAACGCTTGGCTACGCTGAGGTACCCGTTGTACCGCTGAATGCAGCAATAGCGCTGAGCATTCTGTTCCTTGGTCCGGAAATCGTACGCTGCAGGCGCGGCGAGACCAGCTTCACGATTCGTCATCCCTGGGTTGTCGCGTTCGCTTTTGGATTACTGCACGGCTTCGGTTTTGCCAGCGCACTCACCAGTGCAGGGTTGCCGCATCATGAGCTGCCACTGGCACTGGTCAGTTTCAACGTCGGCGTCGAACTGGGGCAATTAGGGTTCATTGCTCTGGTACTCGCTCTGGAATGTTCTTTCCGCATACTCGAAGTGCTTTGGCCGCGCTGGGTGGAGAAGCTTCCCGGCTACACCGTCGGCAGCTTGGGAGCATTCTGGACGATACAGCGAGTTGCGATCCTGTTTGGAGGTGCGCGATGAAAAGCTGCAAAGTGCACACTATGGCCCGCGTTTTTCCCATACTGATATTCGTGATGTTGTGTGCACCGTCAGCACTCGCACACCCGCAGAAGGGAGAAGCTGTCGGTTTCCTTACCGGATTTCGTCATCCCATCTCCGGCCTCGATCACGTGCTGGCAATGATCGCGGTCGGTCTTTGGGGCGCACAGCTCGGCAGTCCTGCAATCTGGCTGTTACCGGTTGCGTTCCCCATGGTGATGGCTGTTGGCGGAATGCTGGGGCTTATGGGCATACCTCTTCCTGGAACGGAGTACGGAATTGCGCTTTCCGCGATGCTGTTAGGCGCTGCCGTTCTGTTGGAACTTCGGCCCTCTTTAAGGATTGCCGCGCTTTTGGTGGGATTCTTCGCGATTTTTCATGGGCATGCACATGGCACGGAGCTTCCGCGGGGTCAGAGCGCACTGCTTTACAGCATGGGATTCGTGATTGCGACGGGATGCCTGCACGCCGTGGGCATTGGTATCGGGACCTTTCATCGCTGGGGCTGGGGGCAAAAACTTCTGCGTGCCGCTGGTGGTCTAGTCACAATGGGAGGGGTCTTCTTTCTCTGGAAGGCGGCGGCATGAACCGCAAGCGCAAATCGCACCTGTCGCTGTATGCATTTGTCGCATTTTCATTCGCGATGTCCGCTGTTCCCGCCGAGGCGCACCTTAATTCAACTGGAATGGGACCGTTCTACGACGGCCTAATTCACTTCCTGATGAATCCGGAGGACATCGTTCCCGTGGTCGCGCTGGCGCTGCTCGCTGGTTTACGGGGAGCGAATTACGGACGTCGTGCGCTGTTCGTTCTGCCAACTGCCTGGTTCCTGGGCGCGCTCGCCGGACTTAGCGCACTGGCCGCCAACCCGCATCCTTTCATCGCTGCGGCCTGGTTTGTCCTGCTTGGCGGGCTTGTCGCCGCCGATGCCCATGTTTCTCTGCGTGCCACTACGGTGCTCGCAGCGCTACTTGGTCTCTACCACGGGTATCTGAACGGAACGGGCATGGGCCAATCACTTTCGACGACGGTCATCCTTGTTGGATTGGTTTTTGCCATCTTTGTTCTGATCGCACTCGTTGCGGCTTTTGTGGTTCGACTTCGTGCATCATGGGCGCGCGTTGCCATTCGCGTCGGGGGCAGTTGGATTGCGGCCAGCGGTCTGCTCATGCTTGGCTGGGCAACCCGAGCACGGTGAGTTCTCTTCACTTTAGCGAAAGCTTCGAGGGAAAGCACTCACCGTGAATGCCGAGGCTCAGCCAGTATTCTTGTGGGGAGATTACCCCCATTTGCTGCAGATAGTTTTACCCCTGAATCAGCGTCAAACGAGACAGGTGACCGAGACAAATCCCTGGAAGCCTCGTTCCCCACGGGGAAGGGCGCTCACGGCGAGGAGGGACCTATGGTCGCCGTTGCGGGAACTGTGTTACCGGGCAGGCAAGCACGCAGCCGACCGGGAAGACACCCACTGTGAGTTTGCTGGCGCGAGATCCAGGGATTGATCCTTTGAGTCGCGGCCTATCCCAGCTCTTGCATGATCTGCGCCAATATGTCCTTGCTGGGGCGGGTCACCGATTCCGGTAGCGTGGCCAGAGAATCCTCGGTCATGTTGAGCATATCAATGAAGGTCGGTGCTTGCGGATTCACGTAGAAGATCCCGGTAAGCACTTCGTTATTCTGATGCGATTCCATCAGGCGCTTGACGGCGTTGATCTTGTCGGTTGGATCATAGTCTTCTTCCAGTTTGCGCAAGCGAAGGCGCGAGCCATCATGCATTGTGACCTCGACGGTGGCGCCCGGATCGTACTCGACGTCGATCTCTCCGAAGCTCGGGATGAAGTTGATGTCCTGCAACGGCTCCTCGTGGTCTTTCATATACTTGTACGACTTGGTCGAGCCCTCATGATCATTGAACGTAACGCAGGGGGAAACAACATCGAGCATGGCGGTTCCGCGATGCGCAATAGCCGCCTTCAATATCGCCAGCAGCTGTTTCTTGTCCCCGGAGAAGGAGCGTCCGACGAACGTCGCTCCCAGTTCGATGGCGAGAGCACAAGTGTCAATCGGAGGCAGGTCATTGATAACGCCCGTCCTCAGCTTGGAACCGAGGTCGGCGGTGGCTGAGAATTGCCCCTTAGTTAAACCGTAAACGCCGTTGTCTTCGATAATGTAAATAATGGGAAGGTTGCGGCGCATCAGGTGAACAAATTGCCCGATGCCGATGGAAGCCGTGTCGCCGTCTCCGCTGACTCCCAAGGCAAGCAGTTTGTGGTTGGCCAGCACTGCCCCGGTCGCCACCGATGGCATGCGCCCATGCACCGCGTTGAAGCTGTGCGCGCGTGACATGAAATAGGCGGGCGATTTGGACGAGCACCCAATGCCGCTGGGCTTGATCACCCGCTCCGGCTTCACCCCCATCTCGAACATGGCGTCAATGATGCGCTCGGAAATAGCGTTGTGACCGCAGCCGGCGCAGAGCGTAGTCTTTCCGCCGCGATAATCGAGCACCGAGAGGCCAATAATGTTTGTCTTCGGTCCCGGCGTGCTTGGCGTGGTTGCCATTTACTTCCCCTCCATGGTCATAATCTCGTCGGTTACGGAGCGTGCGTCGAGCGGCAATCCGTGAATGTGAGCGATGCTGCGCAAGCGGATTACCAACTCTGGCCTGACATCGAGCTTCAGCAGACTCAGCATTTGGGCGTCGCGATTCTGCTCGACGACATAGACGCGCTCGTGCTGGTCAACGAACTCATGCACTTCGCGCGTAAACGGATACGCTTTGATTCGCAAGTAATCTGTTTCCAGGTGGTACTCCTTGCGGAGTTGGTCGCGCGCTTCGGTAATGGCCCAGTGCGAGGTGCCGTAAGCGATGATTCCAATTTTCGACTTCCCGGTGTACACCTCAGGACGCGGTACAAATGAGCGGGCCGTCTCGAATTTCCGGTTGACGCGCTCCATGTTGCGCTCGAAATCGTCCGGGCGTTCGCTGTACTGCGACCTCTCGTTGTGACCGCTCCCGCGAGCAAAGTACGCAGCCGCAGGATGATCGGTGCCTGGCAAGGTGCGATATCCAATGCCATCGCCATCCACGTCCTGGTAGCGTGAAAATCCGCCGAGCCGGTCCAGATCTTCTTTGCTCAGGATCTTGCCGCGCTTGATCGGCGTATCCGGATACTTGAAAGGATCTGACATCCAGTTATTCATGCCCAGATCCAAATCCGACATGACGAACACCAGAGTTTGGAAATGATCGGCCAGTTGAAACGCATTCTGCGCCATGTTGAAACATTCCTCCACCGAGCCGGGGATCAACATGATGTGCTTGGTGTCACCGTGGGAGAGAACCGCGGTCGAAAGTATGTCGCCTTGCGAGGTCCGCGTGGGCAAGCCGGTCGAAGGACCGACTCGCTGGATGTCCCAAACCACGCCGGGTACTTCGGCATAATACGAGAGACCTGCAAATTCAGCCATCAGCGAAATCCCGGGACCAGCAGTGGCAGTCATGGAACGGGCGCCTGCCCAGCCCGCGCCCAAAACCATGCCGATCGCCGCCAGCTCATCTTCGGCCTGAACGATGGCGAAGGTCGCCTTGCCATCCGGTCCTATCCGGTGTTCCTTCATGTATTCGATCAGAGTCTCCACCAGTGAGGAGGAGGGTGTAATCGGATACCAGGTCACCACCGTGACCCCCGCGAACATGCATCCCAAAGCCGCGGCGGAGTTGCCATCAATGATGATCTTGCCCTTCGTCTTATCCATGCGCGCGATCGAAAAGGGATCGCGCTTGGGCAGGCTGGCTGTGGCGTAGTCGAATCCTGCCTGTACGGCAGCGAGGTTCAAATTGGCCGCTTTCAGCTTCGTCGCGAACTGCTTGCGGATAGCCTTTTCGACCTCGGGCAGTTCGATACCGAGCAACTTGGCCACAACGCCGACATAAATCATGTTGCGCACCAGCTTGCGCAATTTGGCCTCGGGACAGACGGGGGCAACCAATTTGTCGTAGGGTACGGCGTAGAAAATCAGATCATTGCGCAGTTGTCTTAAGTTGAGCGGCTCGTCGTACACAACCACCGCGCCCGCCCCGAGCGATTTAACATCTTCCTGGGCAGTTTCGGGATTCATCGCTACCAGGAAATCAATTTCCTTCTTGCGCGCGATATAGCCGTCCTTGTTAGCGCGAATGGTGTACCAGGTGGGCAGTCCCGCGATGTTGGACGGGAACAGATTTTTGCCCGAGACCGGCACACCCATCTGGAATATGCTGCGCAGCAGAACGGTGTTTGAACTTTGCGAACCGGAGCCGTTTACCGTCGCGACCTGAATGCTCATGTCGTTGACGATGCGTTTCTGCTCCATACGCCCGGATTCTGCGTGGAGCGCGACATCTGTTGTGGCCATTCCCTTCCTTCCTTTTGGGTGGGCGATCAAGGCGCCCATTGCTTCGAATTACCAGTAGTGAATTCTTACATTATAAGGCACGGTAGGGCACAGGAGCGTAACCGCGGCGAGTCATCTTCGTCTCCTCCGGGGGTGGAGAAGAGCCTTCACCACAAGCGAGACAAGGACACGGACTGCTCTATCCCGGCACGCTGAAGAACTGAGCCATGTTGCGGAATTTATTATATCGTGAGACGAGTAATTCACGGGTGGGAAGTTTTCTGATGGCATCGAGGTGAGACTGCAGGGCTGCATCGAGCAACGCGGCGGCGGCTTGGTGATCGCAATGTGCTCCACCCTCCGGCTCCGGAACAACGCCATCGATGCAGCCGAGCTGAGTTAAATCGGACGCGGTGATGCGCAGCGCTTCGGCAGCTTGCTCCTTTTTGGCAGCATCCCGCCACATGATGGAAGCGCAACCCTCGGGAGAGATCACCGAGTAGATGGAGTTCTCCAGCATCAGCACTCGGTCCGCAACGGCAATGGCCAGGGCACCGCCGCTCCCGCCCTCGCCGGTGATGACGGCAATGATCGGCACCAGTAAGCGCGCCATCTCGCGCAGGTTGCGCGCAATGGCCTCTGCCTGTCCACGCTCTTCCGCCCCCAGACCTGGATAGGCGCCCGGCGTATCCACGAAGGTGAAAATCGGCCGGCCGAATTTCTCGGCCAACTTCATGGCGCGCAGGGCTTTGCGATAGCCCTCCGGATTGGGCATACCAAAATTCCGATAAACCTTCTGCTTGGTGTCGCGAGCCTTTTGGTGGCCAACGATCATCACCTCCTGGCCGTGGAAGCATGCCATGCCACAGATGATGGCCGGATCGTCCGCGAATCCGCGATCGCCGTGAATTTCACTCCAGTCGGCGAAAATGCGCTCTATGTAATCCAGGGTATAGGGGCGCTGGGGATGACGGGCGAGTTCCGTCTTCTGCCAGGCGTTCGTATGCTCCAGGATCTCGCGGCGCAGCGCATCTACCCGCTGGTGCAGGTCATGCAGCTGCTCAGCGGCATCCTGATGCTGGCCGGCCACCGCCTCCATTTGCGCGATCTGCTGCTCGATCTTCTCGAGTTCCTGCTGCGCTTTGCTGCCGCTGCTGTCCATTTTATTTTGCCAGCCGTTGCCGGAATCCTTCCATGAGCTCTCAACCAGGGACACCAGCAGCTCTGACGCTGCCAATAATTCGGGAACGTCCGCCCTTCCGCGGGCAGCGCCGGCAGCGCCGTTTCCTTCGGAGCCTCTCATGGTAGCAGCCATGGGTGGGTAACAACTGTCAGTCTATGATACGCACCGCACCACGCCCGCAGAGCTCCTCAACACGGGCAATGAAATTCCGGTCCGGTTGGACATTATAGCCGTCCGGTTCCATCACCACCATAAAATCCCCCCGTCGTTCCACATCGAATAACACCCTGGCTGCGCCTTTGCGTTCGCTGCATAGGGAAGCTAAGGCGTCCACCATAAACTCGGTAGCAGTTTCCAGCGGAATGCGAATTCGCAAGGAGCGCGGTAGCTTGGGCTTAGCGTCTTCCAAGGGAATGATTTCGCTAACCGTCAGCTTGGGATTCGAGCCTTCTTCAACGCGCACGCCTCCACGCACCAGTACCGGCACTTCCAGTTTCACCCGTTCCTGCAGACGCCGGTAAGCCTCCGGAAATACCAGCATGTCAATGCTGCCGGCCATATCCTCGAACTGAGCTTGGGCATAAAACTCGCCCCTCTTCGATTTAAGCACGCGCACATTGACGATCACACCACCGCTGTAGATTTCATCCTTGCCGGTCGAGTTCTTCAGGGCACAGATCTCTTCTGTGCTCAAAGCGCGGAAGTCTTCTAACTTATCTTTGTACTTCTCGAGTGGATGGCCGGTGATGAAGAAGCCGAGAATCTCCTTTTCCGCCGCCAGGCGCGTATGCTCATCCCAGTCAGAGATGTTGGGAAGATTGTCGTTGTGCTGGTGAACTTCCTCATGGTTGAAAACACCGAACAGTCCATGCTGGCCCGATTCGGCATCCCGCTGCGCTTTCTGCGCCCGCTCGATCGCCTTATCGAGAACCGTCATCAGCGCCGCCCGGTTGCCCAGTGAATCCATGGCACCGCTCTTTATGAGAGATTCAACGACCCGTTTGTTAAGCAGGCGCAGATCGACGTTTTCGCAGAATTCGAAAATTGAGCGGTAGCGCTCCAGCTTCTGGCGTCCGGCAAGGATAGATTCGATGGCATTGTGTCCCACATTCTTCACTGCGGCCAACCCAAAGCGGATAGCAGGCCCGTGCGGCGTGAAGTAGGCGTCGCTGACGTTGATGTCAGGCGGTTCGACGGCGATGCCCATCTCGCGACATTCGTTAATGTACTTCACCACGTCATCGGTGCTACCGGTGACAGAGGTGAGCAACGCCGCCATGAACTCGACCGGATAATGGGTTTTCAGGTGCGCGGTGTGATACGCAAGCAAGGCATAAGCGGCAGAATGGGATTTGTTGAATCCATACCCGGCGAACTGCGCCATGAGATCGAAAATTTTCTCAATCTTCTTTTCCGGTAAGTTACGTTGCGTCGCGCCCCGCACGAAGCGTTCGCGCTGCTTGGCCATCTCTTCCGGCTTTTTCTTGCCCATGGCGCGCCGTAAAAGATCAGCTTCACCAAGGGAATAACCGGCCAGTTTGTTGGCGATCTGCATCACCTGTTCCTGGTAAACGATCACGCCTAGGGTTTCCGCCAGAATTTCCTTCAGCTCCGGCAATTCATATTCAATCTTGCGCCGGCCATGCTTGCGCTCGATGAAGTCATCGATCATCCCGCCCTGGATCGGGCCCGGACGATACAGAGCATTGAGTGCGGTGAGGTCTTCGATGGAATTTGGCTGATAGCGGCGCAACACATCGCGCATGCCATGAGATTCAAACTGGAATACGCCGGAGGTCAGTCCTTTGTGAAAAACCTTCTCGTAGGTTTCATTATCCTCCAGGGGGATATCGTCCAGAGTCATCTTCTGACCGCGAGTCTGCTCGATTAGCGTTAGGGCATCGTCGAGAATGGTCAGGGTGGTGAGCCCGAGAAAATCCATCTTCAAGAGGCCGAGCTTTTCGATTGCCACCATATCGAAGGCGGTAACGATTTCGTTGTTCTTGGTTCGGTATAGAGGAACCAATCCCTTCAGCGGCCGGGGAGCAATGACAACTCCGGCTGCGTGTACTCCTGCGTTGCGCACTAATCCTTCCAGCTTCTGGGCGGTGTTAAGCAGTTCCCGAACCTGAGTGTCGCCTTCGTAGGCTTGCTGTAGCGCGGGCGAATCCTGGATCGCCTGCTCCAGCGTGATGTTCAGCTGGTTGGGCACCATCTTAGCGATGCGATCGACATCCACGTAAGGAATGTCCATAGCGCGGCCGACGTCCTTGATTGCCGCCTTGGCCGCCATGGTTCCGAAGGTGATGATCTGGGCTACGTTCTCGCGTCCGTATTTGCCAGTTACGTAATCGATCACCTGGCTGCGCCGGTTCATGCAGAAATCGATGTCGATGTCCGGCATGGAAACGCGTTCGGGATTCAGGAAGCGCTCGAACAGAAGTTCATGCTGCAGGGGGTCAAGGTCGGTGATTCCAAGCGAGTAGGCGACCAGCGCTCCTGCCGCAGAACCACGGCCCGGTCCCACAGGAATTTTGTTTTCCTTCGCATACCGGATGAAGTCCCAAACGATCAGAAAATATCCGGAGAACTTCATCTGCTGAATGATGGCAATCTCGCGCGAGAGCCGCTGCTCGTAGTCGGCAAAGCTGTGCTTCAACTTCCCTTCCCGCTGGCGGAGTGTCTCCCAGCGTCGCGCGAATCCTTCTCGCGTTACCTGTTCGAAGTAGCTGTCGAGGGTGTATCCAGGAGGAACTTCGAAGTGCGGAAACGGGCTGCCGACCTTCTCCAGGCGCATGTTGCAGCGTTCGGCAATCGCTACTGTACGCGTGAGCACCTCGGGCAAATCCTCGAAGGCGCGCGCCATTTCTTGATGGCTTTTCACGAAGAACTGGCTGCCCTGGAACTTCATCCGGTTCGGTTCCTGAATGGACTTGCCGGTCTGAATGCAGACCATCACGTCTTGAGCGTGAGCGTCGTCTTCACATAAATAATGACTGTCGTTGGTCGCAACCAGTGGCACACCGAGATCTTTTTCTAGCCGAAGCAGGCCAGGACGAATCTTGTGTTCCTGCTCCAAACCTTGATCCTGGAGCTCAAGGAAGAAATTATCTTTGCCAAAAATGTCGCGGAAGGTGCCGCCCGCCGAGCGTGCTGCTTCGTACTTGTCCTCGCTCAGAAATTCGGCCACCTCCCCTTTAAGGCAGCCCGAGAGGGCGATCAAACCTTTGGCATGTTCCGCCAGAAATTTTTTGCTTACCCGAGGCTTGTAATAGAAGCCATGGAGCGAAGCCTCGGAGGTGATCATCATCAGATTGCGATAGCCTTCTTCGTTCTCTGCCAGAACCACCAGATGGTTATAGGTGTCACCTTCGGGAGGCGTGCGCTCAATGTTGTGATCTTCCTTCTTGCAGATGTAGAGTTCGCAGCCGACGATGGGCTTGATACCTTCCTTATGCGCAGCGTTCACAAAGTGCACCGCGCCAAAGATGTTGCCATGGTCGGTCATGGCGACGGCGGGCATGGAGAGCTCCTTCACGCGCGCCACCAGCTTCTCGACATCGCAAGCGCCGTCCAGCATGGAGTAATCGGTATGTAGGTGCAAGTGTACGAATTGAGACATTTCCGCCGTTAATCAAGATCGCCGGTCGTTGAGCGCTGGTCGCCAGCGAGTTCGAGGGTAATTACATTGTAATCGCTAAGAACGCCGTGCGTGGGGCTGCGAGCAGCGGGTCTCTGCTGTGGAAATTCCGGAAATTGTGCACTGGCTGGACGTATGTGGTAAAGGTCATTCGGCGTCTTGACATATCAGATCCAATTTGGGCCGATGTCGCCGAATACCGAATAAAGAGAACTTGAACTGGGGTGCTCGGGTCAATCTTAACATTCGGGTGTGCGGAGAGCCTTACTGGGGTTCACTTAACTGCTTGAATCGGGGAGCGCAAAATCTACATCTCGCGCCTCATTTGCCTTGCGTGTTGCGTTCAGGTCGAGCCTCGAGAGCGGAATCTTTATGGCCTGCTGCTCGTTAAGCACCCAA
>Ga0126378_10001040_pt1 | contig 20772 bp, 22 predicted proteins | sample PanSoiMetPlot_23_FD_92587 | JGI IMG/M metagenome (GOLD analysis project Ga0126378, IMG submission 92587) | Tropical forest soil microbial communities from Panama - MetaG Plot_23 | ecosystem: Environmental > Terrestrial > Soil > Tropical forest > Bulk soil | place: Panama | collected 2016-02-17
GGGCTACGGCCGGAGCACCATGCCTTCGCGGGCGACGACGGCGCCTGGAAACGTCTTCTTCGATTCTGCCGCGATCCCGTCCATGGTGTCGTCGTCGTGGCCGGGGTCGTGGTGGAAGATCGCGAGCGTCTTGACGCCCGCGGCCTTGGCGAGCTTCACGCCCTCCTGCCAGGTCGAGTGGCCCCAGTTGACGTGCGACGGGTATTCGGCGTCGGTGTAGGTGCTGTCGTAGATCATCACGTCCGCGCGGTCGCACAGACCGAGGATGTTGCGGTCGAGCTCGCCCGGCCGGTGCTCCGTGTCGGTGATGTAGGCGATCACCTTGCCGTGGCACTCGAAGCGATACCCGGTGGCGCCATTGGGATGATTGAGCGGCGCGGTCTTGAGCGCGAAGCCGTCGCCCGGCTTCAGCGTCGTGCCGCAGGGAAAATCCGTGTAGTCGATGCGCGCCTGCAGGATGTCGAGCGGCACCGGGAAGAGCGGCGCCTGCATCATCTCGGAGAGCACGCCCTTGAGCGTGTTCCGGGGCAGCAGGTGCCCCGACCAGAAGCGCAGGCGGCTCGCCGGCAGGAATGCGGGGCGGAAGAACGGCAGGCCGCAGACGTGATCGACATGCGTATGGCTGAAGAACAGGTCGGCATCGACCGCGCCATTGTTGGCCAGCAGCGCCTCGCCGAGGAGCCGCAGCCCCGTGCCGGCGTCGAAGATGAAGACGCGCTTGCCCGCCCTGACCTCGACGCACGAGGTATTGCCGCCATAGCGGACGGTGTCGGGTCCGGGGCAGGCGATGCTGCCGCGCACGCCCCAGAAGCGGATGACGGTCTCCGATCCTCCCGCCACGGACCTACCCCTAGACCCCTACGATTCCGGCCCATCTACGTAGACGCCGCTTTCAGCCGCGTCGAGGCAAAAATCAGCATCGGGTGTGACCTAGGTCACATTTCGTTAAGGGCCGATTAATGGCGCGACGACTTTAGCGGTATTTTCTGGTTCATCCGTAGGGATAGCGGGGGCACAGGGAGATGCCATACCAGCCGATAGAGGTCAGGACGCCCGACGGGCTCTCGATATCGGCCCAGGGATGGGGCAACCCGGCGGGGCCCGAGATCCTGTTCATCCATGGCTTCTTGCAGAGCCACCTCTCGTGGGCGCGCCAGACCGAGAGCGAGCTCGCCCGCGAGTTCCGCATGGTGACTTACGACCTCCGCGGCCACGGCGATTCGGAGAAGCCGCTCGAGCGAGAGCGCTACAGGAACGGCAAGGCCTGGGCCGACGAGCTCGCGGCGGTGATCGCTGCCGCGGGCCTCGGCCGGCCGGTCCTGGTCGGCTGGTCCTATGCCGGCCGCGTCATCGCGGATTATCTCGAAGCCCACGGCGCCATGGGTCTTGCCGGTATCGACTTCGTCAATGCGCGCACGAAATCCGATCCGCGCTTCGCGGGGAAATTCTCGTCGATCCATTTCGCCGAGCTCATGGCCGAGGACCTGGCGACGCGCATCGCCGCGACGCGCACCTTCCTCCATGCCTGTTTCTCGCGGCAGCCCACCCAAGACGAATTCGAGACCATGCTCGCCTTCAACATGATGGTGCCGCGCGATGTGCGCGCGGCGATGACCGGTCGCGAGTTCGACGCCGATGCCCTCTTCCGGCGGCTTGCAATTCCGGTGCTGGTGACCTTCGGCGTCGAGGACCAGATCCTGACCCTCGAGGGCGCCCGCCATGTCGCCGGCTTGATCCCCGGCGCCCGTCTCTCCCTTTACGATGGCGTCGGGCACGCGCCCTTCTGGGAGGACACGCGCCGGTTCAACCGCGAGCTCGCGGCATTCGTCCGGGCAGCGCACCGCAGGGGATTGGAGTAGGGCGCTTCGCCTGCCGCGCCGCTGCGTCTGTTGGTCGCGGAAGCCCCGGCGCCGTTCAGTGCGCCGGTTCCAAGGGTTCTTCGCGATCGGGCATCCGCGGCGGTGCTGCAGCCAGTGCCTGCAGCAGGATCCGTCGCGGTATGAACCGGTCGTCGTTCACCAGGAAGCTGAATGTGAAGCCGATCCCGAGCACCAGGATCCCGAGCAGGAACGAATAAGCGATGGCGCGATCCGGATAATTGTCCTTGAGGCTCGCAACCATCAGAGGTCCGAGAATCCCGGCGGCCGACCAGGCCGTGAGGATGACGCCGTATATCCCCGACGTACGCTTCGCTCCATAAACGTCGGTCACCATGGACGGCATGATCGCGAAGCCGCCGCCAAAGCAGCTCAGCACATAACACACCATGATCGCGAAGAGCCACGGGTTGTGCTCCGTCATCAGAATTCCGAACACGACCATCTGAGATGCGAACAGGAGCCGAAAGGTATTGATGCGGCCGAGCCGCTCAGACACAGCGCTCCAGACGATGCGCCCCACGCCGTTGAACAGCGAGCTGACGGCGATCAGGCTGGCGCCATAGCCGGCCAGCACGGAGCGCTCCAAGTCTGGTTGGCCGAGCTTCCAGATATCCTGGTAAAGCGGCGACAGGAAGCTGATGATCGAAATGCCGGCGGTGATGTTGAGAAAGAAGATGAACCACATGAATGCGTACTGACCGGCCAGGAGGTATTCCCGGAGCGGTGGGTCTGCCTGTTCCTCGGCGGCGGCGTAAGGGCCGGCCGAGCGCGTCTCTTTCGACGTCGACGGAACAAAGCCGGTGGGGAGATAGCCGGCCGGCGGATTCCGCAACATCGCCGCTGACCCAAAAGCGATCGTGCCGAGGATGGCGCCCAGGGCTACGAACACACGGATCAGATCACCATCGAGCAGGTGCATCAGGATCGGCGCAAGCACGACGCTGAGCATGAAGGCGCCGAGTCCGAATCCCATGGCGACGATGCCGGTCAGCAGGGCTCTCCGGTCGGGAAACCACTTGGTGACGGTCGTCATCGGTGTAACGTAGCCCAGACCGATGCCGAACCCGCCGATGGCGCCGTAGCCGAGATAGAAAAGCATCAGGCTCTTCACCGCGAGCGCGACCGCGGCGAGCTCATAGCCGGCAGCGAAGAGAATGCTACCGGCGACGGCCAGCTTGCGCGGTCCGATCCTGCCGAGGTTGACCCCACCCCAAGCGGCCGACAGACCGAGGCAGCAGATGTTCAGGCTGAAGGCCCAGGATGTATCGGTGTTGCTCCAGCGAAACTGCTCGACCAGCAGCGGCTGGAAGTAGCTCCAGGCATAAACGGTGCCCAGACAGAGCTGCAGCACCGTGCACGCGGTCGCGATCACCCATCGGTTGGGCACGCTTTCCCGAGTGCGCACGCTCACGCCTCTCGGCCGGTGGCCCTGCGGATCAATCGACCGAGCTCGCCGACTTCGTCGATGCGCTCGAGCAGCCGCTTGAGCTGCGAGGCATGCGGGGGCGAAACGCGCTTCTCGCTGGACAAGGAATGCCAAGCGTAGTTGCTGAGGTGATCAAGGGGCCGGGATACCTGGTACATCAGCCCGTAAGACAACAGTACGCTCGCGACGAAGATAATCGTGAGAAGATAGACCGCATTGCCAATGGCCGTCTGGACCTGCAAAGCGATGTAGCCCTTGTCCACGCCGACATGCACGCTGCCGCCCGCGCCGGCGACTATTGGCGCCGTCAATTCCGAGAAGTTTCCAAGGCCGGCGAGCGCGCGGTCATAGACCTCCTTCCCATCCCTGTAGTCGGCAGCGATCTCGTCGGGCACGCCGGGCACGAAGGTATGCGCGACGATCGCACCCTTCGGATCGACGACGAAGACATAGGAGATGCCGGGGATCTCGACATACTGGTCGATGATGGATTGGAGAGCGGAATAGTTTTGACCGACGATCAGGTCAATGTTCGAGTTGGCAATGGCGCGCGCGATCGCCCGGCTGCTCTTCTGGAAGTCGTCGGTCAGCTGCCGGTCGACGGTGTATACGTAGAGCGCGGAGGTGGAGACCACGATGAGCCCCATGAGGGCGAACATGCCGAACAGGGTCTTCTGATAGAATCGAGCGATTCTCATTGCTTCACCCACGCCTCCCACTCGCTGTCGCGCAGCGGCACGAAATGGCCATCCTTGACCACGACATAGTAGACCTGGTCCGAGGCTTGGCGCCTCCCCATGGCGTCGCCGAAGGACAGCGGCTCTCCCGTCCCGAGATCGAAGGCGCCCATGGCCAGTGCCGTGCGCGTCAAATCGGCGCGTTGGGGATCGGGACCCATTCGTCTGAGGATCGCAACGAAGAGCTTGGCATCCAGATAACCCTCCAGGCTGACGAAGCTGTAAGGAAGCGGCTCGTATTTTCGATCCGCTGTCGATCCGTTGGGGTAGATCAATGATTCCGGCGGCATGATCGCGTCGCTATAGCGCTCCATCGCTTCGCGATACTCGCGCACCGCTGGGACAGATTCGTCGCTATGGCTCGGCACCACCTGGGAGCTCACAAGCCGAGAAGTGTAATTCTTGTTCGACTTCCGCTCGGCTGCGACCAGCAATCTGAGCATGGCCTCGCCGCCGACGAAGGAGATCGTCGCGACCGGACAGTCGATGGCTTTGTCGCGCATGTCGCGGACGAAACCGCCGCAGGCCGGATAGGTACCGACGCAGATGACCCCATCGGGACGCAGGCGCTCCATGATCGCGACCTGGCGGTCATAGCTCTGGTCAAAGGGCGAACCGCGCCGATAGGTTGCTTCGCCCGCGATCTCCAGCCCGTGCTTCGCCAGCCCATCGCGTATGCCGGCCCAGCCCGCCCGACCATAGGCATCGGCTTGGTAGAAGACCGCTATGCGAGTTCGATGGGCAGCGATGAAGTGATCGACCAGCCCCTTCGTCTCCTGGTCATAGGAGGCGCGCAGATTGAAGGAAAGCTGGTCATAGGGCGGAATTCGGTTTGTGTCGGCCCCAGTGAAAGGGAAGAACAGCAGGAAATTCTGGGCCTGATGCATCCGCAGCAACGGCAGCGTCCGATTCATGGTCGGCGTGCCGACATAACCGAACAGCGCGAAGACGTTGTCCTGATCCATCAGCTTCAGCGTGTTGCGGATCGCGAGGTCAGGATCATACTGGTCGTCATAGGCCATGATCACGACTCGTCTGCCGTTGACGCCGCCGGCTTTGTTGATCGGAAGCAGGTAGGCCATGGCGCCACGATAGAGCTCGATGCTGAGCGCTCGCGCGCTCGCGGAAAAATCCGCGGACATGCCGAGGCGGATTTCTCGCGGTTGGCCGCCTTGCCCATCGGCACTATTAGCACTGCCGGCGGCTTCTTGCGCCCAAGCCGGACCACTGAGGTGTGCGGCAAGAAGCAACAGGGCCAGCGCGAAGATATGTCTCAAACGGAAGCTGATTTTGCCGGCCCCATCCGCCTGCTGGTGAGAAATCTCGCTCTCGCCGCAGCATAAAGGAGCACCACTAGAGCTTTCCAGTGAAAGCGTAGGCGGCGCTACCGGCCCTTCGCAGTGACACCGACGCCGCTGGTGCAGGTGTTGCCGCTCATCCTAGGGGACCAGCCGGTAGCCGCCGGGCTCCGTAACCAGGATTTCGGCCCGGGCGGGGTCGCGCTCGATCTTCTGGCGCAGGCGATAAACGTGGGTCTCGAGCGTATGCGTCGTGACGCCGGCGTTGTAGCCCCAGACCTCGTTCAAGAGCGCGTCGCGCCCGACGATGCGGTCGCCCGCGCGGTAGAGGTATTTGAGGATCGAGGTCTCCTTCTCAGTGAGCCGCACTTTCTTGCGCGTGGCGGCGTCCAGCAGGAGCTTGGCGCTCGGGCGGAAGGTATAGGGACCGATGGTGAAGACCGCGTCCTCGCTCTGCTCGTGCTGGCGGAGCTGGGCGCGGATGCGGGCCAGCAGCACGTTCAGGCGGAACGGCTTGGTGATGTAGTCGTTGGCGCCGGCGTCGAGACCGAGGATCGTGTCCGCCTCGCCGTCGGCGCCGGTCAGCATCAGGATCGGCGAGCGCACGTTGCCGCGCCGCATGAGCCGGCAGAGCTCGCGGCCGTCCATGTCGGGGAGGGCCACGTCCAAGAGGATCGCGTCGAAATAGCCTTGCTTCACCTGCTCGAGCGCGATGTTGGCATTCTCGGCTTGCGCCACCTTGAACTCCTCGTGGAGCTCCAACTGCTCCGCGAGCGCCTGGCGCAGCGAGGGGTCGTCGTCCACGATCAAGATCTTTCGGCCAGCCGCCATCCGGAACTCCTGCAGGTCCGCTTTTCCTACGCCGGCGAGGAGGGTTGGCGTGGCGGCCCATTGCCGGCGGAAGAGGAAGACCATATCTGCCGCATCACGGCCTGATGCAAGGGGCTTTTGGGCTGGCCCAGCCGGCCCACCACCTCGAAATGGTGGTCGCCGGGCTGGTCCGCGATCTCGAGCGGCAGGCGCGCGGCGCGCCAGGCGCTGGCGAACTCCGCCTGCTGGCGCAGGAACTCGTCGGTCTCGCCGGTGCCGACCGAGAGAATCAGCGGTGGCGAGCGCCTCGGCAGATGATGGAGCGGGCTGTTGCGCTCGGCCATTGCCGCGTCGAGGCCGAGCACGTCGTTGAGATAGCAGAGTCGGATCGGCTCGAGGTCGTAGAGTCCGCTGATCGCACACGCGCCACGCACGGGATTGTGATCGAGCCCGAACGCCGTCCAGTCGGTCGCGAGCACCATCGCGGTGAGATGCCCGCCCGCGGAATGCCCGGCGACATGAATGCGCGCGGGATCGATGCCGTTCTCCCGCGCGCGACGGGCGAGCCACGCCACGGCCGCGCGGTTCTGCCGCACGATCTCGTCCATCTTGGCCTTGGGCGCCAGCGTGTAGTTCACCACGGCGACCGCGACGCCGGCATCCTGGAACGCCGGTGCCAGGAAGCTGAAATCGGATTTGTCGAGCGCCTGCCAGTAACCGCCGTGGATGAAGAGCAGGCACGGCGCCGGCATCTTCTCGGCCGGAAAAAGGTCGAGGGTCTCGACGTCGTAGGCGATGTCGAGCGTGCGCGCGCGCGCGCGGCGCACGGCTTCCGACTCCTCCTTCCAGCGCCGAAAATACTCGGGATGCTCCGGCACCCGGCCGCGCAGGAAGTACTGCGCGTCGAGGCCGGCTCGGTCGTAATTTCGATAAAGCGCCATCGGCCGCCCCTAGGTTCGCGCGGCCGGACTCTCGTCCGGCTCGGCCAAAATGTCCACATGGCCGATGGCCAGGCGCAGTCCGCCGCGTTGCCGCTCGGCATGACGATCGCCACGCCAGCGCGCGAGAGCGAGCGCGGGCTCTGCCTCACCCGCGGCCTCGGCCGTGCCATCGATCAGAGCCGCCAGCACCGCATCATCACCGGCACCGAGCCGCCATTCGCCCGCAGCCGTGGTCACGCGATAGCCGCGCTCGCGGAACAGCCGCTGGCCCATGGCGGCCGCGTCCGGCCCGAGCGCGGGCCCAAAACCCTTGTCGCCGCGCTGATGCCGAGCGAAGGCGCGGGCGACCGGGGCATCGTCGAAATGCGGCGGTTGCCAGTCGCGCCGGCCGTCGACGCTGAGCGCCGCGAGGAAGGGCGCGCGCGTGGCCGCAACGCGATCGGCGAGCGCCTCGAGCCATGGCGCCGAGACGAGATCGAGCAGCGCGGCGCAGGCGACGCCGTGGACCGCGAGCAACACTTCCGCGAGCTCGTGCGCGAGGTCCAGCGCGACACTGTGCGCGCGCCAGTGCGCCGTGCCGGTCGCCACCGTGACTACGCCGCTGCCGTGGGTGACGCGCCAGCCCTGGCCGCGCGCCCACTGCGCGATCTCCGCGGATTGGTGCGCCAGGAGAGTGCGATCCTGGTCGACGAGGCGCCATTCCTGATCGCCGGCGACGAGCGGCGCGAGCGCACGGAAATTCGCGCCACTGCCGGCGCCGAGATCGATAACGGACGCGATCTCTCGGCCCGCACGCGCCCGCACGGCGGAACAGAATTGCCGCGCCAGCGCTCGGCTCCGGGCGCGGAGATCATGCGGCTCGCGCAGCCGGAGCCAATCGAGGGAAAAGCTCTCGATCACGCCGCGAGCCGGTCGAGCGCGGCGGCCCAGCCCGCGACCGCCTGCGGCCAATCCGGCAGTCGGGCGCCTGCCTTGCGCGCGCCCGCCGCGAGGCGCGCGCGCAGCGGCGGCTCGTCGAGAAAGCGACGCAGCGCCTCGGCGAAGGCGACGGCATCGCCCGTCGGCACCAGCAGGCCCGCGCTCGCTGGCACGGTGCCGGGGATGGCGCCGGCGGTCGTGGAGATCACCGGCAGGCCATGCGCCAACGCTTCCGCCAGCGCCATGCCATAGCCCTCGTGGAACGACGGCAGCACCGCGGCATCGGCCGCTGCGTAAGCCTCGCCCAGGCGCTCCGGGGCCCATTCGCCCTCGAGGGCGATCCGGCCCTTCAAGCCGCGCCGGCCGATCTCGTAGCGCACTGCCGCCGCGGTTTCCCGATCGCGCGTGAGGCTGCCGATGCAGCGGCATGCCCAGCTGCGGTCGGCGAGCCTTGTCAGTGCCTCGATCAGGATCAGATGACCCTTGCGCGGCGTCAGGCTGGCAACGCAGAGGAATTCGATGCGTGAGCGAGTAGGGCGCCGACGCAGGGGGGGCGCGGGCTTCGCCGTGCCCGGCGGCGTCACCGCGATCCGCGCACGCTGCACGCCGTAAGCCGCGACCAGCCGCGCCGTGCTCTCGCTCGGCGCGAGCACGCCGCGCGCGAGCTTGAGGAGCCGCGCCTCCAAGAATCCGACGCGGTTCCGCTCCCGCTCGCTCAAGCCGGTCTCGTCCGCGAGGGGATGGTGGACGAAGGCGACGATCTTGAGTCGCTTCGCCTCGCGCTCGAGGCAATCCGCGAAGGCGAGGAGCGCGAGGCCGTCGATCACCGCCACGACGCCGTCGGGCAATCGCGCGAGCGCCGCCGCCGCGGCCGTGCGCGCGGTAACGTCGGGCTCGGGGTATCGGCCCGCGAGCTCGATCGCCTCGACCGCTCGGCCACCCGCACGCAAGCCCTCGATCACGTGCCGGTCGAAGAGATAGCCGCCGGTGAGCTGGTCGAGCGCGCCGGGCACCAGGAACGCGATCACACGAGAGGTCCCTCGAAGGCCGCCCAGGCCACCGGCGACTCCCGCACCACGATGCGGAGCGAGGCGAGGGCGCCCGCGGTGCCGGGCCCCAGCGCGCCTTCGGCGATCCGCGCCTTGATCCGGCGGAAGATCTCGCCGGCCAGGAACTCCGTCGTGGTGTTGCGTCCGCGGAATTCCGGCAGTTCGTCGAGGTTGCGGTAGTTGAGCGCCGCCAGGATCTCCTTGAGCGTCGCGAGCGCGCGGCCAATGTCGCAGACGAGGCCGTCGGCATCGAGTTGCGCGCGACGCACCTCCATCTCGACCGCGAAGGTTGCGCCATGCAGCTGCTGCGCGGGCCCGAAGATCTCGCCCACGAAACTGTGGGCGATCATCACGTGTTCGCTGACGGCAAGGCTGTACATGGGAAGGACTCCGATCCAGCACCTAGCGTCCTTCGACGCGCGCCCCAACGGGGCGCTTGCTCAGGATGAGGGCGATTTGAACGGTCACAAAGAAAAACCTCATCCTGAGAAAGCGAAGCGCGCTGAAGGACGCGCTATCCTAGGTCATGAACCCATAAACGCGGCAAGCGACGCCCGCATTTCCAGTGTCAGCATTCGGGCGCCTTAAGCATCGCACTCTGCTGTCCTATGAGCGGCTGCGTTTTCTCGTCAATTTCCTCGCGCAATTGAGGAGTGTAGAGGCGGCGTCTGCGGCCGACAGGGCATAGCTTGGGTCACGGTGCACGAGGATTTGGGCGACGGCTCCGTCGAAGAGGGTCATGAGTTGACGGGCGAGAACGGTCGCCTCGCCAAATCTCTCAGCGGCGAGAATTCCTTCCAACCACGCTTCGAAGCGTTTCTTGTGACGCGCGGCGACCACGCGGGCCGGATGGCCCGGCAGGTTGGCGAACTCGGCTGCTGCGCGTAGGAAGCTGCACCCTCGCCAGCGAGGATCGTTGGCTTTCTTCCCAAGCTGCTCGAAGATCCGTCGGACTTGGCGCACGGCCGACTCTCCGCCCTCCGGAATTTCGCCTTGATAGCGGTCTAGGGTCGGCAGATCGCGTTCCTCTAGGTAAGCTGCGATCAAGTCGTCCTTGCTAGCGAAGTGGTAATAGAGCGTGCGCTTGGTCACGCCGGCCGCCTCGGCGACGGCGTCGACCCCAACGGCCCGAATGCCCTGGCGGTAGAAAAGGCCGTCGGCTGCCGCAATCAGGCGTCTGCGAGTTTCCGATGAGTCTTTGGTCATGATCATGGTATACCGACTAGTGAGTATATTTCCAAGACTCCTTCGCGGAGACTGGCGTGCATTCTGGAACCGCGAGAGGCGGGAATGGATCGCATCGGGTTTCTGGTGGCGCTGCTCACGAGTGCCGCCATCGGCTTTGGGACCGGGGTCTGGGTCGCACGCGCGGGCGTCGCGCGGCGATATGGCGAGGTCGGCGCATGGCCGGACATGCCTGCGGAGATCGGAGCCTGGTGGCCGCACCCGCCCTTCCTCCGCTGGATCCGGCGCGAACGCGCCTACGCGCACGACCGGCGCTTTCTTGCCAGCCTCGACGATCGCCAGCTCCACGACATCGGCCTCGACCGCGCTGCGGTCGAGACCGAGAGCGCGGCATTCTGGCGCTGGCAGTAGCGGCACACCCCACCCTCCCCACAGCCGGAGAATTTCCAAGCGATGGTCGGGTACCGGATTCCGCTTATGGCACTTTTCGGAAATGCCTCCTTCGACGAGCGAGGCCGCTTACGGTTCCGAAGCGGACTCATGGCATGTTTATGAGTTCACGCCCTAGTACCGCACCACCTCGCAGAGCGCGCCGTCGGGCGCGGAGGCGAGGCGGGCCATGGTGTCGGGCAGGGCCTCGAAGCGGCTCTCGCCGGTGAGCAGGCGATCGAAGACATTGTCGGCGAGGAGATCGAGCGCCAGGGCGAGACGCTCGCGCTGGCTGCGGCGCGCGCGGCGCGCTGTTGCGACCGAGCCGACCTGCGAGGAGACCAGGCACAGGCGCCGCGCGTGAAAGGCCTCGCCGAGCGGCATGGCAACGGGCTTGTCGCCATACCAGCTGACCTCGACCACCCACGCCTCGAAGCCCGCGAGGCCGAGGGCGGTGACGAGACCGGCCTCGGTGCCGCTGGCGTGGAACACCACATCGGCCTCGCCGTGGGCCTTGTCCGGCAAGGCGAACCGGCAGCCGAGCGCCTCGGCGAGGGCCGCGCGGCGCGGATCGATATCGACGATCTCCACGGTCGTGCCGGGGATGCGCGCCGCCAGCGCCGCGACCAGCGCGCCCACGACGCCCGCCCCCACCACCGAGACGCGATCGCCGATGCGCAAGCCCGCGTCCCAATGCGCGTTCACCGCGGTCTCCATGTTGGCCGCGAGCACCGCGCGCCGGTCCGGCACTGCCGCCGGCACCGGCAGCACGGCGCTCGTCGGCACCACGTAGCGGTCCTGGTGCGGGTAGAGGCAGAATACGCGCCGGCCGAGCAGCTCCGCCGGCGCTTCCGCGCCGAGCGCGTCCACCACGCCGACCGAGGCGTAGCCGTATTTCACCGGCGCGGGGAAATCGCCCTCCTGGAAGGGACACCGCATGCGCTGGCGCTCGCTCGCGGGCACGCGGCCCTGGAACACCAGGCTCTCGGTGCCCCGGCTGATGCCGCTCGCGGCCGTGGCGATGCGCACGTCGCCGCGGCCGGGGTCCGGAAGCTCCGCCGAGCGGATCTCGCCCCGGCCAGGCTCCGCCACCCAGAATGCCCGGGCGGTCTCAGTCATGAAAAATGCAGTCGACGAGCAGGTCGCCGCCGAGCGAAAGGTGCCGGACGCGCGGCCGCAGCGCGCCGGCGAGCGCCTGAATCTCCGGAAGCTGCAGGCTCGGTCGGCCGGAGCCGAGGATCACCGGCGCGAGCGCGATCTGCAGACGGTCGAGCGCGCCCGCGGCGAGGAAACGCGAGACCGTGACGCCGCCGCCCTCGACATAGAGCCAGTGGAGTCCGCGGCGCGCCAGCGCGGCGCGGATCGCCGAAGGCGCCAGCCGCTTGCCGTCGCTGGGCAGCGGCACGATTTCGGCATTGCCGACTTTTGTGGCGGTGCCCACGCGGTCCGCCGCCGCCAGCACCAGCGTCTCCGCCGCGCCGTCGCGGAACACGTCGCGATCCGCCGGCAAAGCAAGGTGCGGATCGAGCACCACCCGCACGGGCTGGTCACCTGTGCAATGCCGGACCGTGAGGCGCGGATTGTCCTGCCGAACCGTGCCGGCGCCGACGATCACGGCGTCGGCGAGCGCACGGAGGCGGTGCGTATGACACTGGTCCGCGGCGCCAGTCAGCCACTGAGACTCGCCGCCGACGGTCGCGATGCGGCCGTCGAGGCTCTGCGCCAGATGCGCCAGCACGAAGCCGCGGCCGTGGGACACGACCGCGAGGGGCAGGTAGAGCGCGAGCAACTCCTCAATATCGGGCGCGGGCTCCGGCTCGAGACGCCAGCCGCCGCCGCGCGCGACGGTCAGCAGCGCGTCGCCCACGGAGAACTCCATTGGGAAGCCCAGCGCATGCCGCCGTCCGCGCCGCCGCAGCGCGACAATAGAGTCCCAGGCTGCCGCCACCGTAGGCGCCGCTCGCTTGTGATCGCGCAGATTTGACGGCATTGTCGGCGCAATAAATCCGTTCGATCCGTGGTCCCCGATACACTGCCGGGCGCACCCTGTCGACGGGATAACGAGCCCAGCGAGCGCCCGAGCTCGGGCTCACGGGGACGTGATTGTTGCGACCAGAAGCATCGTCACTGCGATTGGCCCGGACCGAGGCAGGTCGAGCGGTGGGGCTGATCGGCCTCGTCGGCGCCTTGGCGCTGCTGGGGATCGCTGGCGCGGGCCGCGCCGGGACAACCGCCGCGGTTGTGGCCGCCAGCGTCTATGCCGCCGTGGCCTTTTTGGTCCTCCGCGCGATCGCCGGGCCCGATGGGCCGCGCCGCTTTGGATCCGCCAATCTCGTGACGCTGTTGCGGGCGGGCCTTGCGGCCTTGGTCACCGGGCTGGCGCTCGAGGCGCTCGCGACCGGGAGCGGGCTGCTGGCGAGCCCCGGCGAGGTCGGCGATCCCTGGGCCTGGGCCGTGCCGGTCGGCGCGTTGTTGGCCCTGATCCTCGATGGCATCGATGGATGGCTTGCGCGGCGCGGACGGCTCGCCAGCGCTTTCGGTGCGCGGTTCGATATGGAGGCGGATGCGCTGCTGATGCTGGGGCTGTCGCTCGCGGTCCTGGCAGGCGGACGGACCGGGCCTTGGGTCCTATTGGCGGGTGTCCTGCGCTATGGTTTTGTCGCGGCGGGCGCGATTTGGCCGGTGCTCGCCGCACCGTTGCCACCAAGCTTCCGGCGCAAGGCGTTGTGCGTCGCGACCGGGGTTGCGCTGGCCGTGGGGCTGGTCCCGGCGGTGCCCCCCACCGTGGCTGGTGTTTTGGCCGGGGCGGGTGTATTGGCCCTGGTTTATTCCTTCGCCGTGGACACTGTTTGGCTGCTCCGGCGGCAGGCGGCCACGGCCTTAACGAACACGTGACGTGCGGGGAACGCGGGGCTGTGGTCGATCGTTTGAGGATAGGATCGCCGTGAGGATCGAGCCGGTGCTGACGCAACCAAAAGGCGCGGGAGCCGACACCCAGCCCTTGATCGAGATCGACCGCGCGGTGACGGACCTGCGCCGCGGCGGCGTCGTGGTGCTGCGCACACCCGACACGGCCTTGCTGGTTGCCGCCGCGGAATCCGTGACCGACGGTGTGCTCGAGCGTTTGAAAGCGCTCGCCGGCACCCCGGTGTCGCTCGCGATCACCCGGCGGCGCGCGGCGGTGCTGGGTTTGGCCCAGGCGCCGAGCGCGCCCGGCGGCAGCGTGCTGCTGGCGGTGCCCACGGGCACCCCGGCGGCGCTCCTCAGCGACCTCGCGGATCCCGCAACACCCGAGACGCAGCGCCTGCCGGTCGCGGTGGTCGAGGCGACCACCCGGACGGCGGCCGACGCCGCGGTGGAGCTTGCGAAACTCGCGCGGCTCTTGCCGGCGGCGGTGATCGCGGTCGTCGACCGCTTCGCCGTCCAGCGCCTCACCAAGAGCGAGGCGATCCTGGTCGTCGACGGCGCCCATGTGCTGGATTACCAGGCCTCGGGCGCGCGCTCCCTCGCGGCCGTGAGCGAGGCGCGGGTGCCGCTCCGCGAGGCCGAGAACACCCGCATCATCGCGTTCCGCCCGAGCGACGGCGGGCTCGAGCACCTGGCGCTGCTGATCGGCGATCCCGATCCCAGCGAGCCCGTGCTGACGCGGCTCCACTCCGAATGCTTCACCGGCGACCTGCTCGGCAGCCTGCGCTGCGACTGCGGCGACCAGCTGCGCGGCGCCATCGCCGAGATCGCCCGCGCCGGCAGCGGCGTGCTGCTCTATCTGGCGCAAGAGGGTCGCGGCATCGGCCTCGTCAACAAGCTCCGCGCCTACCAGCTGCAGGACGCCGGCTTCGACACGGTCGACGCCAACGAGCAGCTGGGCTTCGACGCGGACGAGCGGGTCTATCTGCCGGCGGCGGAGATGCTGCGCCAGCTCGGCATCTCCCGCGTACGGCTCCTCACCAACAACCCCGAGAAGGTGGCGGCGCTCACCCGGTGCGGCATCGCCGTGATCGAGCGCGTGCCGCACATCTTCCCCGCGAACGACCACAACGAGCGCTACCTGCGCACCAAGGCCACGCGCAGCGGACACTTGTTGTAGCCTCCATTGCACCGAAACCGTGCGTCCTTCGACACACTCGCTGCGCGAGTGCGCTCAGGATGAGGAGGTTTCGGAACTGCACAAAGGAAAGCGCCTCACCCTGAGCGCGCGCCCGTAGGGCGCGTGTCGAAGGGCGCAGGGCGCTAGCCGCGTGACCTCTTCCGCTGGGTCAGCTCGTCGCGCACGACGGCGAGCACCTCGTCGGCGAGCGCGTCGTCGGCACCGGCGCACGCGCGCGAGAGGGTGAGGGCGCCGATTAGCGTCGAGAGCGTGGCGACGCCTTCTCGGCGCCGCCTCGCGCCTGTCGACGGCATGAGTTCGGCGAAGAGGTCGAGATAACGGCGCACGCCCGCCGCGAACTCTGCCTTGACCGCCGCGCCGTGGCGCACCGCGTCCGTCCCGAGCGTTGCCATCGGGCAGGAGAGGGCCGGCCGGTCGCGGGTCTCGCGCGCGAGGTACCGCTCGACATAGTGCGCGAGCGCCTTTCGCCGGCCGCGCGGTCCGGCTTTCGCGAGCCTGCTCTGGAGTCCCTCGATCGCCGCGGCGAAGGCGGCGCCGAAGGCCGCCGCCGCAAGCTCCTCCTTCGACTGGAAGTGGTTGTAGAAGCCGCCGTGGGTGAGGCCGGCCTCCCGCATGAGATCCGCGACGCCGATGCCGTCGACGCCCTTCTCGCGGAACAGGCGCGCGGCGGCGGCGAGTACCCGGCCCCGGTTCGCCTCCGCCTCCTCCTTGCTGATGCGCATGGCAGCCCTTCCGTCGGCGCAGCCTCGATCTAATGATGATCTATATCATCATTCAATGATGATGGCTATCATCATACTGCTCGGTCTCGGATTCATCAAGGGGTCGTCATGCTCGCCAACCTAGTCGCCAAGCGTCTCGCCCAGCGGAACATCCATTACGGCTGGGTCGTCGCGGCGGTCGCCTTCCTCACCATGCTCGCGACCTCGGGTGCCGTCGGCCTGCCCGGCGCCTTGATCCTGCCCCTCGCCAAGGAATTCGGCTGGGACGTCGGCGGCATCTCGAGCGCGCTCGCGGTGCGGCTCGTCTTGTTCGGACTCATGGGGCCGTTCGCCGCCGCGCTCATCGAGCGCTATGGCGTGCGCAACATCGTGCTGACCGCGGTGGCGCTCATCGCGGCGGGCCTGCTCGGCGCCACGCTCATGACCCAGCTCTGGCAGCTGTTCATGCTCTGGGGCGTGGTCGTCGGCATCGGCACCGGGCTGACGGCGCTGGTGCTGGGCGCCATCGTCTCGAGCCGGTGGTTCACCCGGCATCGCGGCCTGGTACTGGGCTTGATGACCGCGAGCGCCTCCACGGGCCAGCTGGCGTTCCTGCCGCTCGCGGCCTGGCTCGTCGAGCACGTGAGCTGGCGCACCGCGCTGGTGCCGTCGATCGCGGGGCTCGCCATCGCAGCACTGCTCGTCCTTCTATTCATGCGCGACCGGCCCTCGGACGTCGGGCTGCTGCCCTACGGCGAGACAGGGCCAATGACCGCCGCGGCGCCGGCCAAGCCCGCGATCGCGGTTGCGCTTGGCGCCTTTCGCGAGGGCTCGCGCTCCTCGACCTTCTGGATCCTGGCCGCGACCTTCTTCATCTGCGGCCTCAGCACCAACGGGCTCGTCCAGACGCATTTCATCGCGCTCTGCGCGGATTTCGGCATGCCGCAGGTCGCGGCCGCCTCGGCGCTCGCGATGATGGGCGCCTTCGACATCGTGGGCACGATCCTCTCGGGCTGGCTCTCCGACCGGTTCGACAACCGCTGGCTCCTGTTCTGGTATTACGGGCTCCGCGGCCTCTCGCTGATCTATCTGCCGTCCTCGAGCTTCACGATCTATGGCCTCAGCCTGTTCGCGCTGTTCTACGGCCTCGACTGGATCGCGACCGTGCCGCCGACGGTCAAGCTCGCCGGCGCCACCTTCGGGCGGGAGAAGGCGGGCCTGATCTTCGGCTGGGTGTTCGCGGCGCATCAGGTGGGCGCGGCGGTCGCCGCGTTCGGCGCGGGGTTCACCCGCTCGGAGCTCTCGACCTACCTCCCGGCCTTCTACACCGCCGGCATTGCGTGCCTGGTGGCGGCGGTCCTCGCGATCGCGATCCGGAAGGCCCGGCGCACCGACACCTCGGGCGCTCAGCCGGTGGCGGCCTGACCGGGCCGCCGCGCGCGGCGCCCGGGTCGACCTGAGCGTCAGCCCATAGCGTCCGGGTGGCGCTCCGCGCTATACCGGCGGCGATGGACTTGGTGGTGGACGGCGACGGCTGCGCGGCATGGGGCGCGCACGTGTTCCGGGCGGCGCTGGGGCGCGCGGGGATCTCGCCCCGCAAGCGCGAGGGCGACCACGCTACACCTTCCGGCGAGTTCCTGCTGCGCGAGGTGCTCTACCGGCCCGACCGGATCGCAATTCCGCGCACGCGGCTGCCGTTCCGCGCGCTCGAGCCCGAGGACGGCTGGTGCGACGCGGCAGATGATCCCCGCTACAACCGCCGTGTGCGGCTGCCCTATGCCGCGAGCGCCGAGCGGCTCTGGCGCGAGGACCACGTCTACGACCTGGTGGCGCCGCTGGGTTACAACGACGATCCCGTGGTGCCCGGCCTCGGCAGCGCGATCTTCCTGCACGTGGCGCGGCCGAACTACCCCGGCACCGAGGGCTGCATCGCGCTGGCGCTCGAGGACCTGCTCACGGTCCTCGAGGAGGCCGACGCCAGATCGCGGGTGGTGGTGCGGGATTAAGAGGGCGCGGCCATCATGGTGCGTCCTTCGACGCGGGCCTGTCGGCCCTTGCTCAGGATGCGGGGGATTTGGATATGCAGGAAAGAAAAGACCTCATCCTGAGCAAGCGATGCGCCCTCATGGTGAGCGCTCGTCGAACCACGAAGGACGCACGATTGCTCACGCGGGCGGCGCTACTCGGACTCAGTCTTCTTGCCGCGCTCGCCGCGACGACCCCGGCGCGCGCCGAGGGCGAGTACGGACCCGCCCACGCCGCGCAAGCCGTCAAGGACATGCGGTTCGGCTGCATGATCTATATCCGCTGCCCGATCGATAACGGCGCGTTCCTGGTCCTGCGGCGCGCGGTCGATGGCGACCGGGCGGCGCAAGTCGAGATGGCGAAGCGGCTCGACCACGGCGATGGCCTGCCGCGCGATATCCAGGCGGCGACGGGCTGGTATGGGCGCGCCGCCGAGCAGGGGGACGTTCCCTCGGCGCTCGAGCTCAACCACCGGCGCCACGAGGGCCAGGCGATCGAGGCCGACGAGGGAAAGATCGCGGCGGCGATGCGAGCTGCATCCGAGGCCGGCGACACCGACGCGATGCGCGCGCTCGCGGACATGACGATCTACGGCCGCGGCGGTCCGCGCAATCCGCGGGAGGCGCTGGCCCTGTTGCAGCGCGCCGCGGACAAGGGCTCAGCGCTCGCCGAGCAGGACCTGGGCGATCTCTACCTGCTCGGCGCACCCGGCATTCCGCTCGATACCCATCAGGGTTTCCGTTGGATGGGGATCTCGGCTCGGCACGGCAATCTCGAGGCGATGGAGCAGTTGGGGTCGCTCTATCTCCACACCCCCGACCCGGCGATGCAGAATCCCGCCGAGGCTTATCGCTGGCTGGTGCGCGCGTCGCTCCTCGACGCGGCGCGATCGCAGGAGGCGCTCAGCACCTTGCTGCGCGATGGTGCGACCGTGAACGGGCGCACGGTGATCGCACCCGATCCGATCCAGGCGGACATGTGGTTCCGCATCGCCGCGCGCTCGCCCTTCCACGACAACCCGAACATTCGCCACAGCATCGAGGCGAACATGACCTCGGCCGAGCTCGAGCAGGCGAAGAAGCTCGCGGACGCGTGGCATCCGCGGCCGCTCGCGGAGGTGTTGGCGATTACCATCGACCCGCCGCCGGTGGTGGCGTCGACCAGGCGGCCCTGGCCACCGGGATTCATCGGGCCGGCCTTGCAGCTATTCAAAGACGGCGCGGACAATCCCGAGCCCTGGCAGCAGCTGCCGGACTTCGATCACCCGGAGGAGGTCGCGGCGGCGATGAATGCGATTGCCGGTCATTGCGACGAGAAGGGCCTGGGCTCCTGCGCCCGCTTCTGCCGGCAGCAGCTCGCGGAGCTGGCACCACCCGAGAAGCCCGGCGGCCTCACGATCGACGAGATCGCGGAGCGCCTGCGCAAGAACCCCGGCCTGTCGCCGGTCGCGCTGATGCGCAAGACGCCGCCGACCGCCGACGAGGAGATGCAGGGCTGGACTCTCTGCGCGAGCCGCGTCGCCGATCACTAGAGCCTGAGTCGAGAGCAAGATTCACGGATCAGGTCGATTCGACCTGATCCGATCTTGCTCTAGGGCTTGGGCCGCTCTCCGAATATCGCGGTGCCGACGCGCACATGCGTGGCGCCGAGGCGGATCGCGATCTCGTAGTCGGCGCTCATGCCCATGCTGAGCGCCGGCAACCCGTGGCGCCGCGCCATCTCGCGCAGGAGCGCGAAATGCGGCGAGGGCTCCTGATCGAGGGGCGGGATGCACATGAGGCCCTCGACCGGGAGCCGCCAGCGCTCGCGGCATTCCGCGATGAAGGCGTCCGCCGCGGCGGGCAGTACGCCCGCCTTCTGCGGCTCTTCGCCGGTGTTGACCTGGACGAAGCAGCGGGGCCGCCGGCCCGTGCGCTCCATCTCGCGCGCGAGCGCGTCCGCGAGCTTCGGGCGGTCGACGCTCTCGATCACGTCGAAGAGCGCCATCGCGTCCTTGACCTTGTTGGTCTGCAGCGGTCCGATCAGGTGCAGCACCAAGTCGGGATGCGCCGCCTTGAGGCCGGGGTACTTGGCCTGCGCCTCCTGCACGCGGTTCTCGCCAAAGATGCGTTGGCCGGCTGCGAGTGCCGCCGAGATGACGGCGGCGTCATGAGTCTTGCTGACCGCAACCAGCGTGATATCCGCGGCATCGCGCCCCACGGCGCGCGCCGCGGCCGCGATGCGATCTTTCACGGCGACCAGCCGCGCGGCCAGGCCCGCTTGCAAATCAATGGCTTGCTCAGTCATGCCGAGACCTTGGCGGCTGCCTCGGGGGCCGTCAAGCCTCGCCCGCGACGCAGCGGCGCGGGCGCAAGAACTAGCGGAATTTCGCGTTGCTCCGGTGTACGATGCGCCTCCTCGGGGGGTCGCCGGGGCGTATCTGGGAGCAGGGCCGATGTCGTTCAGGATCGTGGGCTGCGTGGTGGCGGCAGCGCTGTCGGTGGCGGGCTGCGGCATGTTTGGCGGCAGCAAGTCGGAGAGCGGTGATACCCAGACACAGAGCACCACCAGCAACCCCTACCACACGGATCCCGGCAAGATGGATCCGCGCGATTTCAATCCGAGGATCCAGAGCGACAACGATGCCTCGAGCTTCGCGCTGATGGCGACACTGTTCGGGGCCGGCGGGAAGGACCAGGGCGGCGGCGGCGGCGTCGGCGTGAATAGCTTCCTCTGGCGCGCCTCGCTCGACACCGTGAGCTTCATGCCGCTCGCTTCCGCCGATCCCTTCGGCGGCGTGATCATCACCGACTGGTACAGCCCGCCGGATACGCCGGACGAGCGCTTCAAGGTGAACGTGTTCATCCTTGGCCGCGACCTCCGCGCCGACGGCGTGCGCGCCAGCGTGTTCCATCAGAAAAAGGACGTGGCGGGACAGTGGAACGAGGCGGCGGTCGACGCGAACACCGCGACCGACCTCGAGAACGCCATCCTGACGCGCGCGCGCCAGATCCGCCTGAGCGCGGTCGCCAACCAGCAATAAGACCGCCGCCGGCCGCGCGGGATCGATACCGGGAGCACCAGACCGCGCGATGGCGCGTTACAACGCTCAAGAAACCGAAGAGACGTGGCAGAAGATCTGGCGGGAGGGCCGCACCTTCGAGGTCGCGACCAACCCGGCCAAGCCGAAATACTACGTGCTGGAGATGTTTCCCTATCCCTCCGGGAAGCTCCACGTCGGCCACGTCCGCAACTACACCATGGGCGACGTGGTGGCGCGCTACAA
>Ga0126378_10001041_pt1 | contig 20767 bp, 39 predicted proteins | sample PanSoiMetPlot_23_FD_92587 | JGI IMG/M metagenome (GOLD analysis project Ga0126378, IMG submission 92587) | Tropical forest soil microbial communities from Panama - MetaG Plot_23 | ecosystem: Environmental > Terrestrial > Soil > Tropical forest > Bulk soil | place: Panama | collected 2016-02-17
ACTTTGATTTTTTAGTTTATTGCCATAGATCCTCAGTATCCATTTTTTGAAAGATATTTTCTTCTTCGAGCCACGGTAATGTATGTTTGTGTGATTTTCCCCAATAGCCGTTTATGCGACAAGGGTGTATTGTTTCATACATGTCATAGTCGAGAGCGCATTTATAGCAATGGGTACCGTGGGTTCGTTTACTGCCTTTTTCATCACCACCAATAGCTAGAAAGCGGGGTTTAGTTTCCCAAGCTCTCCAGACAGCATGAGTATTAAGACTAAGACCTAAGCCATTGAATCTGGTAGTGGTGCTTTTAAGTGTAAATCCTCGACCACGGTGTTTTCCACTTTGTTTGAGGTATTTACAGATGGTCTCATAGTCGAGGTTACGAGGAAATTGATTTTTCGGATCTTTGTCGAGTCCCCGATATTTGCATATAACTTTTTGAGATCCGTGTTCGATAGCGTAATAGAAGCCGGATTGCAGGTAACTAATTTCGTCGAATATAGTTTCTTCCCAATCTCCAAGAGAATTAGATATTGGGAGGGACAAAGGTTCTCTACTGAAAAGTGCATCAGTTTCGATTGCAATAATAGCATCCGGCTTTTGCATACAAGCTTCATAGATTTTTGCCCTTGTGTAAGAGGTAATATAGCCAGCCCATTCTAGTTGATGCCAAGTAGGTTTTTTATCTTCAGCATGACCAACACGTTGAGCCATTTTGCCATACATAGAGTTAAGAGCAAGTTTTAAAGCCCGCTCAGTGGAATTACCTTCAGATTTGTATTTGCGGCGTTCTTCATACATTCCCTTAACAAATGAGAAGGGTCTTTTACCATTTTCTCGATACACCCATCCATATCGCACGCTATCAATAACAAGGCTTGCTTCCGGTGTCCAATACCATCCTTCAACCTTAGTAGGGTAAGTAATGAGGGAGTTTTTGTTTCTACAAAATAATGGTTCAGGTAAATCTTTTGGCCTTCCTTTAGTTTTTGGGTTATATTCGCAATACCAGATGCCAAACGTTTCTGGTTCCCATGTAGAAACATATTCCCAGTTACCTTCCGATAAAGAAGGTAGCCTAAGGATTGCGGATGGATATGCACTATTAATGTCATATTCGTATACAGTATTGCTGTATCTTCCACAGTAGAATTGTTCGAATCTTCCTCCGGCATAAGCATATTGTGCAGCCTCGTTTACTTCTTCAGGACATTCAGCTTTAGCTTGTTTAATATTAAATTGTTGAAATACTTTGCTAGCTACTGCACCAGGACCATGCCAACTAGAAAGATGAATTCCAGCATTATGGAGGTCGATTCGCAAAGCAGTCATTAGTTCTACAAGAAGTTGTAGTTCACTATGGTAGTATTTAATCATGTAGTCGAGTTGGTCAAAAGTGAATGCACTTCTTTGTTTTTTGCCTTCTTGCATTGTGAGAAAAAGAGGATGATCTTTACCTAGGTATTTTTCACAAGCAACAAGGAAACTAGATTGGAAGAAGCCAAAGACATCAAAAAGTTTTACTCGACGTTTTGTTTTTTTATGGCTAATGTAGAGCCATTTACCGGGATACCATTGGAGTTTATAGCCTTTCCAAAAAGTACCGTTTGTAGTGTATATTTGTTTAAGATGAAATTCGGAAAGGTCTTTAAGTATTTGATTAATGTCGTAGCCAATACTAAAACCTACAAAGATAGTTTCGGGATATTTCTTTTTGCTGTCGAGTAGTAGTTCTAAACATTTAATAGTTTCCAGCCCGCCCTCTTTGATAATTTCATCTCCTTTGGAATTACCAAAGAGGACATAGGGCTGAGGGATAGGAGCTGTATCAGGCGTAGGGTTATTTACACGGATGAGAATTGTGTGTCCATTTTCAGGATTTTTCCTGATACGGCTTTTGTTTCCTGGTTTGCCTACCTGGGGCTTTGTTCCTTCTCCATCCCAGGCAATAAAGTCTTGTCTATCCCATTGTGTTTCTAATTTACGATGACTACGTTTAGGGGTTTCTAATTCTATTTGCATTACCGATGCCAGAAGCTTGTAGCTTTAGTACGGTCCATCCATTTCTTTAATTCTTTTAATTCCGCCCGTTGGGCCATGATAGTTCCTTTTTGAATAAGAACACAAATCCAGGCTAAGATAAATCCAGTAACTAGGAATGCTATGATTAGTGTTGTCATCCGTAAAGACTCCTCCACGTATCCCAATCCCATTCAACATCATAAGCATTTTCAAGGTCTACGATAAGTTCAGAGATCATGTAGTCATCATAAAGAGCTTCAAAATCGTCAGATCCTATAAGGGTTAAATCGTATAGGTCTGCGAAGGTTCCTTCAATAAGAACGTTACCAAAATCGTCATAGATTATGGTGTATTCGTCAGGGTCTACGCCCTGGTCTAGAAGGTTGCCATAAAGTAGATAATCTTCTTCGGAATAATCGTCACCATTCGCCACTATACCGCCCTATCAGTGTTAGCTGATTAGACAATAAAAACAAAAGGGGAGAGTATTTCGATGGTTAATCGAAATACCCTCCCCAGTCTTTACTTCACCTGGCGATTAGAAAGGCTCGTCCGAATTGTAGTTAGCGTTTCGTTCTATTTTTTGGATAGTTGCCATTTGGAAATTAAGGTCTGGAGCTACAACCCAGGCATTAATAGTCTTTTGTTTGCGAGCGTTACCGTCTTTGTCGGTAAATTCTGAAATGTCGGGAACGCCCCAGACAATAACTCGATTACCTTTAGTAAGACATGCTACAACATTTTCAGCTAGTGATTCCCAACAAGTAATTTTATACCATTCGGTTGTTTTTTCTGCACCTCTGCCAGTGTTGACAGCGATGTCAAAATTGCAGACAGCCTTTCCACTTTGTGTATAACGTAATTCAATAGTGCCGTCATCCTTGACACTACCAATATTGCCAACCTTAGTAACAAGGTCTTTCCGTGGCTTAGGTGTGGTTTGTTCTTTACCTGATGATGTTGTAGTAGTTGCCATGACTGGAATCCTTTCAATTGGGTTGTCTAATGGAATAAAAAGAAGCCTTGCGCCCTACCACTAATAGTATCATTAGAGTGCTGACTAATGATAGCCTTGCTATTAGCGGTAGGGACGCAAGGCATCATCCCATTAATAGTAATTGTAACATATCCCGGTGGCGGCTGTCAAGTCGATCTGATAGAATCTATTTATGGATATTGTTACTGATGTTTATAGTACAGAGGAGATTAGAGCTGACGGGGAGACTATTATTGATACTGAGTCAACAATAATTGAACAGACTATTGTTCCTGATATTGATAGTGAGCTTACTGATAGACAGCTTCTTATCGCTGTTTATAAGCAACAAGAACAAATTGGTAGTCAATTAAATTGGCTGTGTGAGAATCTTGCTGGTGTATTCGGTATTGTTACAGCAATGAGTCAAAATGGTGGCGGGGTTCGTGGCCTAATGAAGGTTATGAAGGAGATGAATCAGAATGGCTAATATGGATATTAGTCCTGAGGATCGAGAGATTCTCGCTAAGACTAAATTTGCCCAATGGTTCGACGAGAATTTTAGTGAAAAGTTTGGTGCTGCTTTTGATGGCAGGCTGAATGAGTTGAGTGAATTTAATAAAGGCAGTTCTGAAGCTACTACTGTAACAACGTCAAGCGGTAAGACTAAGGAAGAATCTCAGGGTAAGAGGCGTTCTCTTTTGAGTATGTCTTTGGAGCAGGCACTAGGGCTATGAGTGACAGTGATGATGGTTGGGATTTTTCAGGAGTATTAGGTGACGTATCTAATGCTGTGCCTGATTTGGAATCAGATGTTGGTGGAGATGTTCCAACTTTTAAAGTTGGATTAGAAGAACTTATTGAAGATCCCATTCAAGGTGATGGTTCCTGTCTTACTTGTGGTGCTCCTACTTTTCGACCTCCCGGTTTAACTCCTGGTGGCAATCGAAAAAGAGTACCTAGGTTTTGTGATGACCATGATCCTAAGAGACAAGCTAGGAATGAAAAGATTCTTAAGGAGCGGGGTATTGATCCTGCTCTTAATAGAGTTGCAGAAGAACTAGCCGATGATATTAGACTCTTTGGTACAATGGCAGGAGTTATTTATCCTGTTACTGGGTATTATCTTCTAGAGAACGCTGATGCTTTTACTACTGCTCTTGTAAAACTTGCTGCTAAGAATCCTCGTATTCTCAGAGTATTGCATAGAGCTGCACAAGTAGCGCCAGTATATACAGTAGCACAAACTCTTGTTGGTACGGCTGTTGCTGTTCAAGTAGATATGAATAAGATGGAACCTCATAGTTTTGCTGCTGAGCGTACTGGTGTGGATAAAGCATTTGATGCTGTTTATCCTCATGGTAAAGAAGGCCAATTCCAGAGTAATGGTTTTGAACAACCTCCTGTTTTCCATACGGTAGGATAATATGTCAAACGTTATAGACTTTGATTCGTTCTTGCCATCATCAGAACAAAGACCACAGGGTATTCCTCATAAGTCTTGGCAAGAAGTGTCAATGGATATTTATCAGCGTTGGACTCCTAAGGATGGACCGCATCATTCAATTCTTTCTCAAACAGGTGGTGGTAAAAGTTTTCTTGCTACAAGAGGTCTTTTACCTATGCGGGGTTGGAAACGGAATTTAATTCTTGATGTTAAGGGCGATGATGAAACACTAGAACATATTGGAAAACGAATTAGGAAACTTCCTAATAACGATCCCTGGTTCCGTAATCGTAATGAACCTGATTCATTATGGTATAGAATGATTATTCATCAAGACCCTGCTAAAGCAAGAGAACAAGTAAAACAAGCATTGAGTCATGTATATAAGCAAGGTAATTGGACGGTATATCTAGATGAAACAAGAAATTTTACTGATCCTCGTCCACCATCCTTAAACCTACGTCCATATATTGAACAAATCTGGCTCCGTGGTCGTAGTCGTAATGTTGAATTAGTTGCTATGACACAGGCACCTCGTTGGGTGCCTAGTTCTTTTTATGACCAGCCTTCATTTGTTTGGATTGGTCGTATTAATGATGAAGTTGCTCATAAGCGATTAAGAGAAATAGGTGGTTTGAAAAGGCAACATTTGCCTGCTATTCAGAATCTTAAGAAAAGAGAGTTTCTTGTTATTGGTGATGGCGGGGATTATACTGCGATTACCAAGCTTCCTAACCTTGATGTTATTAGAGAGGAATCTGGTGGACACTGATATTACTCATGCAGCTCAGGCTATCTTTGATGACCATGAAGCTCGGCTTAATGCAATTGAAGCAAAGCTTGGTCTAGTCGATGATGACGACGATGATGTTGATGATGAAGATACAGAGGATGGAGAATAATGCTCGGTATTGGAATCTATATTCTTGCTTGGTTGATTGTAATTAATTTCCTTCTTAGAGGTTTTCTTGCTCATCATGCCAATAATCCTGCTGCTGCCGGATTGGCTATCCTCGTTTAAGAAAGGGATTTATTAATGGCAAACCCTGTGCAAACACTACAGGTAGCTAATCCAGCACAGTCTACTGTTAGTCGTATGCCGCAAACTACGGCACAGCCTACTACTCCTGCTGGTGCTGCTCCTTTTTCTAGACTGAGTAGGCAGGGACAAATTCTTGGCCCAGCACAATCAGGTAATGCTTATGGTTCACTTTGGACTCCTGTTCTTAAGCCTGTTGGTGGTTATCTTCGTAAGCTTTCTATGACTATTACTACTGTTGGTCAGAGTGGTTCTACTACCAATGCGCTTACGCAGGATGCTCCTTTTGATGTTATTCAGAACTTCTTCCTTCGTGACCCTTATGGACAGCCTGTTATTCAGGCCGATGGTTTTAGTTTGAATATGCTTATTATGTATGGTGGGCAATTGGGAATGCTTGGTTTTGGTAACGATAATGGTGCCAATCCTTCCTTCATTGCTCCTGGTACAGCTTCAGGTTCTACTACATCTTCTGGTGCTGGTGGAAACTTTAATGTGAACTTTGATATTCCGCTTGAAATGGATTCAAGTGGTTATTGTTCATTGGCTTCAATGAACGCTGCATCACAGCCACAGGTACAGGTACAATTTAACACTAGTGGTTTGGTTTATACTACAGCTCCTAGTGTACTTGGTACTCTTACTGCTGGAATTAATGAACCTTTCTGGATGGCACCTGTTGATAATCCTCAGATTGCTCCTCCTGATGTTGGTTCTAGTGGTCAGTGGAGTGTTACTCGGGCGCAATCTATTGTTGGTTCTAGTGCATTTCAGCGTATTGTTCTTCCTAGGGTTGGAACCTTTATTCATACTTTGATTCTTATTCTTCGTGATACTGGTTCTTCACCTGTTAACCAGCGTGTAAATGCTTATCCTACTTCTGACCTTTCATTCTGGGTTGATGGTGTTCCGATCTTCTTTGAAGCTTTGAACGAACGTCTTGACCTTATGTTTGAACAATTTGGTGCTTACTCATATAACCCTGTAACACCTGCATTTGGTAAAGCTCCTGCTGGTGTTATTGTTTATAGCTTCCGTAATAGTGTTCAGACAGCAGTTTCAACAGCAGATACTTATGATTTGTTGTTGCCTACTACTCCTGCAACACTTCTTGAAGAAGCTGGTACATGGGGTACTTTTGCTACTAGCGGTTTGCTCTTTACTGTTACTGGTGAATTGTTCCCTGTTAGTGGTATCCCTTACACGCACCTCGCACAGTAAGGAGATTATTTAAAATGCCTGATGCTTCTGTAGGCATTCAATCACAATTGGATGTCAATAGTTCACCTACTGTTGGAATGAAGCCAAGTACTCCAGCTACATGGACCTGGATTTGGTTTGTTGTTGCTGTTCTTGTGATTATTGGTTTTCATATTCGAGTTTTTGGTCACCCTATTCCTCCGGCAGCTAATTTTCCCTAAGGAGAATATTAATGGTAGGTCACGTTATGAACATCCTGGTGATTATGGCCGTGGGTGTTATTATTGCTGATATGGTTGCCAATGCTGTCGGTACACAAGCTCTGTTTAATGGTATGGGTGGCATTTGGAAAACCGGTGTTAATGGCATGTTGGGTAAGACTACGGCATAAGGGGATTAACTAAGTGAGACTTAATCTAACACACCTTATTGTTCTTGTTCTTATTGTTGTTGCGGGTTGGTGGGCATATAAGAAGTTTGCATGACACACTTTGATGGTGGTGTAATTACTATTGCCATAGTTCTTATTGCTTTACTCGATTTTTATAGAACCGTTGTTAGAAGGAATCATAGTGGCCGGATTGACTAGAACAAGAGTTGTTAGTTACAATCCTATTCCCGAACCGGATAGTGAAACTGCGCAGGAAGCTGCTACTATTTATCAACAGCGTTATGGTGAATTGGAACCTCCGGCAACACAGTATGTTACAAGTGATACACCACTAAAGTCTGTTGATGTTGTACCTTCTACTCCTACTAGTGAAAGCAACGCTTCTGTTGTTAAGCGTGCATTGAGAACAGTAGGTCTACGTTTTCTTGGTGGCGTTCAACATAGAGAAGCACCCGTTCCACAAATGTATGATAGTCCTTATTCTAGTAAATTTAATGAGATTTTAATTGGTCCACACCTTAGTGCACAGTTTAATGATAAGTGGTATATTGCATATCCAGCAGCTAGTGTTATGAATGGCGGATTGCGTAACCTTGGTTTGAGTGAGCGGGTACCACAAATTGTTACTCGTGCTAGTGGTGGTCCTGGTCCTGCAACTATGTTGCCAGCACCTAAGTTTACTAGAGTACAGAATGTTCCTCGTTATTCAACATTGCCTCAACAGTATCCAACATCGAGCGCAAAGGGATAATTTAATATGGTCGGCATCGGTAGTGAACTAAAAACAAAAGCCGGGCCGCTACCTGTATGGGCATGGGCTGGCATAGGTGTTGTAGGTATTGCTGGTTTTCTTATTTATAAGAAAAAGCAATCCATGACTGGGCAGACACCGGATAATTCTAGTTCGGTTATTGGCGGCCCCAGTACTCTTATACCTACTGCCAGCCCTATGCCCTATTCAGCAGGTGATACATTTGTAAATACCACTATTAATAATCTTCCGCCCGGTGGTGCTACTAAAATGCTACCTTGTCCGCAAGGTCTAAAACCCGTTAATGGTAAGTGTCCACCTATTCATGTTCCTTTGCCTGCCGTAGATGCTTCTAAGAGTCCTGCAAAGGTTCCTCAGAATAGTGCTATGGGTAAGACTATGATTAAGCTTGGTTGTTATGACGTGAAGGGTCATTATACAGGTAAGCAGGTTACTGGTGGTGCTCCTGTTTATGGTCTTTCTACTGCTCAACACGTTTTTGCACAGGGTGCTCTTGCTAAAGCTGCTGGACATTGTATTTACGTACCCGCCAAGTTTAAAGAATATATTGGTTAAGGGGAGTTATGGCTGATGTTACTCAAATGGGCAGGGGACAAGGTGTTGCTTTTCTTGTCGGTTCTATGGCTGTTAGTGGAACCATTGCAGCAGCGTGTTCAAGCCCACAAACAGCAGAAATTAATGCGGATAAAAGAGCCGAAACATTAATGAAATGGGTTCATATTGGTGTTACCGAATCAGTATTGTTGGTAGCTTTGGCTGCTACTATCGACCCTGAACATCGTAATGGTATTCTTGCTGGTGGTGCTCTTACCCTTGCTATCATGTATGGTTGTTATGTCCATGCAAAGAAATCAGGTTTGCAATCATCTAATCTACAAGGGACAGAAAAATGAGTCCACAAACAACTAAGTTTCTTATTATTGTTGGTGTAGTTGGTATAGCGTGGTACATTGCTCATCAGGTGGCACATTCATGAAATTTAAAAATAGAGAACTTATTGAATTTTCTAAGCTAGGTCCGTGGGGATTTTTACATGCTGCCGATATTACCGATGGACCTTATATTTGTGATGTTTGTAAACAATTAAGTTGTTTTACTCATATTACTACGGATCGTAATACACAATTTTGTAAGAATCCTCGTTGTAATTTCAGACGTATCATTGATAAGAAAGTTAGAATTATTCAAGAGAATGATGGCACATTTTGGCAATGGGATGATAATGGTCGTAAGGTTCAGATTAGGGGGCGCTAATGGCAACAGTAAAGAAGCCTCCGGTTAAGCCGAAACCTCCTGTAAAACCTGCGGCTTCTCCAGCTAAAGCCATGTCAATGGATCAAGTAGAAAATTTGTGGATTCAAGCAGGAGGTAATCCTCAGGCGGCTGCTATGGCTGCTGCTGTTGCTGATGCTAGTAGTGGTCTTAATCCAAATGCTACTTTTACTAACCCCGACGGTAGTGTCGGGGTTGGTCTTTGGTTGATAGATAAAAATGGTATGCCTCCTGGTAGTACCGATCCTTTAGCAAATGCTAGAGCTGCTGTACAGTTATCTAATAATGGTACCAATTGGAAAAATTGGTGTGTAGCGTGGAGTGATAATGCGTGTGGTCAAAACAACGGAACCTATCTAGGCGACGGATCGAATGCACTAGGTGCTTTAGGCGGCCAATACAATGTAGCTGGTGCCACACCTACAGGCGCAGGAACATCGGCTACTACTGCCAGCACCACAACCCCATCAACACCTAGTGGTGGTAGCAGTAAGTTTCTTATGATTGCTGCTGTTTTGTTGGTAGGAGGATTGATTTTCTATTTTTATAGACGGCAACGTGGGGCAACACCTATTGAGGCTGTAACACCTGATGGCAACTAATATTGATGCAGTACTTGCAACCATTCGACAAATGGAATCAGGTGGTAATTATCAAATTGTCACTCGTGGTGGTTCTGATGCTTGCGGTGCTTATCAGTATGTTACTTCTACTTGGCAATCAATGTTGTACAGAACTATTAAAGCTGGTTGGCTTCCACAAAATACACCGCTTTATAGTAGGGCTTGTCAAGCTCCGCCTAATATTCAGGATACAGTAGCTCGTTATGATGTTACTACATTTCTTAGTAGTGTAGGGGATAATGTTTCTCTTGTTCCATTGCATTGGTATTATCCTGCTGCTATAGCTAGTTGGCCTGCAATGGCTAGTTATGTTCCTCCTGGTAATTCTATTTCACTTGGTGCTTATCAAAATAAATGGATGTCAGTTTATCAATCAAAAGCTGGTGGAGGATCAGGTGGTGGAAACACCGTGAATAATCAAGGAAACTCTGCCGTAAATAATAATACAGGAATTAAATATACGTATGCACAATTGGAGCAATTGTGGATTAATGCTGGTGGTAATAAACAGGTAGCTCCGGTTGCTGCTGCTGTTGCTATGGCCGAGTCTGGTGGTAACCCTAATGCGGTGAGTCCATCTAATGACTATGGTTTGTGGCAGATTAATTCTGTACATGGCGCTCAGGCATCACTTGATGTTATGACTAATGCTAGAGCAGCAGTTTCTATTAGTAATAATGGACAGAATTGGGGTCCTTGGTGTACTTGTTGGGTTAATCCTCAAGCTAATTGTGGACATTTTTTAGGTCCACAACCGCAGCCCGGTTCTGCTGCTGCTAGGTATATTAATCCAAATATTCCACCTGATCCTAATGCACCAACTAATGGTACAGCTGTTGCTACTTCTGGTGGACAGCAAGCACAGGATATTAGCAAGGTTGGTGCTTGTAATACATTAGAATGGGTAATATCTCCTGGTGGTTGTGCTGCTGGTACTGTTGTTGGCGGTGCTGGTGGTGCTATAGGTACTGTTGGAGGAGATATTGCTAGTAGTGTTATTGATATGGTGATAGCTAGTATTCTGAATCCATTTATTTCTTTAGTAGCTGGTGTTTTTGGTATGCTAGCTGGCGGATTTATTATGATTATTGCGTTGTGGATTTTGCTTAAGGATACTGCACCTGTACAAGCTGCAAAACGCGGTACAATTACTGCTGCTGAACTTGGTACTACTGCTGCTATACAACCAGAAGCATTGCCCGAGGTTGCTATTGCTAGGCATGGTGCGCAAAGACGTGAAGCTACAAGAGATGTAATGACTAGAAGGGCTAAAGCACAAAGGAAAGAAACTAGTAGACAAAAGAGTCAACAACGTCGTGTTGCTATTAGACAACAAGCTAGAAGATACGACACCACTACTGGAGTTGGTTAAATGATTGGTATTGGTATGTTGTTTTTTGGATATGCTCTTTTCTATTGGGGATTACATCATTTTCCAGGCTATCAACGGTATTCATTGTTTACTTTGTTGGGTATTGGTAATCTTATTCCTTCTAGTGGTGCTCCTGTTCAATTTGGCAAAGGTGGCGGCGTTAGTGGCGGTCCAAAAGGATGAGTGGTAAGAGATTATATTGGATAGCATTTATTATTACTGTTGCTACTTTATCTTGGAGAGATATTAAAGATTGTCATGATCTTCCTTGGCCTCCTAGATTCGTTGCTGCTGGCATTACTTTCATTGGTCTTGATCTTTTTAGTATTGTTTCAGAAGAATTAGCAGGAGTAATGGCAATAGGTATTGTGATTGCTGTCCTAGTAAATAAAGGATTTAAGTCTAGTTGTAATCATGCTGAAGGTACTGCTCAACCTGCTAGCTATCAATCGCCTGTTCCTGGTGGTAATAATCCGCAAACACCTCCTGGCTCAACGTTGGTATAATTATGTTTCAGACTTCTCCCTTTACAACTAAATGGTTTGTCATGACTGTTATTACATGGGGTGTCATTTTATTGTTGGATGAATTAGCTTATTATTGGTGGAAATCATATCATCCTGATTCTGCATTTAGTGGAGTTATTGCAAAACATGCAATACAAAATGCACCTCCACCTATGGCAGGAACACAACCTCCCTATGTCTATGGTCAATAAGAGGCGGATATGAATTTATTGTGGCAAGATCAAGCAGCATGTAAAGATAAAGATCCTGGTATCTTCTTTCCTGATGGTCGAGGTGGTCATGTTGAAGCTGAAAATATTTGTGAGAAATGTCCAGTGAGACTAGATTGTTTGGTCTATGCTATTGAGAATAAAATTGATGATGGTATTTGGGGTGGTTATGGTGAAAGAGCTAGACAACGTATTAAAAAGAGAGGTAGGTTTGTAGCGTGAAACTCTTAGGGGATTTCATTGCTGAAATGACTATGAAAGCTGGTGTTCCTCCATGTCAGATTTGCAAGGCGAGACAAGCCCGGTTGAACAACCTGCATCTGAAGATTCAACAGGTACTCACAAAACCGATTTTTGGACAATCGCAACCACCTTCGCATTAGCTTTTTATATTGGTTGGCGTTTGTTAAATCTTATGGACGATGATATAACTAGACTTAGGATGTTGTGGTTTGCTCGAAAGTCTTGTCAGCTTATTGCAGCAGTGTTTGGTACGTATGCTATTCAACTAGAGAATGTATATAATGAACATCATAGGACGATGCACTAATGGCGCAAGCTCCAACATTAGGCCCTGGTGTATGGGTACAATTAAATCCTAGTACTGATTCTCCAAGGGCTGGTAAACCTAGTCCCGAAGAACAAACCATTGGTAAAGTAATGCAAGCTTTTACAGCAGAAGGAGATCAGTATTATCAGGTAGTTTGGAATCCTGGTGATGCTAGTCCTAAGACTGCTACATATCATGCTGATCAATTAACGCCATTAGATCAACAACAAGCAGATCAGATAAGACAACAAATGTCTCAAGGAACATATCAACCGAACCTTCCTCAACAATCGAGTGAGTATCAGGCACCATTGCTATGAATATTATTCGAGTAGTTCCTAAGGTTATACCTGAGAATCGTAATTATGTTGTAGATAGTTTAGATAAAGTAGAGATCTATAATTATGATATGCACTTTCTTACAGAAATTGACGATGACGTTATTCTTCTTGAATGGGATATAGCAGTAGCGCACCATGATCTTTTTAATTTTGTAGCACACTGTAGAGACATGCCAAATAGGCTACAGGTTGCGCCCTATATCCTTTACAATTCTTCTTTAGAAGGATTAACAGCGCCAGTATGGGCGCATCGTCATATGGTAAGAGAGATTCCTTTAGATTTGAAATGGATTGAGTATGGAGATACGGTTTGTGATATGTTTTCTACAGGAATGGTTTACATTCCTAGAGAAATTAGTAAACGGCTAAGTGAAGCTGATGAATTAGTACAGTGGCATAATAATCTTAATGATTCTAAGTTTGCGTTTTGGCATTACTATGAAATAAGTGAAAAGGTTCCTGTTCATTGGGATTGTAGACCTATTCATTTGCATTATCCGCAAGAAGCTTTTTACGATGAGAAAGATATACGGCATTATGGACAATGAAGTACAACAAATTGCAATTCCTTTGAATATGAATGTTGATATTCAGCTTGGTCCTGATGGTCACCCTTGGTTACGTTATCAGATTAGTGCTGGTGCCATGACAGTTAGCTTTGTTATTCCTATTGAACATGCTGAAACTTTTATTAGTAAGATTTCAGAGGGAACTAGGATGATGGCAAAGAAAGCTGTTGCTAAACAAGCTGATATTGTTGTTCCTGATTTCACTGGTATTGCTATTGCAAATAAAAATGGGCAGGTAGAGAGTTATGAAAACTAACGAAGCTCATGCTATTGCTTATAAAGCAGTTTATGAGCACTTTGCATTGCAGAAAGTACATGAACTTACCTTTCTTCTTACTCTTATTCGACCTACGGATAATGTTTTAGAGATTGGTTGTGATGCTGGTGGTACTACCTGGGCGATTAAACAAACTGGCGCCACTCATTTCGGAATTGATTTGCCTGGTGATAGATTTAGTAGTGGATTTGCCTTTGCATCAGAAGAACATACAAATATAGTATGGGGAGATTCTCATAAGCCTGCCGTTAAGGAATCTATGCAGGATATTTTAGGGCGACAGAAGGTAGATATTCTTATTATTGACGGAGACCATACATATAATGGAGTTCAGAACGACTTTTATATGTATGCTGGTCTCTGTAATGGCATCATTATTTTCCATGATATTTGTGAGCATCCTGATCCCGATGTTGGTGTTGCTAAATTCTATGATTCTATTAAAACAGGATATAATCATATTGAATATATGACTGAGCCAATGGACTGGGGTGGTATTGGTGCTCTTGATATGGGTAAACTTCAGCCGAGAGTGATGGATTTAAGCCATGCCTATACGTAGAGTAAGTGGTGGTTTTAAGTACGGATCAAAAGGCAAAGTTTATAAGCAACGTTGGAGAGCCGTGAAACAAATGCGAGCTATTAAGGCGTCACAAAAGAGAAGCAAGTGAATTTTCCTTTTAATGTTGTAGTTCAACATCATGAAGGTGCGGGTGAACCCCGTAATAACGTACAGCTCCCTCATTATTCTTATGTTATCGGTCTTAATGAATGGCATCTTAGGATTGATCTTGTTAATCCAGCAGCGCCAGCGCCTGGTGGAGACACAAGTACTATTGATTTTAATCGTACTGTTATCGGCGTATGTCTTACTGGTAATCGGAACGTCTATCCTGTTACTGATAACGATCTTAACATGATGCAGCAGATTGCTAATGATGCTAAGGGCCGAGGTTGGCTTATTGATTATCCTAATGTTATGGATCATCATGATATGCCTGGTAGTAACACTGTATGTTCTGGTAATAATACTAGAGCACGATGGGCTGATGTTAAATATGCTTATCAGAAACATCCTGTACCTGTACCGCAGATAGGAGGTGTTCTTTTGACTACTGTAGCTTCACCACAAAAGGGTAATCCTCCTGGTAGGGTACCTACTGCTAGACCTATTCCCGATTTGGGTGCAATCCTTCTTGAGAATGGTGCTTCTCTTATTGGTGATTCACCAAGTGGGCATAATAGAGTATGGATTAGTAATGATCCTGCTGTAAAGGCAAATGGTAATAAGCTTATTGATATTACTCCTGCTCCTAACGGTGTGGTTGCTCTTTTTGATCTAGGTAATGGTCAGACTGGAACTTATCAATTGGAGTGGTCTTAAATGGTAGCGACAGAACCTACAAGTCTACTTGAGTCATTGGGCAATACCATTACAGAAGCATTGTCTACTTTTGTTGATAGGATTAGTCCTAAAGATAAAAAATATGCTCCATTTATGCAGCCTGTAGATAGTAATGTTATGCCGCTTAGTGGTTTTATGGTTCTTAGATTACAAGGGCCGACAAGAGGCCATTTTTGGTACATTAGAAAGTTAAGAATAATGCAGGGTACTCCTGCAAATACTGTAAATGGTACTCTTGAATCAACATTTAGCGGTGTTGCACCACAAACTATTACTGTGCCTGCTGGTTCTACTTGGACACCTTTGTCTCTTGCATTTCAGTATTCTACTGATGCAACAGCAGGAAACAGAACAGTTACAATTACTTTTAAAGATGCAAATGGTAGAGTACTTTATCAATTTGCGACAGCATTTAACCAAGCGCCAAGTACGGCAAATATTCAGTATTCATTTGGTCCTGGCGTTGCTTCTACTGTAGATGGTTCTCCTGCTATTGTTACTGGTCCATTTCCTTCAGGTTTATCCCTCCCTGCTGGCAGTCAGATTACTATTAGTGCTCAAGGTCTTGGTGCTGCTGATACTATTTCTAATGGTACACTAGACTTTATTGGTACAGGTATTCGAGCAGATGTTTTTATTTGTCCTGATGATTTGCGCGGTATTCCTAGTCTTGCACAGTGTCCTATGGGATCATGGAAAGATGGTCTTTCTAATATTCCACAAGTTCAAGATTATGGACAAGGAGAATTAAGAGTAGGTCCACAAGAGGCTGTTTATGTTGTTGTTTCTGGTAATCCTACTCTTATTGGACAAGTATTTACTGCCAGTCTTGAAGCTTATGAGTATTCAGACTGTGATGAAAAGGTCGAATGGATTATTTAAGTGACCCAACGACTTTATAAAACTTCAGCTATTACTAGTGGTGCTACACTTGCTGTAAATCAATTTTTCTTTGAACCTGTTCCTATGGGTTCTGTATGGACAGGAACAATAGAAGTTATTACTGCTCCCGCTGGTGCATTTCATACAGTTACCATTAGTGGTATTATTTGGGCGCAGTGGGCAGGTTTTGGTCCTAGTCCTGTAGTCCAGGCTATAGCAGGAGAAATTATAGAAGTCGATAGCATAGGTTTACTTGCAAATACTGTTTATCAATGTTCTATCATTGGTAGATGGGATGATGACAATAATTATGAACCAGTTTGGCCTTTAAATACAGGAATTCTTCTTACTGGTCCTGCAACTATACAACCTCAGACAATTACAACTTCTCCTGCTGGTGGTGGTAACACTTTCGGACCTTTTAATGTCGCTGGTTTTGTAGGTATGAGGTTTTCTATTGTTGTTGAACCATTATTTTCAAATGCTGTAGTAGATATACGATGGTACGATACTCTTGCATTAGCACAAAATCCTGGTTCATTTGATACTAATGGCATCTTTGATTTTACCGTTCTTAGTGGTAGATCTGCAAATTTTCTAATACCTCATCAAGCCGATTGGCTTGTTATTACTATTAGTTCTGCTGATGCTGGACAGACAAAGTACCATTGGGCTAGTGCAAATAGACAAGTTGGGTTTGATATTCATGATGAAGGTGTTGCTACTGGTAATGCTAATGTAGATGTTCCTACTAATACTACTGGTACTATTGCGCTTCCTCCTGTTAATGGTCCTTGGTATCGTATTAAGGCTATTACTGCAAGGGCGAATGGTACTCCTGTAGCTGGCGGCCTTGTTGTTTTTGGTTTATCTGACGATGGTGTTACTATAAAATCATGGGTTGGAATACAAAGAACTACTGCAACATTAAATGAAGTTTACTTTGGTGATATGGTTTGTGATATTTTAATTTCAAATCCTACAAGACTAGTTTTTAATAATCCTGCGGCAGCCACTGTTGATATAAGGGTTGGTGCTACTTGGGAAGTAGTAGCTCCTATGTTTAATTTCCCGAGGGATAGTTAAATGGGATTTCCTCAGATTACTCCTGGCGGTGGCGGTGGTCTTACTAATGCCTATGCTTTTATAACTGATGGTACAAATACTGCTAGTGCTGCTGGTTCTGATACAATAGATTTTGTAAGCCCTGATGGCACTATTCTTTTTACTGTAGTTCCTGGTTCTCCTGGTACTGTACAAGCTAAAGCAGTACAAAGACCTAAAAGACTTCTTTATTCTGCTGGGGCATTTAGTAATGTAAATAGTATCGTAACTTCTGGTTCATTAATTGGTGGTGCTCAAACAATATTGCCAGCGTCAACATTAACTGTTGGTGATGTTTTTCATATGCATGCTATTGGTGCTATTAATAATAGTTCTGGTGTTAGTGCTAATGTTTTTGTGAACTTTTTGTTTGCTGGGCAGAGTGATGGTAATCAATCTGCTAAAGCTATGGCTACTGGTTCTAATGGTAATTGGAATCTTGATATATGGGGTGTTATAATTAGTGCAGCGGGTCTTGTATTTCGTATGAATGCTGTATCTAATACGAATTGGTTATCACCTACTACAAATGCTCCTGTTGTTGCTAATAGTAGCGTTAATCCTCCTGGTGCTCTGTTTTCAGCATTGTTGTCATATAATGTTCCTCTTACATTTGATGTTATAGGAAATACTACAGTAAATAATGCTAATATGGGCTTTACTGTACTTGGTGTAGCTGTTGAACGATTTGCAGTAGGGGTATAATGACTGCTGATCTTTTTCTTTTTGAAAAGTTTAAAGAACTTATCGGTAAAGAAAATAATTGGGATAGAAAGAACTATCCTTATAGACATGCTTCTACAGATGCTGCAATTATAGTCAATAGTTTTGGCATTGCTACACTTTTAGGTCCCCATCAAGCTTATACTTGTCATATTAAAAAGATACAAGTAAGTGGCATCACTCCTGATACTGTTTCTGCTGGTACTGCTAATGTATTTGTGACAAGTACTGATATTCGTAGTGCTACTGCTTTAAGTGGCTGTCCTATTGCTGGTTGGAGAGACAGGGCACTTAGTATTCCTCTTGTTGCTAGTTATGTCGAGGATGAATTGGTAGCATTACCTGGCGAAGCATTATTTGTAGCTTTTAATGGTGCTACTAATGGTCAAATGTATGTTGCTTCTATGCAGGCTACGATGCTTCCTTGTAATAAAGAATATGGTTTCGGTATTACTGCTAATGGTAAGGCTTGGGATTACTAATTTTAGGTACAAGAAAACCCGCCAGGTTTTTATGCTGGCGGGTTTTCTTATTTTAAACAGGGTAATTGTGAACTTGTTTTAAATGGTGTCTTAAAGCACTAGAAACTACAATCCTATTAGGGTGTGATGCCATAAATGACCAGCTACAATTTGGTTCTTTGCAAAAAGCAACATATCTTTTGCTTTTTGTTTTTGTAATCCATTTTTGATAGCTAGTGTCCCGCTCTTTCATTAGTTAGTGTCAGCTTCATGAGCACTCATACTAATAGTTAGTGCTGCTTCCAGTTTATCTAGAACATTATAAATAACAGATTTAACACTATCGTCGGCGGCGTTGTCCAATTGTCCATCCGCAGCCATTTGTAATCTAACCATAAGACAACCTGTAGTTATTGCTACTTCAGTAGGAGTAAGATCAATCTTCATTAGAATAGTACCTCTTTAGCTGTCCAAATACAAAATTTGCTAGTGGTACCTTTGATAGCATCAATGCCAATAATTACTTCTTCTTCTGGCAATTCAATAAGACTAGCTTCTGTCACTAATGGTTTAAGACTAAAGATTCTATCTCGAATCTCATATTTCTTAGTCTTTTGTTCTCTCATTTGCAGCTCGGATCGGCAGGTTTTACAGTCTTACAATACATTGTCGGATCCCATCTATTAGGATTCATTACTGGGGTGCAACCTACTAACATTACTACTAGGCTTAGACTTAGGTAAAGTCTGCTCATATGCTAACAACCTTCCCGCATGAGGATGACGTAATGTATTACCTTTTGGAAAAGTAAGACAACTAGTACATAATTCATAAGGATTAGCATTACAAGTAGGACATTTTATTTTGATCCAATCAGGGTAGATTGTCATTCTTTACCTACCTTGTGTTCTAGTTCGGACCATTGTTCGGGAGTTAATACATCTTTTACTTTTTGTGAAAGATGGGAACGGTTATTTGAATGTTGTTCTTTCTGTCGCCGCAATCGTTCATTCTCAGCATTAAGTGATGATACTAATTCTTGTAGTTTATCGATCTGCTGTTGAAGTTCTACAGCCCTATTAACGAGAGCATCAATTACATCTTCTCTAGCAGGTTCATGAGCAGTAAGGGTGTCGAGGTCTTGATTTTCCATAGCTATTACTATCTGTACTGGTAGAGGTTTTGGTTCGGCAGGTAAAGATATATTAGGATCAACAAGCTCAACCTTAATAAGAGGATTAGCACCTTCTTTATCTGCAAATGTTTTGGGCCGATCGTATTTATAGGTTCTTAGAATAAAACAACGCTCCTCCAATTTTTGGAGCGTAGAACGTACTGTCGGCATACTTAAATCTAGATTATTAGATATTTGTGTGATAATACTACTCTTGTTACGAGTAAGAACACCACGATGCTTCTTAATATACCATAAAATTCTTAGTTCGCTTCTACTATATTTTTCCATATCAATTACTCCTTTAAATTAACTGGGATTAGAACAGGGTATTTTATTAGATAAGGAAACACCATATGGCGAGTGACCATATGGTGCCATAGACGACTAGTGTTAGCATGTTAATTGTTCCTTTGTTTTACTGGGATAGGGTGCCTATTAGATTTCTCCTGCGGAGTGAGCATATAGGCCCCTGCTATTTTACCTTGGGCGGGTGGAGATCAAATAGCAGTCTCTTTTATTACCTAGGCTCCTTCGTACGGTCAATAACCCTAGTAAGAAGACCACTGAGACCTAGCAGGTTAATTTCCTCGCCATTACTGCCAGCTAAGAGAGTACGTGCAATGTACAGTAAGTGGTCGACATCGTCGGCACTAATTGTGTAGGTGAGATCAGGGTTAAACATTTATTTCCTCCTGGGATGATTAGCTACAATGCCGTACCTAGGTAAAGGTTGCGAACCTTTTTATAAGAACCTAGGTACAGCATTCTAGATAATCAAAGAAATAGTGGGGGAGGTTTTACCCTCCCCCATACTATTAGCTAGCCTTCTTGCCACTTGTGCTAGTGGTAGTGGTGCCCTTCTTACGACCTGCTGTGGTGCCGTTCTTAAGCATCGTAGCTTTGCGCTTGGCAATAGCTTCGGCAGAGTAGGCACGCTTAGGAGCGGTGCGGAAACGTACTTTCACGTTACCGTCGCCGACGTCAGTGACGTTGTCGAATCGGAGACCAATGTTGAGAGGTGAAGCACACTGCCGAAGAATGCTGATTGTCTTGTCTGCTTCTGCAGCAGGGAGAACAATTGCAACAACCTTGCCAGTTTCCTTACCCCAATTGATAGCGTCAATGTAAGGTTGGTGGTCAACACGACTGCGAGTAAAACCTTCGTCCTCAAGAGCAACCTGGAATGCCATTTGTTTATCCTTTTGTTTGGGTGATGCCGATTCGTTTATCGGCTCTCTCTTTTGTGTGAGTATAGAATAACATGACCAGAAATGATTGCAAGCTTTTCTTTGTAAAGTTAATGTAAAGATTCGTTGCAGTATGCACGCACAGGCAGCCCACAGGCAACGCACAGGAAACTCACAGGAAACTTTTAACAAGTAAATACTTACTAATATTGACACTGTTATTAACCTTGGGCCAGGACGGGG
>Ga0126378_10001042_pt1 | contig 20743 bp, 13 predicted proteins | sample PanSoiMetPlot_23_FD_92587 | JGI IMG/M metagenome (GOLD analysis project Ga0126378, IMG submission 92587) | Tropical forest soil microbial communities from Panama - MetaG Plot_23 | ecosystem: Environmental > Terrestrial > Soil > Tropical forest > Bulk soil | place: Panama | collected 2016-02-17
CTTATCGGCCAAGAGCACGCCCGCGCTGGCGTAATCTTCGCGCGTGACCTCGATGAAGGTCACCACGACGGCTTCCTTCGCCGCCTTGGCATCTTCCACCATCACCTGCGTGATGCGCTCGGCAACCTTCCGTTTTTGCTCTACCGTGCGGCCTTTCAACAGCGTGACTTGAATGAGGGGCATGGAAATCCTCGCTTCGTTGTTACCGCGTCAGTTCATACCCGGCAAAAAAGTAGCTCAATTCGAAGCGCGCGGTGTCGTCGGCATCAGAACCGTGAATGGCATTTTGCTCGATGCTGGAAGCCCACTTTTTGCGGACCGTGCCGGGCTCGGCGTTCGCAGGGTTCGTTGCTCCCATCAGCTTGCGCAGATCGGCGATGGCATTGTCTTTTTCCAGCGCCAGCACCACGATCGGCCCGCTGGACATGAAGGTGGTCAACGAATCAAAAAAGGGGCGGCTGGCATGCACGGCATAGAAGCCTTCAGCCTGCTGCTTGGTGATCTCCAGCATCTTCATACCGATGATGCGGAAACCTTTTTCCTGGATCATGTGGAGAATATCGCCGGTGGCGCCTTTGGCCACGGCGTCGGGCTTAACGATAGAAAAAGTACGTTGCAGTGTTTGCATTCCTGGTTGATCACTCCTGATTCAAATCTTCTTTTGCCGGCGCTCTGGTCGCTACACCTTCACCGTTCCAATCCTGTCGAGCAGCGTCTGCGCCATCACCGCGGGCGATTTAGCCACAGCGATGCCCGCAGCTTCCAGCGCTTTGATCTTCTCCGCCGCCGTGCCGTGCCCGCCGGAGATGATTGCGCCTGCGTGCCCCATGCGCCGGCCGGGAGGCGCCGTCTGCCCGGCTATGAACGAAACCACCGGCTTCTTCACGTGTTTTTTCACGTACTCCGCCGCGGTCTCTTCAGCGTTGCCGCCGATTTCACCGATCATGATGATGGCGTGTGTCTCGGGGTCTTCATTGAACAGCTTGAGCGCATCGACAAAGTTGGTGCCGATAATCGGATCACCGCCGATGCCGATCGCCGTCGACTGTCCGATGCCGCGCCGCGTGAGCTGGTATACGGCTTCATAGGTCAGCGTGCCTGAGCGCGACACAATCCCGATATTTCCCTCTTTATGGATATGGCCGGGCATGATGCCGACCTTGGCTTTGCCGGGCGAAATGATACCGGGACAATTCGGTCCGATCAGCCGCGACTTGCCTTTGATCTTCAGAAACTCGTAGGCGCGGACCATGTCCAGCACGGGAATGCCTTCGGTGATCGAGATGATCAACGGGACCTCGGCGTCGATCGCTTCCAGCAGCGCGTCCGCAGCACCCTGCGGCGGAACAAAGATGATGGTTGTGTTGGCCCCGGTTTTTTCACGGCACTCAGCCACTGTATTAAAAACCGGCCAACCCTCATGCGTGGTGCCGCCCTTGCCGGGCGTGACCCCGCCGACGATGTTGGTGCCGTAAGCCGCACAGGTCTTGGCGTGAAAGGTGCCTTCACGCCCGGTAAGGCCCTGGATCATCAGCCGCGTGGATTTATCTACAAGGATTGCCATTACCTATCTGCCTCCTGCGGCTGCTACAACTTTTTCCGCTGCATCTTTCATGGTCTCAGCTACCTGAAAGTTCAAACCGGAGTTCTTCAGAATCTCCCGGCCCTGTTCCACATTGGTGCCTTCCAGACGCAGCACCAGCGGCAGCTTCAGGTTTGTGGCCTTTGCGGCCTGCACCACGCCGTCGGCCAGCGTGTCGACGCGCAGGATACCGCCGAAAATGTTGATCAAAATCGCTTTCACGTTCTTGTCGCTCAGCAGGATCTCAAACGCGTGGCCGATCTGCTGGGCATTGGCGCCGCCTCCCACGTCAAGAAAGTTTGCCGGCGAGCCGCCCGCATATTTGATGATGTCCATCGTAGCCATGGCCAGGCCGGCGCCGTTCACCAGGCAGGCGATGTTGCCGTCGAGCTTGATGTAGTTCAGGTTGTATTTTGAGGCTTCCACTTCGAGCGGATCTTCCTCGCTGATGTCGCGCAGTTCCTTCAGATCTTTGTGGCGATAGAGCGCGTTGTCGTCAAAGCCGAACTTGGCATCGAGCGCAAAGACGCGGCCGTCCGTCGTGGTGATGAACGGGTTGATCTCACACAGCGAGGCGTCGGTATCGACGAACGCGCGATACAAACCCATCATCAGCTTCACTGCTTCGCCGATCTGCTCTGCCTTCAGCCCCAGGCCGAAAGCCAGCTTGCGCGCGTGGAAAGCCTGAAAGCCGATCGTGGGGTCGATGATCTCTTTCAGAATGGCGTTGGGATCCTTGGCTGCCACCTCTTCGATCTCCATGCCGCCCGCCGCCGAAGCCATAAACACCGGGCGCGCGCTGGCACGATCAACCACAATGCCGAGATAAAGCTCACGCTCGATCGGCAGCGTCTCTTCGATCAACAGCCGCTGGACGATCTTCCCTTCCGGACCGGTCTGGTGCGTCACCAGCCGCATGCCCAGGATCTTGTCTGCCCAGGCCTTGGCTTCTTCCAGGTTCTTGGCGACTTTCACACCGCCGCCCTTGCCGCGTCCGCCGGCGTGGATCTGGGCCTTCACCACCACGCCTTTTGCGCCTTCTTCAAACAACCGGTGCGCAGCTTTTTCAGCCTCGGCGCGGGTCAGGGCCATCTCGCCTCGGGGGACGGCCACCCCATACTTGGAGAGGATTGTCTTTGCCTGGTACTCGTGAATTTTCATGTTGGGATTCTGTTTCGAAGCGTGCTACAGCGGGTACAGCATGCGTAAGCGAACCTTTGATTTTATAAGAGGGCGCGGAGTTCGGCAAACGAAGGAATAAATAGATCTTGCGTTCGATACAAAAAGTCTTAAAAAATTAAGAAGGTGTCATTCCGAGCCCGACCTCGAAGCTAGGTACAGCCTGACGAAATCGACTCGGGCGAGGAATCTGCTCTGCTATTTTTAGGGCTTTGGCAGTCTTCTTGTGAGCAGAGGTCGGAGTTCTTCCTTTGCGATGGCTTGCCAGCGGTAAAGCCCTGCAGCACTTTGTTTTGTGTTGGAAAACACGCGAGTAGAGCCTGCTGGTGATGCCTGTGTACAGGCGCCGCGACTTATTCGACATGATGTAAACGAAATATGTCTTCATACCGATAGCAGAGCAGATCCCTCACCCGCCGCAATCAACACAATGTAAACAGGATTTTGGAGGGCGGGTTCGGAATGGCACATTTGTTTCGAATTTTTGTAAATCCTGTGTTCTAGACCTGCCATTGCGAAAAAACCGATTTGAATTCCTTAAATCCCTTGCCCTGCCTGATAATATAACCACCCGTACCGCCATGATCGCCGATGCCATCTGCAAAATCGCCAACCATCGCGCCTCCTTGAGCCGCGAGGAGTCGCGCACCGTAATGGGCGAACTGCTGGCCGGCAAAGCCACCGATGCCCAGGTAGCCGCGCTGCTGGTCGCGTTGCACATGAAGGGCGAGACGGTGGAGGAGATCGTCGGTTTTGCCGAGGCCATTCGCGCCGCGGCCCAACCCATTTCGAATGCCAACGGAACGGCTCTCGACATCAGCGGCACCGAGCGCGAAGCGCTGGTGGATACCTGCGGCACCGGCGGCGACGCCAGCGATACTTTTAATATCTCCACGGCGACGGCCCTGACCATCGCCGGCGCCGGCGTGCGCGTGGCCAAGCATGGCAATCGCGGCATCACCTCCAAGTGCGGCTCGGCCGACGTCATGGAAGCGCTGGGCGTCAACATCACCATTCCTCCTCCGCGCATTTCCGATTGCCTGAACGAGGTGGGCATCGCTTTCATGTTTGCTCCGGCGATGCATTCGGCGACCAAGCACGTTCAGCCGGCGCGCAAAGATCTGCGACCGCTGCGCTCGGTGTTCAATCTGCTGGGGCCACTGACGAACCCCGCCGGAGCTTCCGCGCAGGTGGTGGGAGTTTACTCGGAAGACTTGGTAGAGAAGCTGGCGCAGGCACTCAAGATGCTGGGGCTGCGTCGGGCCCTGGTTGTCCATGGGAAAGACGGCCTGGATGAAATCTCCATCAGCGGGCCAACACGCATCGGCGAGGTGCGCGGCGAGTGGGTGCGCGGCTACGAAGTCACGCCGGAGCAGTTCGGCCTCGAGCGCGCTCCCATGACGGCGATCCTGGGCGGCGATCTCAAAACCAACGCCGAGATCATCTGGAAGATCCTGGAAGGCGAAAAATCGCCCCGGCGCGATATCGTGCTGATGAACGCTGCCGCCGCTCTGGTAGCCGCCGGCCGTGCCGATTCTCTTTCTGACGCCATGCCGATGGCGCTGCAGTCGATTGATTCCGGCGCTGCCAAAGCCAAGCTGGGCGCGCTGGTGGAGTTTACGAATCGTAGATATTTGTAGTTTTTCAAGAGGACGCGTCCTCGGGCAAGCCTCAGGTCGCCAGACTGAACATCGGCAATTTATGGGTCCTCTAAAAGCGGTCATGAAGCAATCTTTCCTGCCTTGCCCCAATCATCAAGCGTCGAAGGCGCGCAATTATGTAGCCCAGCGCGTGAGCGCTGGGCAGATGGGTTGTATTATGTGAAGCCCCGGAGGGGCGGCACATGTCCCATGCCTACACCAGAAACCATGTCCATCTTGTTTTTAGCACCAAGGAACGACGCAAATCTATCGCAGCCGCTGTCCAGCCCGAGCTTTGGTCATACATGGCCGGAATCTGTCGGAATCAAAAAATGGTCTCCGTGGCTATCGGAGGCGTGGATGATCACGTCCACCTTCTCTTTCACCTGCCTGCCAGCATGGCGTTGTCACGCGCAATCACTCTAATAAAGGCAAATTCTTCAAAATGGATGAACGAGCATGGACGCAATTTCGCATGGCAGGAAGGCTACGTGCGTTCAGTGTCAGCTCTTCAAACCTGGAGAAAGTCGCGCTCTATATTCGGAACCAGAAAGAGCATCACAAGCAAATGACATTCGAGAATGAATACCTCAGCTTACTCCGTAGACACCGGATTGAGTTTGATGCTGAACACGTCTTCGGATGATATCGCCGCCTCCGGGGCTTGTCTGCAATAATCAACTACCCAGCGCTTACGCGCTGGGCTACAAAATTTTGCGCCTTCGGCGCTTGGATCTTGACAGAGAAGGAAAGGCCCGCAGACTGAAAGGTAAACAGAAGAGGTGCATATGTATGACGTACCGCCGCGCTTGCGTCTTCAGTTGAGGTCGCATTTACAATAACGAAAGAACCCCATGCCGTTATCCCTGAGCCAACGCGCCGCCCGCACCGTGCAGTCTGAGATTCGCGCCATGTCTGTGGCGTGCGAGAAGGTCCAGGGCATCAACCTTGCCCAGGGCGTCTGCGATACCGAGGTTCCCGAACCTGTGCGCGAAGGCGCCAAGCGCGCGATGGACCAGGGCATCAACAGCTACACGCGCGCGGAAGGGCTGGCGCCGATACGCCAGGCCATCGCCGAAAAGATGCGGCGCTTCAACCGCATCGAGTGCGATCCCGAGACCGAAATCATCGTCAACTCCGGCGCTACCGGCGCGTTTTATGCAGCATGTCTGGCGCTGCTCAATCCCGGCGATGAGGTCATCCTTTTTGAACCTTACTATGGCTATCACCTCAACACGCTGGTTGCGGTGGAGGCCGTGCCGCTCTATGTGACGCTGCGCGCGCCCGATTGGAAGTTCAACCGGGAGGATCTGGAGCGCACGGTCACGCTGCGGACTCGGGCCATCGTGCTCAACTCGCCGGCCAATCCTTCGGGCAAGATTTTTAGCCGCGAAGAGATGGAGTGGATCGCCGCTTTCGCCAGGCGCCATGACCTTTTCGTCCTCACCGATGAAATCTACGAGTATTTCGTTTACGAAGGCGAGCACATCAGCATCGCCACGTTGCCGGGAATGCGCGAACGGACCATCACCATGTCCGGCTATTCCAAGACCTTCAGCATCACCGGCTGGCGGATCGGTTACACCGTGTGCGACCGCCGCTGGGCCCAGGGCATTTCCTATTTCCACGATCTTATCTATGTGTGCGCGCCGGCTCCGTTGCAAATGGGCGTGGCCGAAGGCATCGGCAGGCTGCCGGAGAAGTTTTACCAGGAAATCGGCAAAGAGTACGTGCAGAAGCGTGATCTGCTTTGCAATACGCTGCGCGAAATCGGGTTGACCCCTTCGGTGCCGAATGGGGCTTATTACGTTCTGGCCGACGCCTCAATACTTCCCGGGCGCACCAGCCGCGAGAAAGCCATGCATCTGCTGCATGAGACCGGCGTGGCTTCCGTGGCGGGATCGGCCTTCTACCATGGTGGAGGCGGCGAAAACCTGGTCCGTTTCTGCTTCGCCAAGACCGACGCGGAGTTAGCGGAAGCCTGCCGCAGGCTGAGGGCCTTGCCGGCTGGTTTACATCCCGAGCGAAGCGAGGGATCGCTATCACTACGAAATCCTTAGCTTTTTGCCAGACATGCTTCCTGTATTCCCACTGCCTCGCGGCTATAGGGATTCCCTCCCCGTTCCCCCTCGGCAAGCCTCAGGGTCAGGGTCGGGATTCGGGACAATGCTTATAATGACAACCAATGAACTTCTCTGAACTGTTGTGGGGCACCGGCGTCTCACACAGTGGTGCCGATCCCGAGATTTCCGGCCTGGATTACAACTCCCGTCGCATACAGCCGGGCTGGCTCTTTGTGGCCATGCAGGGCGAAACCAGCAACGGCAATCGTTATATTGACGCTGCTCTGCAGCAGGGCGCCGTGGCGGTGGTGACGGATTCCGCGGCAGAGCCCGGTCGCCCCAATATTCCATGGGCCGTAATCCCGCACGGGCGGCGCAGTCTGGCGCAAATGAGTGCGAATTTTTATGGCAAGCCGGGGGAGAAGCTGAAGATCATCGGCGTAACCGGCACCAACGGCAAAACCACAACCACGTTTTTGTGCGAGTCTATTCTTCGGCATTGCGGCCGGCTGTCGGCGTTGATCGGGACCATTGAATATCACGTGCCGGTACGCGCGGCTTCCGGAAACAACCCTGGACAGGGCAATTCGAATACGCCATTCAAGGTGCTGCCTTCGCCGCACACCACACCGGAAGCCCTGGAACTGAACCAGGTCTTTGCCCAGGCCGTTGAGGCCGGCGCGACAAACGCGGTCATGGAGGTTTCGTCTCATGCGCTGGCGCAGGAGCGCGTCTGGGGCATTCCGTACGAAGTTGCTGTCTTTACCAACCTGACGCGCGACCACCTGGATTATCACAAGGATATGGAGAGCTACTTTGCCGCCAAGAGCATGCTGTTTGCCGGCTGCGGAGCCCGGCCGCCGCGCATGGCCGTGATCAATGCCGACGACGAATTTGGCGTAAGGCTGGCCCATAGCAGAAAAAGCGCCAGCGAAGAAGTTACGCTGTACGGAGTTGAGAGCGGTAACTTTCGCGCCCTCAACCTCGACCTGAAGCAGGATGGCACGGCATTTGACCTGGCAACCCCGGCAGGAAGTACGCGGATTCAGACGGCGCTGATCGGCGGCATTAATGTATACAACATTCTGGCCGCAGCCGCGGCAACGTTGGCCTGCGGCTGCTCCCTTCCCCAGATTGCCGAGGCGATCCGCGGCTTCAGGCAGGTTCCCGGACGCTTTGAGAAGGTCGATTGCGGCCAGCCGTTTACTGTGGTCGTAGACTACGCCCACACTGACGATGCGTTGCGCAACCTGACGGCCATTGCCCGCGGCTTTGTGCGTCGTGGCGGCGGGACAGCAAGGGTGATTACCGTTTTCGGCTGTGGCGGCGATCGTGATCGAACCAAGCGTCCGTTGATGGCGGAAGCAGCCGGCCAGGGCAGCGACTTCGCGGTCCTGACCTCAGACAATCCGCGTAGCGAAGATCCGGACCGCATAATAGATGATGCGTTACCCGGCCTGCGCAAGACCAGCGCACGGTTTGCGGTTGAACCGGACCGCAGAAAGGCTATCCGGCTCGCGTTCGACGAGGCGCGATCCGGCGACGTGGTCTTGATCGCCGGCAAGGGGCATGAGAAAGTTCAAATCACACGCGAAGGTGTCTTCCCTTTCGATGATGTACTTGTCGCACGGGAAGCGTTACAACAGATGAGCTATGTGAAGGAGGGGAAGGCGCAATGAAGCTGCCGCTGTGGCGGATCGCGGAGTTTGCCGGGGCCAAAGGCGAATTCGATCAGGAACTGGTCGCCATGGGCTACTCCATTGATTCGCGCACCCTCAATCCCGGGGACTTGTTTATCGCGATTCCCGGCGAGCGCTTCGATGGCCATGAGTTTGTCGAGGCCGCGCTCGACCGGGGCGCCGCGGGAGCGTTGGTTCAGTCGGGGAAGAGAGTTCACGGCGATCCACATCGGATGCTGCAAGTGGAAGATACGGTCAAAGCCTTGCAGTCTCTGGGCGCAGCTGCGCGCCGGCTTTGGGGAAAACCGCTGCTGGCGGTGACCGGCTCAGCGGGCAAAACCACAACCAAGGAAATCCTGGCGGAAATCCTGGCCACGCGCTTTCGCGTGATGAAGAGCTCCGGCAACCTAAACAACCATCTTGGCCTGCCGCTGCAGCTGCTAAAGCTGGAAGCTGAGCATGATCTCGCCGTGGTGGAGATGGGCATGAATCACGCCGGCGAGATTCGCGCGCTGGGGAACCTGGCGCACCATGATCTGGCAGTCGTGACCACGGTTGCGCCGGTGCATCTGGAGTTCTTCGATTCGCTCAGGGAGATCGCGCGAGCAAAATACGAGATTATTGAGACGCTTCACCTCGGGGGCACGGCCGTATTAAATGCCGACGACGACTATGTCTGCCAGTTCGGACGCGATTTCAAAGGCAGAGTAGTGACTTTTGGTATTCACCGGGCAGCCGACGTGAGCGCGCAGAAGATCCAGTTGAACGGCGCGCAGGGATCGACATTTGAGCTGGTCGCGGGCAGCGTGCGCGAACCGGTCACGTTTCCTCTGGTAGGTGAGCACAACATCCATAACGCCCTGGCTGCGGCTGCGGCAGCCATGGATCGCGGAGTTGCCCCTTCGCAGGCAGCTAAAGCGCTCTCCGGCATGCGGCCCGCCGACAAACGCGGCCAGATCGTGCAGATTGGCGGCGCTACCATTATTAATGACTCGTATAACTCCAACCCTCGGGCTCTGGCAGCCATGATTGATACCCTGGCCAGCATGAAGGCGGAGCGCCATATCCTGGTGGCGGGAGAGATGCTCGAGCTTGGCCCGGCGGGGGAGTCGTTGCATCGCGAATGTGGACGTCACGCGGCGGAAAAGAAGATTGACCTGGTGATCGGCGTGCGTGGTATGGCCAAGGGTCTGGCTGAAGCCGCGTGCGGCGCCGGCACGCAGGCACAGTTCGTGGAGACGCCCGAGCAGGCGGGAGAATGGCTGGCGCACAATCTCCGCCCCGGTGATGCTGTCCTGCTGAAGGCTTCGCGCGGAGTAAAGCTGGAGCGGGCGCTGGAGATGTTGCAGAAGCACAGTATTTAGTTTTGAGTATTTAGTATTTGGGACGTTTGTCTCTTGAGAAAGCGATGAGAAATTATCGAGACTTGCAGGTTTGGACCAAGGCTCATTATCTGACGCTCGAGCTGTATAGAATCTCTCAGCTATTTCCTCGCGAAGAAATGTATGGAATAACAAACCAACTGCGGCGCGCTGCCGTGTCGATTGGGGCAAATCTGGCGGAAGGCTGTGGACGCCGCTCCAGCAGCGAACTTGCCAGATTTGTAAGAATTGCAATGGGCTCGGCGAGTGAGCTTGACTATCATCTCCTGCTCTCTCGTGATCTTGGGTTTATGGCGGCTAACGAATTCACGCTCGCGTCATCTGCGCTGACGGAGATACGCAAAATGCTCACTTCATTCTTGAACAGTGTTGAAGAACAAATCGAGATACAATCCAAAGCGGCCGGAACATCGTGAGAACGTCAGGAAACACCTGGAGAGACGGAGAACCTCTGGTCTTACTATGCAGGTGGCTCCGCATGCTAAATACTAATTACTAAGTACCAAATACTGCCTTCGGAGGCATATTGCTTTACTGGCTTCTTTATCAACGATTATTCGTACACTTTCCTCCGTTCCGTATTTTCCGTTATGTCACCTTCCGCACCGCTTTTGCCAGCCTGACTGCATTGTTCATGGGGCTGATCGTGGGGCCGGCCATTATCCGGCAGCTGCGCGACTTCCAGATCGGCCAGTACATCCGCGAGGAAGGACCCAAAGGCCATCAGAAAAAGGCCGGTACGCCGACCATGGGCGGGGTGCTGATCACCATCGCGATCGTGGTTCCGACGCTATTGTGGGCGGATCTTTCCAATACCTATATCTGGCTGGCGGTCTTTGCCACCATGGCGTTTGGGGCCATCGGCTTTGCCGACGACTATATAAAGGTCGTGCAGAAGCGGAATCTGGGATTGACCGGGCGCATGAAGCTGGTGTTGCAGTTTGCAGCCGCCGGCATGATCGGCGTCGCGCTGGTTACGCTGACGGCGACACGCCAGTATTCCACCCACCTGATGGTGCCCTTTCTCAAACAGTTTCGGCCGGATCTGGTTATCGAAGGTCTGCGGCACTATCCGCACCTGTGGTGGCTGGCGTTTACGCCCTTTGTTGCTTTCGTGATGCTGGTGCTGGTGGGATCGAGCAATGCGGTGAATCTCACTGACGGCCTGGATGGCCTGGCCATCGGCTGCACGGTGATCGCCGCCGGCGCGCTGACCGTGCTGACCTACCTGAGCGGTCACGCGGTATTTGCCGAATACCTGGAATTGCAGAAAATGCCTGCGGTCGCGGAGGTGACGGTCTTCTGCGGGGCGATGGTGGGATCGGCCATCGGCTTCCTCTGGTATAACGCCCATCCGGCGGAAATCTTCATGGGTGACGTGGGCTCGCTAGCGCTGGGCGGCGCCATCGGCACCGTGGCCATCATTATCAAGCAGGAGCTGCTGCTCCCCTTTATCGGCGGCATCTTTGTGCTGGAAGCCCTCTCGGTCATCATCCAGGTGGTGTCCTACAAGCTGCGCAAGAAACGCGTCTTCAAGATGGCTCCCATCCACCATCATTTCGAACTGATGGGCTGGTCGGAATCGAAGATCATCATCCGCTTCTGGATCCTGGCGTTGATCTTTGCGCTGTTTGCGTTAACCACATTGAAATTGCGCTAAGGGTGCAACGATGGCAGTTGCTATGACGGGCAGTGCCGGACAGAGATCGTGCGAGGCCAGGTGACAAAAAAGCTTCTGCCGGTCCTGGTTGCGCTTGTATCGGTGCCAATGACAGTCTTGCTCTATCGAAGTCCTGATCCTAGCCCATTTCTTATGTATGCCCTCTTGCCCGGAACGATTGTGTACCTACTCATTACAGGAGGACATGGTGGCTCCTCTATTGATGACAGAGTCGGACTTGTCGCTGCGGTAATCGTGAATTGTCTGGTTTATGCCGGTGCGGCTTTCCTCCTGCTTCGAATCAGAAGATCTTCCCAATGAGGCGATTCCCCGTTGAAGTTCATCTGTAACCTATCCCCAGTGAATCTTGTAATCCGGAAAAGTGAGATTCATGTCACAATGAGAACTTAGATGGAGCTTAAGAACAAACGAGTTCTGGTGGTGGGACTGGGGCGCTCCGGCGCTGCCTCGGCGATTTTTCTGCAGGAGCACGGCGCCAAGGTCATTGTTTCCGACTCCAAGAGCGAAGCCCAGCTGCAGAGCGACGTGCCCGCTTTGCTTGATCGGGGCATCTCCATTGAGGCCGGCCGCCACGGCGAACGCACCTTTCGCGACCAGGATCTGATTGTCGTAAGCCCGGGCGTTCCCTCAGACCAGCCGCAGCTTCAGCATGCCCGCACGCTCGGAATTCCGGTAATCGGCGAAGTGGAGCTGGCGTTCCGCTTTCTTCAGGGTAAGGTGCTGGCGATCACCGGCTCCAACGGCAAAACCACCACAACCTCCCTGGTCGGCGAAATTCTGGCCAAAAGGGGCAGGAAGACGCTGGTGGGCGGCAACATCGGCACGCCGGTGATCTCACTGGCAGGACAGTCAACGCCCGACAGCCTGGTGGTGCTTGAGATTTCGAGCTTCCAACTGGAGAGCATTGAGCGGTTCCGGCCGTGGATCGCCGCGATCCTCAATATCACCCCCGATCACCTGGACCGCCACCACACCTTCGAGGCGTATGTCGACGCCAAAGCCAGAATCTTTGAAAACCAGCAGTCGAGCGACTTCGCCGTGCTCAACGCCGACGATCCAACCTGCGCGGCATTAAAGAGCCGGGTGAAAGCTCCGCTGTTGTGGTTCAGCCGTAAACAGCAGGTCGAGCGCGGCGCGTTCTTGAGCGGCGAGCAAATCGTCTTCACTCACAACGGAAAGGAGCAGGTGATACTAAGCCGCTCTGACATTCAGCTCAAAGGCGAACACAACCTGGAAAACGTTCTGGCGGCTGTGTGCATGACCATGGTGGCCGGGTGCACGCCGCAGCAGGTGCGCCAGGGAGTGACTGAGTTTCGCGCCGTGGAGCACCGGCTGGAGCTGGTAGCGACCATCAACGGCGTGACCTTCTATAACGATTCCAAAGCCACGAACGTCGATGCCACGGTAAAAGCGCTGGAGTCGTTTCCCGGAAACATCCATATCATTCTCGGCGGCAAGGACAAGGGCAGCGACTATACGGTTTTGAATCCGCTGCTGCGCGAGCGCGTGAAGCGCGTCTACCTGATCGGGGCGGCTTCGGACAAGATTGCGTCGCAGGTGCAGAATGCCACCGCGCTGGTACGCTCCGGCGTTCTGGAGCGGGCCGTCCGCCAGGCTTTTGACGCCGCGGTACCCGGCGACGTGGTTCTGCTCGCACCGGCATGCGCCAGCTTTGATCAATTTGAAAATTACGAGCATCGTGGGCGCGTTTTTAAGGAGCTTGTCCGCTCCCTTACTCCCGTAACAACAGGAGACCGAAGCTAGTGGCAAAACGGGTCGGCATTGATAAATGGATGTTCGGTTCGACTTTGCTTCTGGTAGTGATTGGCGTTTTGATGGTCTTCAGCGCGTCGGCGGTGATGGCCGGCGAGCGCTTTGGCTCACCCTATCATTTCTTCGCGCGGCAACTGGGCTGGGCGATAGCCGGGCTGGCCGCCATGGCCGCGACCATGAAGATGGACTATCGCCGCTGGAAGAAGCCGGCGATCGTCTTTACCTTTCTCGGCGTGACCACCCTGCTGCTGCTGGCGGTGTTTTTTCTCGATCGCTCGCACAACACGCACCGCTGGATCAAGCTAGGCAGCCTGATGTCATTCCAGCCGTCGGAACTGGCCAAGCCCGCGCTGATCCTCTTTCTGGCGTTCTTTCTCGATCAACGCGCCAAATCCATGGATGACTGGCGGCACACGCTGCTGCCTGCCGTGGTCCCGGTGTTCCTTTTCGCGGCGCTGATCGTGAAAGAGCCTGACCTGGGTACTGCGTTGGTCTGCCTGGGTGTCTCAGCAGCGATACTTTATGCCGCCGGCATGAAGCTGCGCTACTTTGCCTGCGGGCTGGTTCCCATTGTCCCCGTGCTTTGCTATCTGTTGTTTTTTGTGCCCTGGCGGCTGGCGCGCATCCTGGTCTTCATTCATCCGGAGCGTGACCCCCAGGGCATCGGCTTTCACATCAACCAGTCGCTGATCGCGGTCGGCACCGGCGGCATCACCGGCGTAGGATTGATGGAAGGCAAGCAGAAGCTTTTCTATCTTCCCGAGCCACACACGGATTTTATCTACGCTGTGACCGCGGAAGAGCTGGGATTGATTGGCGCGATCCTGATCGCTGCGCTGTTCTTTGTTTTTGCCTGGCGCGGCTTCCGCACTGCGCTGCGTTCACGCGACAACTTCGGGCGCTTCATCGCGCTGGGCGTGACCACCATGATCGTCGTGCAGGCGTTCTTCAATATCAGCGTTGTCCTGGCCCTGCTGCCGACCAAAGGCATTCCCCTGCCTTTCATCTCCTACGGCGGATCTTCTTTGTTCGTAATGCTGGCGAGCGTGGGCGTGTTGCTGAACATCAGCCAACAGACAGAATAGAAATCTCTCGCATGTCTCTGTGGTTGCAGTCAGGATCATGCGGACTTTCGCGCGGCATCCTCTACCACCGCCTCAATCACAGTACCGTGGCCGCGAGACGACTTGACCGTGAGTGATCCCCCCACCATGCGCAATCGTTCGCGCATGCTCACCAGCCCGAGCCCTTCCGACGCGGCGGCAGGATCGAAGCCGATGCCCGTGTCGCTGATCTGCAGGTGAAGCGAACCGGCCTTTTTCGCCAGTGTCACACCAATCTGGCTGGCATGGCCGTGTTTCGTCGCGTTGTTCAACGCTTCCTGAACCACGCGAAAGAGGCACAAACTCAGCTGATCGGATAAATCGCACCGCGGCGCCGCTTCCAGATTCACTTCGATATGATGCTGCTGCGAGAACGTCTTGCACAATCCTTCAAGCCCTCTGACGATTCCGAGATGCTGCAGCGTGGCGGAGTGCAGTTGATGCGCAACATCGCGCACGCTGGCTGCAACATCTTCAGTTCGGCGCTTCAGCTCCGACAGCTGAGATTGCTCCGGGGCCGCTTTGCTGGGAGATGAACCCGCCAAATGGTCCAGGCCAATGGCCAACAACGCGATCTGTTGGCCGATATCATCATGAAGCTCGCGCGCAATCCTCTTTCGCTCTTCTTCCTGGGCCCGGATGAGCCTTCCGGCAAGATCGCGATTGCGCTCGTCATTCTTTTTCAGCTCCCTCTCGTTTTCGCGCAGGCGCTCTTCCACCGTTTGTTGCTCTTCAAACAGGATCGCCACGAACAGTATGGGCAGAGAGATGATGCCGAGAAACAATTGCACGAACTGAATGTATTGCATTGCCGGGTACCCGGAAAATGGTCCGTTGACCTGCGAAACCCCGAGCAGCAGGAACAGGGTGGTCAGGGAGAGCCCGGTTGAAGTTCCAATCGCTCCGAATCGGGCAGCAGCCCAGAGCAAAAACGGAATCGGGGCATAAAGCGCAAACGGCGACTCATTAAACCGGGTCAGCAGGATCGTATAGGTCAAGCACAGCGCGAAGCCAATGACCCAGATCGTTACCTCCGTTGCCCGGGCACGCAAATAACGATATTCGCCGGCAAACCACAAGAGTAATGTGGGAGTGACCACAATGTTAGCCAGAGCGTTGCCCAGAAACCACTGGCTGAAGCCGGGCCAAAAAGCGTAGCCCAGAGCATGCCGCGCGGCAGTCCCCCAGGAAGCCGAAAGCACGGGTACCAGGAAAACCGCAATCCCCAGATAGACTGCACACTTCCGTATGGTATTGAACCGGATGGGATTTCCGGTTGTGTATCGCAGCAGGGCTGCAGCCAGCATCGCCTTCAGGGCATCATTGACGAAGGTTGCCCATAAGAACCACTGTGGAACGTGAGGACGCACCCCGGGCAAAAAACGAATCGGCGCCGCAATGACTATATAAAGCCACCACTTCTCCCTGCTGGTTAGCAGCAGCGCACAAAGAAGAACGGAATCAGGAATCCAGATGGGAGCTGATGCATTTTGTGCGAAGAGCGACCCGTAGCCGTAAGCAGCCAGGTAGGCCAACGCGAACAGCACAACATTTCTTAAATCCCGCAGGGACAAATAACGGCGTGATGGTTCCGCCGGCAGCTCTAGGCTGCCCAAAACCTGTCTATCCGGGGATGCAGACATAAACGTCTGCCTCTCTATCTTCGGGGGAAGGCAAATATGGTACCACGAGCCTACGCAAGCTTGATCCGGCAGATTAAAAACAGCAGCACGCGACAATCATCCCGCGTTCATGTGCCACCGTCTTCGGCGTCCTAAAATTAATAAACTGACTTTCAGGAGGTTTCCCCCATGGGCACGTTCACCACCCAGGACGGAACACAGATATTTACTACTGGCAACAAGCTGCTATACAGCTGGATTGCACGAGGCTGTTTGCCATGTGCAAGGCTATAGTTTGCGTAGCTTCTTGCTCGCGAAGTGCCAATGAGGATAGCTTGAACCTATCTGGCTCGGAGAGCTCCATAGATCATTCCTATCCGCGTATATACATCTTCGTGAAGTTAATATTATTCAGCCGTTGATGAATAAAGTGTTCCCACTTTGACATCGCAATAAAAATATATTTGCAATAACTATTGCTTCCACAAATTCAGCTCTGCTAGTTTCCCCAATGCCATAAGCTTTTTCACCCCCTTGGTTGCCAAAAATGGGGGAGCTATCCGTCAGCTTCCCCATGCTATTCGCATATATCAGGACAGGCGTTTTCTATTACGGCCATCTGTTGGGTCTTGTGCCGTATAGAAGGCAGTACTTGTTCCCATTGGTGAAAGGTCCGCAAGGAGAAGAACCGCAATGCACTCCCTCAGGATGTTGATCGTATCCGTGGTGGCAATGGCGCTGGCATGTGGTCTTACGTCGTCAGGCCAGTCTACCCCCGACGTAGAACAAGGCATGAAACCATACGGTTCTTATCATGGCGGGAGTCTCGATCATGTCAGCCTGACGAACGGCAACTTGTTTTTTGAAGCCCCACTTTTTACTTTTTCCCAGAGAGGCGATTTTTCATATCCAATCAAGCTGCGCTACAACAATAAGAACTTCAGCTACTATCAAATCCAGCCCCCCTGTAGCCCAGGAACGCCCAAACAGCAGTGCCCGCTGCGCATGCAAGTTTTGTTTGGAGCGAATCCGCTGCGCAGCTCCAGATCAAGCTCCGGAAGCAGTGTGACGTTGGGATTTGATGGATTTCCAAGCGTGGGCGCGGGCAATGTCGATACGGGCTATTCATTCGATGGGAACGAAATCTTCGTTAACCCTATTTCCGTTGTGATGCCGGACGGGTCAACGCGCCAGATGGCTAAGACCGACAGCGGGCTGGTGACAATCGATGGTTCCGGGTATGCGAGTAATGGCAGCGTTTTCGCCGGCAGTAATGGGAATATGTATGGGCCGGCGATTGAAGACCGCAATGGAAATCAGATGATCGGCACAGGAGATACGCTGAACCGGCAGATTCTACCGGCTCCTGGACCCTCGATCCCAAACGGTACTCCTCCAGCCAGCACCGCCCCGCTCACTGCCTGTCCGGCACTCAACTATGCGAACCAGCCGGTCAGCTACGCGTACTATTGGAACCTGCCGGCCCCCAACACTCCTCCCGCCAGTACAGGTTCAATCCAACTGGTGGTCTGCTACACATCGGTATTTGTGCGCACGGGCACACCGGGAATACCTCCCATTTTTCAACTCGCCAAGAGTTTTACCATGCTGCAGAGCGTGGTGTTCCCGGACAACACCTACTGGGCATTCCAGTATGACGCGGCCGATCCAAACAATACTTCGTCATTCGCCTTCGGCGACCTGCTGAAAATCACATTCCCCATCGGCGGCAGCATTACCTATACCTGGGGCGTATCCGGATACGGATGCGGCAGCGGGATTGATCGGGCTGTGCTGACCCGGACCGTGGACGCCAACGACGGTACAGGTCCGCATACCTGGACTTATGGAAATGGAACCGGAGTGGTGACCGATCCGTTGGGAAATGACACCGTCCACACCATCACGGGTCTTGGTAACACCTGCTCGCTGTATGAAACGCAAACGCAGTATTACCAGGGCTCGCGCAATGGCGGCACCCTGCTCAAGACGGTCCAGACCGACTATCAATGGACGGCCAATCGCTATGATCCAGCGGTGATGACCCAAATACAGAATGATCCGCCTAACAGCGTGACCAATGTGTTTCCAATTCGCGTGACCACAACCTTGCCCAACGGGCTGGTGAGCAAAGTGGAGACCGATTACGACACGGCGCTCGCTTATCATGGGCCGCTCGATGGGATCACTTCAAACATTAAAACCTGCCCTGCGACCGATCCGGGCGGGAATGATAACAGCGACTGTCATTATTATTTTTATGGCGCTCAGAGCACCTTTGGGGTGACCAACTACACCGGCTCGCTCGGCAAGGTTATTGCCACACGCGAATTTGACTGGGGGCATGGAGCGCCGGGTCCGCTGCTCCGCCAGACGGTTTACACGTATCAGTGGCAGAACGGAGCCAATGCAGCCAGCTACCTGAACAATAATATGTTGGACCTGGTTTCTTCCGTGACCGTATCTGACGGTGCGGGCGCTCAGGTATCGAAGACCACCTATGCTTACGACGAATCATCGCTCGCAAGCTCAGGCATCACCACGCAGCATGACCCCAATCCGCCGACCGGGATTTATCGAGGAAATCAGACCACGGTCAGCCGTTGGCTGAACACCACCAACAGCTTTGTCTCCAGCCATGCCGCTTATTTTGATACCGGCGAACTGCAGTCGAGCACCGACCCGCAGGGGCATACCACAACGCACTTATATGACAGCGCTTACGCGGGTGCGTACTCGACCAAGACTTGCTCGCCTTCGACCGGCGGCGTCGCGCACTGCGTGAGCGGGACCTATGATTTCAACACCGGCCTGCTGACCAGCCTGACCAACGAAAACGCCACTACGCAGGCCAGCGGCAACACGCAGGGCGATTCGGCTCATACCTCCACCTTCACCTACGACCCGATGTGGCGGATGATCTCGGCCCAGGACCCTCCAGATCCTACCAATGGCGGCCAGAATGATAAGACCAGCTTCACGTATTCCCTGTCTCCGCCTTCGGTCACACGCCAGAAGAGCGTCACCGCCAGCCTGAACGACTCCGCCACCGCCTACTTCGACGGCGTCGGCCGCAGCTTCAAGTCGACACATGCGCTGCCCAACGGAACTGCCACGACGATCACAGCCTTTGACGCAGCCGGTCAGCCAGTTTCGGTTACGAATCCGTACTTCACCACCAGCGACTCGACCTATGGCGTCACGCAGACGATATATGACGGGCTCGGCCGGCCGAAACAGACAACCAAGCAGGATGGCAGCATCAGCCAGGTCCAATATGACGTCAGCAACAGCCTGGGGCTCAATGCCGATTGCAACATCACCATTGACGAAGCAGGCAAGCAGCGCGGCGCCTGCACTGATGCCCTCGGACGGCTGGTCGAGGTGGATGAGCCCTATGCCTCAGGTCTTGTGGTGAATAACCACGCCACGCTCGACAACACTGGCAACTTCGTGTTGGACAGCCCCGGCAACTCGACCCTGTGGTCCACGGGAACCAGTGGCAGCAACGCCCAATCGATCTTCATGCAGGATGACGGCAACCTGGTGCTATACATCTTCAAGTGGTCGGCGGGAGTTTATGCCGCACCCACGCCCGGCTCGTATCCGCAGGCATCCTGTAGCATCGGCACGTACCTGATGGCGGGGCAGACGCTGCCTTCAGGAAGCTGCATCGCTTCGCCGCATTGGCAATACTTCCTCTACATGGCCCCGGACGGGAACGTCTACATTTACAACTGGGCTGCAGGAGCCGGCACCTGGGGTCCGGGCACACAAGGACATCCCGGCGCTTACGCCCGACTGGAGACCAACGGCAACTTTGTTGTTTATGACGTGAATGGCGCAACGCTGTGGTCGAGCGGCACCGCGGGCACCGATGCGGAGCGCCTGAATATGGAAGACGACGGGCGGATCATCATCTACAAATCGGCCTGGAACAGCGGGACTTCCACTGGACAATTCAACTGGACACAGCTGGCGCATCCCGGCTGCGATGTCGGCATCGGCACCGGTACCACCGGAACCCTGGCCGCGGGGCAATGCTTTGTCTCGCCCAACGGACATTTTGAGCTGTTGCTGCAGAGCGACGGCAACATGGTCATCTACAACCTGGGCGTTACGCCGGCAGCGGCGCTGTGGGCCACGAACACTGCGATCTCGCCGGTTGACCCAGGCTATTCCATGCGCACCCTGTACAGCTATGACACGCTGGGCGATCTGTTGCGCGTTGAACAACGCGGAGGAACCACCGATTCCACGCAGTGGCGCGTTCGGACATTCACCTATAACTCCTTGTCACAGCTGCTTACGGCCACGAACCCCGAATCGGGCACCATCAGCTACGTCTACGATCTGGACGGCAACCTGCTGCAGAAAACGTCGCCTGCCCCCAACCAGACAGGCGCGGCCACCCAGACCGTCAGCTACTGCTATGACGAACTGCATCGGGTAACCGGTAAGGGCTATGGCGCGCAGAGCTGTCCGCTGACCGCGCCGGTTGTCAGCTACGTCTATGACTCCGGCACCAACGCCAACGGCAAACTCATATCGATGACCGATCAGGCCGGAACGGCCACTTACGGTTATGACATTCTGGGGCGATTGTCGACCGAGACGCGATCGCTGATTGGAGCCAACGGCGCTTCGGTTTCAAAGACTCTCAGCTATGAATACAACCTCGATGGTTCATTGAAGGTGCTGCATTATCCAAGCGGGGCGGCGGTCACATACAAGCCATGGCAGTCCGAATCAGTCGCTGTGAGCACTCCGCAAGAAGCTAGAGACCTGAGCAGCGGAGTTAATTACGTCACGGGCGGCGTTTACGGGCCGGATCTTTCGCTGACCGGCTTCGTGAGCGGCAGCGGTGGAGCGGCGACCATCACTAATAAGTTTATTTACACGCCGCGCCTTCAGCCTTGCCGCATGGCTGCAGCGACAAATAGCACCCTTCCCGGCAACTGTCTTGATAGTGCTCACGGAAACGTGCTCGATCTCGGCTATGACTTCCACACCGGCAACGGCACCTCGGGCAGCGGCAC
>Ga0126378_10001043_pt1 | contig 20737 bp, 21 predicted proteins | sample PanSoiMetPlot_23_FD_92587 | JGI IMG/M metagenome (GOLD analysis project Ga0126378, IMG submission 92587) | Tropical forest soil microbial communities from Panama - MetaG Plot_23 | ecosystem: Environmental > Terrestrial > Soil > Tropical forest > Bulk soil | place: Panama | collected 2016-02-17
CGAGGCCGATCGAATAGCCGATGCGCGAGCTCTTGGTGTATCCCGCGCGCTCGATCACCCTGCGCCAGGCCGCCTCCACCTCATGACAGGTGCGTCCGGCGCGCGCGGAGTCGAGCGCGCGGTCGAGGCCTTCGGAGACGACTTTCGCGAGATCAACGAGATGCGGCGGCGGCTTTCCCAGATAGAGCGTCCGGGCCAGGGCCGCGTGATAGCGATGGTGGCAGCCACCGAGCTCGAGGTAGGCGATGCTGTCGGGCTGATAACGGTCCCCCGACCAGGTGAGATGCGGCGCCGCCGATTTGATCCCGCTTGGCACAGAGGGGAGCGCTGCGGGGTAGTCGCCCCAATAGGCACCGGTGCCATGAAGCTGCGCGGAGCAGATCTCGGCCGCGACATCGCACTCGCGCACTCCGGGCGCCACGGCGGCCATGCCCACCGCCATGGCGCGTGAGACGATCGCCGCGGCGCCGCGCATCATCTCGATCTCGGGATCCGACTTGACGATGCGCGCCCAATTGACCAGCGGATAGACATCGATGAGTCGGGCGTCGGGAAGCGCTTTCGCGAGCTCGGTGTAGCTCCGGGCCGTGTAGTAGAAGGCGTCGAGCTCGAGGCCGATGCGCGCACAGCTGAGGCCACGCCGTTTCATGAGCTCGGCCAAGAAGCGCGCGGGATGCCGGTCGGGTGCATCGACATGGTCTTCCGGATAGGGCTCGATATTTTCGGGTCTTAGGAACGTGGTAAGCCGCGCGCCTGCCGCGTCCATCTCTCGACCGACCCAGATCGGCTCCCCCATCGAGAGGCCCAGCACCAGGAACTGATGCACATAGAAGGACCAGCCGTCGTAACCGCAGAGATAATTGAGGCTCGCGGGCTCGGCGCAGATCAACACGTCGATTCCCGCTGCTTCCATCCGGCGCTTCACCCGCGCGATCCGATCGCGATACTCGGCCAAAGCGAAGGCGGGCATGGCGGGCCTATGGCTCAGAACAGCTCCGGCAGCGCGTTCCGGAACTTGCGGATCGCCTCGACGTGGGCGGTGGGGCCGGCGAGTTGTCCGATGCTAGCCTTATTCCAGCGCTGTTCAGCCTCGATCCAGCGCTCGGGCATCGTGTTGACGGTAATGTGGCTCGCACCTAGCCGCTGCCACGCCTCGACCTCCAAACGCAGCTGATCGGGCGTGCGGTCGATGATGGTCATGGTCGCTTCAATGCCGATCGCGGCCGGATCTCGTCCGTAGCCGCGGGCAAGCGACCGCATCTTTTCGATTGACCGGCGGCCGACCTCGTCGGCCTGGAAGTTCGGCAGCCACCCGTCGCCGAGACGAGCCACCCGATCGATCGCCGCATCGGAGATGCCGCCGATCCAGATCGGGATCGGGCGCTGCACGGGCAAAGGGTTGAGGCCGCCATCCTCGATGCGGTGGTACTTGCCCTCATAGGTGATGAGCGGAGCCGTCCACAGCCGGCGTAGCACCTCGATCTGCTCGTCGGCTCGCCGGCCGCGATTTTTGAAGGTCTCGTTGCAGGCCTCGAACTCCTCGGGCTTGACGCCCATCCCGACGCCGAGCCGCAACCGGCCGCGGCTCAGCACGTCGACTTCGGCCGCCTGCTTCGCCACCACGGCCGTGCCGCGCATCGGCAGAATCAGTATGCCCGTCACCAGCTCGACCTTGCTGGTGATCGCCGCGAGATAGCCGTAGAGCACGAACAGCTCGTGGAACATGTCCTCGGCGTCGTGCACGTATTTCCAGTTGGGACGGCTTTTCTTGTTGAGGCCGATTACTTGATCGAAGGCCGTAATGTGGCGGTAGCCGAGCGCCTCCGCCGCCTGCGCGAAGTCGCGGACCGCCGCGGGATCCGCACCGATCTCGAATTGCGGAAACAAAGCGCCCATGCGCATGGCCAAACACTCCTCTGGGGAGGCCAAATTGACTATTCAATCCTTAGCGGACTGTGCGCCAGGTTCCTGCAGGCATCAATCGAGATCTCGATGGCAGCAATGATGGTGAGTCTTCTGAACTGAATATATCGCATCGTCGCCTTGACTCGCGGTTTGCCTGAGCCGAGGATTAATTGAGCAGCGAGAATAATCAGCCAGGGAGGCGTAATATGAGAAATTGCACAAGTTTTTGTGGTCGAGCTCTGGTCGGAGCGTTTGCAGCCGGCGTGCTCATGATTTCAGCGGCGGACGCGGCCGTCACCAAGGGCCCGGTGACCGACGAGATCGGCGTCTTGGTTGTTCCCAAGGGCGCGCCGCTCGTGGTCGGCAGCTACTGGGTCATGTCGGGCGCGGATGCCGCGCTCGGCATCGATGAGAAGCGCGGCGCCGAGATCGCGATCAAGGATCACGGCGGGTCCCTGCTCGGGCATCCCATCAAGCTGATCACGGAAGATTCGGGATGCAATGCCGAGGGTGGACAGACCGCGGCAACCAAGCTGGCCTCGCATCCAGAGTTGGTGGCGGTGATCGGTCCGGCCTGCTCGAGCGAGGCGACGCCAGGCGCTCCCATCCTTTGGAAGGCCGGCATCATCAACATCTGCACGGCCTGCACCGCGCCCTCGCTCACCGCGCCCGACCGGAAGCCCGACTACGCCGGCTTTCTCCGGACGGTTTACAGCGACAGCGACCAGGGCCTTTACGACGCGAAATATGCCTCTGAGGTGCTGAAGGCGAAGACCGTCGTGACGGTTCACGACGGCAGTCCTTATGCGCAGCAGCTTTCCGCTGTCATGGGCAAAAACTTCACGTCGATGGGCGGCAAGGTGTTGTCTCAGGAAGCGGTGGCACCCACCGATGTCGACATGCATCCGCTGCTGACGCGCATCGCAAGCGAGAAGCCGGATGTCCTCTACTTTCCGGTCTTCATTGCCGCGGGCGCCCAGATTCTGCGGCAAGCCAAAACGACCCCGGGTCTCGAGAAGACGGTGCTGCTCGGCGGCTCCTCGCTGATGGCGGCGGATTTCATCGAGGCGGCCAAGGACGCGGTCGTGGGCTTCCACTTCACCTACCCCGATGTCTCCGATGCCGCGCTGGGCAAGGGGTATCCGGCGTTCGTCGAGAAGTACAAGAAGGCCTATGGCGAAGGGCCGACCTCGGGCTTCCACGCCAACGCCTATGACGCTGCCGAGCTTGTCTTCAGGGCGGTCGAGAAGGTTGCGGTGAAGGACAGCAAGGGCGATCTGTACATCGGACGCAAAGCGCTGCGCGATGCGGCCTTCGCGGTCAGGTTCGACGGCATCAGCGGGCCGATCGCATGCGATCCCTATGGCGAGTGCGCGAAATTCAAGCCCGCGGTGTACGAGTTCACGAGTGCCGATCCCAAATCGTTTAAGATCGGCACGAACCCAAAGAAGATCTGGCCATAAGCCTCGGTTTCGGCGCGGGCTCTCCGATTGCGGGGAGTCCGCGCCGGTTTTTGTCGCGGAGGCGCGACGCAGAGCCTCGGCCAGCGATCGTCCGGGCTCCGTGCCGCTGCCGCGCCCGCTCGATGATCGGACGAGAACCTAACATGGTCTCATCGGCGACCGCGAACTTGATGCCTGATGGAGTGGAGCGCATCTCGGCGTTCCGCCCCTTCCCGATCGAGGAATTTCAATCTCGGTGGGCTCGTGTGCACGAGCAAATGAGGCAGCTCGGCTACGAGATCGCCGTGATCTGGGGCAAGACCTCGGGAGTCTATGAGCGTGCGGGCGATACGCTTTATCTCACGAATTTCTTCTCGACCCACTCGGGTCAAGAGCCCGATACGGTCCTCTGGAACGGGCGGTCGTTCAGCGCGGTGATCATGCAGCTTGGCCAGGTGCCCGAGCTAATTACCGACGAGAGCGAGGCGCGCCTCGACGTCGTAGCGACCGACCGGTTTCAGGGGTCGTACAACCCTATCGAAGCCCTGGCGACCGCTCTCAAGTCACGTAATGCGACTGGCAAAGTGGCGTTCGTCGGGTCCGACACGCTCCCGCTCAAATATTGGCTTCAGCTCGAGAAGGCGACGCCGGACATCCGTTGGGTCTTCGAAGACGACCTCATTCGCGACGTGCGGCTGATCAAGAGTCCTCGCGAGCTTGCGCTGTTCGAGGAGGCGGGTGCACTGGTGACGCGCGCCGAGACCGCGTTGATGCAGGCGCTGATCACGGGCAAGACCGAGGCCGATGCGGCGGCGGCGGGCGGCAAGATCCTGCTCGAGGCCGGCGGTGCCTGGCATCGGATCGCGATCTCTCACGGCGAGCGCAGCCACTTCCTCGAGAGCGATCCGGTGACGGGGTTCAGTGTGATTGCGCCCAAGCCCGGCGACATTGTTCATGGTTTCATCTATGGGCCGATCCTCAAGGGATATTGGCTCGATCCCGGGCGCACCGCGGTTTGCAGGGGAAAGCCGAGTGCGCCGCAGCGTCACTTGGTCGAGTCCCTGGTCGACGTGATGCGGAAGTTGATGGCGGCGATCCGGCCGGGCGTGAAGGTGAAAGACGTCGGCCGGCTGGGGGACGAGTTGTCGATCGCCTCGGGCTACCGGAACGAGGTCCTGAAGACCGCTTGGCCCTATTACGGGCACAGCAACGGTTGCATGTGGGAGAAGCCCTATATCGAGCCGCGCTTATGCTCGGACGCCGATCTCTTCCAGGAGAACATGGTCGCGAGCGTCGAAGGCTTCTTCACGGCGCCGGGTATTGGCACGGCTGTCTTCGAGACGAACTATATCGTTACCAAGGACGGCGTGAAGGAGATCACGCCTGTGCCGCATCTCTTCTGGTAATGCCACGGAGCGACCGACCCACGAGAGACCTGGACCCATGACCCCAAGCGAGCTGCTCTCACCGCGCGCCTATGCCGACGTTCGAAAGCAGGTCACGGAGGCGGCGACTCTGCCGCCGCATTGCTACACCGGCCAGGACTGGTACGACGCCGAAGTCGGGCGCATGTGGCGTCGCACCTGGCTGCTCGCTGGGCGGGTCGAGGAAGTCGCGAAGCCCGGCGACTATCATTGCATCGAGCTCGTGGGCGAGCCGCTTATCATGGTGCGCGGCGAGGATGGCGCTGTGCGGGTTTTCTCGGCGGTCTGCCGCCACCGCGGATGCATCGTGAAGACCGGCGACGGCAACGACAGATACCTGTCCTGCCCTTATCACGGCTGGACCTATGGGCTCACGGGTGAATTGGTCAGTGTTCCCGGCATGCGGGAGGCTCGGAATTTTCGCAAGGAGAACTACTCGCTCCCCGAGATCCGCAGCGAGATCTGGGGCGGCTTCGTTTTTATCAACTTCGATCGCGATTCTCCGTCGCTCCTGAGCGGCTTCGGGGAGCTGGCCGAGCGGCTGAGCCCTTATCGCTTCGAGGACATGGTCGTGACGCGCAAGTTCGTGACGCGCATCGAGGCGAACTGGAAGCTCTGGCTGGAGAACTCGCGCGAGGGCTATCACGCGCCGGTCGTTCACGCGAAGAGCTATCAACGCTTCTACCAGAAGGGCGGCTCGTCGGAATGGCGGTACTCCGGCAGGCCCGGTGTCTGGGAAATGATGTCCGGGCCGAACAACGACGGACTATACCTGCCGCTCAAGCCGACTTTGCCGATGATCGAGGGCTTGTCGGCGGAGGACCTCGCGACGACGCACTTCGCGATCTATTATCCACACGTTCTTTTCCAAATCCCGCCCTCTCATCTGGCTTTTCACCAGCTCTTCCCGCAGGGGCCGAACGCGACGACCGTCATCACCTGGATCTGCTTCCCGAAGAGCACGGTGATGCTGCCGGATTTCGATCAGAAAATCGGTGCCTACTACGAGATGCTCGAGACCTTCATCCCGGAGGACAAGGTGATCTCCGAGCTGACGCAACGAGGCCTGCGCAGCAGCCTCGCGCGAGCCGGGCGGTTCTCCGTTCACGAGCAACCCTGTCACTCCTTCTCGAATTGGTTGCTCGATCAGGTCCTGGCACCGGAGCACGCCAAGTCCTGACCACCGCCTGTCAATGCTCTGAACCCAGGTCACCGCAAGGGAGAGAATGATGCTCCGAGTGGCGCTTGTCGGCGCCGGGCTCATGGGGGAGCCGATCGCCGGCCATCTGCTCGACCGCGGGTTCCCGGTCGCGACCGTCGCGCATTGCAACCGAGCGCCGATCGACCGTCTCGTTCGAAAAGGCGCCACGGAATGCGGAACGGTGGCGGAAGCGGCGGGCGTCAGTAACGTGACACTCATGATCCTGCCGACATCGCGCGAGGTCGAGGAGGTCCTGTTCGGAACGGGCGGTATCGCCGATGCGTTAACACAGGGCCACGTCGTGGTCGATATGGGCACGTGCTATCCCGCCGATACCAGGCGCCTTGCCGCGCGCGCGATGGAGCTCGGCGCACACTTCCTCGATGCACCCGTGACTGGCGGTGTTGAAGCAGCGCGCGCGGGGACTCTCACCACCATTGTTGGCGGCGATGCAGCGATCCTGGAGACGATCCGGCCGGCGCTCGATGCGTTCAGCGCGAAGATTTATCACTTCGGGCCGGTCGGCGCGGGGCATGCCGCCAAGTTGATCCAGAACATGATCGGCTGGATCGAGGTGGCAGGCATCGCGGAAGGGCTAGCGCTTGCCAAGGCGACCGGCCTCGACCTCGGCACTTTTTTCAGCATGCTGACGCACTCCCACTCGAACAGCCCGACCGTGCAGACGATGGTTCCGAAAGTGCTGGCCAGCGGTTTCGATGCGATCGATTTCCGGCTGGAGCTCGCGCACAAGGATATTCGGCAAGCAGCGGACCTCGCTCGTGAAGCGACGGAGGTCCCGATGTCCGTTGTCAACGCGGCAGAGGCGCTCTTCCGGCTGAGTTGCGCCGAAGGCTTCGGCAAGCAGGACTGGACGGCGATCGTCCGCGGCCTCGAGCGCAAGCTCGGCGTCGAGTTCGGTGCTCCCACGGAGCGAACCTAGGTTCGAGCGTCGCGATGACCAAGACCCGCGACAGAGCCCACACGGGCAAGACCCATGTGCACATCGAGAACAATCGCGATCTCGGCGATGTCTTCGACTTCACCAAGCAGGCTCTGGCAGCGGCCCAGCGGCGCAACCCGGCATCGAGGAAGCAGCTCTCATTCACGGTCGGATATGACGGGGACATCCTCGAGGACGCGCTCCGCACGGCGGATGCCTTGATCGGGTGGAACTTCCAGCGTCGGGATCTTGCGCGGCGCGCACCGAAGCTCAAATGGGTCCATTCGATTGGCGCGGGTGTCGAGCACATGCTGCCGCTGGACTGGGTCCCTCCCGCCGTCGTTCTCACGAATAACAGGGGCATTCACGGCGAGCGTGCGATGGAATACGTCGCCGCGGCAGTGCTCATGCTGAACAACCGCATCCCCGAGATGGTGGCGCATCAGCGCGAGGCCCGCTGGGTCCCGAGTTACAACACCAGCATCAAGGGCAAGACCCTGCTGATCATCGGCGTTGGCAGTATCGGCGGCGCCGCGGCCCGCTGGGCGAGCGCTTTCGGCCTCGATGTCCTCGGCATCCGCCGCAGCGGGAAGCCCCGCAAGGGTGTGCGCGAGATGCACCGGCCAGGAGCGCTCCGAAAGCTGTTGCCGCGCGCCGATTTCGTCCTGGTTGCGACGCCGGACACGGCGGAGACGCATCAGATGCTCGGCCGCCGAGAGATCGCGCTCCTCAAGCGCGGCACGGGACTAATCAACGTCGGCCGCGGTGGCGTGGTCGATTACGAGGCGCTGCGGGAGCGGCTTGAGGCCGGTGAGCTCGCTGCGGTCCTCGATGTCTTCGATCCGGAGCCGCTCCCGAGCACCTCGCCGCTGTGGCGGACGCCAAACCTGATCATCACGCCGCACTCGTCGCTCGACGACCCCGGCTACTATGTGCCGAGGACGCTTGATTTCGTGATCGAGAACGCGACTCGCCTCGCGGACAAGAAGCCGTTACGAAACCGCGTGGACCTGGAACGTCAGTACTAGATCGCTGACCGCTCGAGGAAGAAATTGTCCGACCTGCTGCTCCTGCCCGCGACGGTTCTCGCACAGCGCATCCGGGCCGGCGAACTCTCGCCCGTGGCCCTGATCGAGTCGAGCCTTGCCCGGATCGACCAGGTCAATCCGAGGCTGAACGCGTTCTGCGCGGTCTATGGCGACGAGGCCCGGGAGCGTGCGCGCGAGTGCGAGGCCGCCGTCAGCCGGGGCGCGCGGTTGGGCCCGCTTCACGGTCTGCCGGTCGCGATCAAGGATTTCACGCCGATCGCCGGCAAGGCGACGACGCGGGGCTCCCGTGTCTTCGCCGATTGGGTGCCGGACTCGAGCCCGGTGATCGTGGAGCGCCTCGTCGGCGCCGGCGCCGTCATCATGGGGAAGACGACGACACCCGAGTTCGCGCATTCGAGCTTCACGTCAAGCCCGCTCTGGGGCATCACCCGCAACCCCTGGGATCCCAGCCGCACCTCCGGCGGCTCTTCGGGCGGCTCGGCCGTGGCCGTTGCGACCGGGTGCGTCAGCCTCGCGGAGGGCACCGACATGGGCGGCTCGGTGCGCATTCCGGCTTCCTTCTGCGGCATCGTGGGGCTGAAGCCGGCGCTCGGCCGGATACCCATGGATATCCTCCCCACCGTCTTCGATTCGATCTCGCATTTCGGCCCGCTCGCCCGAACCGTCGACGACGCGGCGCTCTTCCTCAGCGTCACCCAGGGATCGGATGATCGGGACATACAGTCTCTTCCGGACTTGCACATTCCCCTTCCGGTCCCACGTGGCGTGCGTGGACTGCGGTTCGCGCTCAGCGTCGACCTCGGCTATTACCGCGTCGATCCGGAGGTCGACGGCAAGGTGCGAGAGGCCGCAAGCGCTCTCGCTCGCAAGGGCGCGCTCGTCGAGGAAGGGGCGCTGCCCTGGAGCCCGGCAATCAACGCCGCGTGGACTCGCTACTGGGAGGTGTTCCTGGCCGCATGCTTCGGGGACCATTTGGCAGCGCACCGCGGCTCCATGGACCCGCGCGTCGTGGAGCTGATCGAGCGGGGATTCGCGACCGGCGCCGTGGAGTTCAAACGTCTCGAGGAGGTGCGGACGCAACAGTGGCAAGGCCTCGCCGCGGTCTTCCGCGATCACGACGCGCTGATCTGCCCGACCATGGCGCAGCCCGCGCCAGCGGTCGATCTGTCGGATGGCGATTTCGACCGAATCGACGGCGACGGCCGCTATAACGGACTCGACATGACCTGCCCGTTCAATTTCGTGCCCCAGTGTCCGGCGCTCTCCGTGCCCGCGGGCACCACGCGGGAGGGCTTGCCCATCGGGCTGCAGATCATCGGGCGCCGCTTCGATGACATATCGGTGCTTCGCATCGGCGCTACGCTCGAGGCCTTGCTCAAGGGAGAGGCCGCGGAGCGCCCCACGGGCGATCTTCCGAACCAGCCACCTTGACCGCTATTGCGGCTGCACTTTACATCTTGCCCACCCCACCCCTCAGCCGAGTTGCAAATCTCCAGGAGACGTCCGATGGCTCAAAGGCGCCTCTATATGCGGTTTGCGAAGACTAGGACGACGGGCCTCATCGATCTCTACGAGGAGAACGCACCGGTGACCTGCGATCGGATCTGGCAGGCGCTCGCCCAGCCGATTCGAGTGGTGGCCTTTCATGCGATGTTCGCCGGCCCGGAGATCATGACCGGGCTCCCCGAAACGGCGCGCAGCTTCGATCCCACCAGCATCCCCGCCGAGAACCAGACGGTGACGCCCGGCAAGGGCGAGATGCTTTGGTATTACCAAGGCAAGAACACGATGAAGGGCCTGACCGACGAGCTGTGGGAGCTCGGCATGTTCTACGACCACGGCGGCCGCACCTTCGGGCCGCTGGGCTGGACGCCCGTGAACATCCTCGGGATCATGCGCACCGGCATCGAGGAGATCGCAGCGGAGTGTCGCGACATTCGCTTGACCGGCGCAAAGGAAATCGAGATCGGCCGCCACGCGAGATAGCGTTTCGCTCGAGGCGGCTGAAAGGATGCCTAACCCTCCGGCCAGAGAAGCTCTATCGGTCGGTTCGTGATGATATCCTCGATCACGTCGAGCGGGAATGTCGGCATGGTGACGCGCTCGCCCCAATCATTCAGCGCACGAAATTCTTGCATTGCCTCGGTCGGCGTGCGCAACGGGAAGTCCGATCCGAACAGCAACTGTTTCGTGACCTTGTAGTCGAGCGCAAGCATCAGCGCGTTGTACAGCTGCCAACGCCGATGAAACCGCGCCGAGAGGTCGGCAAAAATCTGCGGGTGCTTGCGGAGCAACACGACGGTCTCGCCCGACCAGGGTTGTCCGATGTGGGCGACGATCATGCGTAGCTTCGGGAATTCCCGGCCGATGCGGTCGAGCAGAATCGGGTTTCCGTATTCCAGCTTGCTCGCGCTGGCATACGCACCGGACTGATGCCAGAGCAGCGGCACCCCTAACCGCTCGCAGAGTGCATAGATGCGACCCGCCTCCTCGCACCACGGGTCAAAGCCCCCATACACCGGCGATATCTTCAACCCATGCAGACCCAGCTCCCGAATCGCGCGCTCGAGCTCCGTTGGCGCATCGACATCGGTAGGGTCGACACACGCCAACCCTTTGGCACGCCCGGGGAAGCGCTTGACGTAATCGGCGGTGAACTCATTGGGCACATGTACCTTGAGACGCCTGAATTGCATGGTCACGACGACGAATTTGTCGCAGACGCCGGCCACATGCCGCTCATGCAGCTCCGGGGTCCCGGCGCGGCCGAGCCCACCGACGCGGCTCATATACTCGCCTTCTTCCTCGCCGTAGTGCTCTTCCAGCGCCAGATTGGTGTGCCAGTCGATCAGCATGCCAGCTCCTCCATCGACTCGATTGACCCGCAAGCCGCGCTAAAGCGGAATCCGGTCAGGTTGGGGCATAGCCCGCGTTCCTGAAGTACTCAGGGCGGTTGGCGTCTGTGACACGCTGGAGCAGGCCACCGCTGCGATCATGCTCCGCGGCGACGCTTAGCGGAGCAGTTCTTCCTCGAACGGAAACTTCGACAGCATCTCGCAACCTTTCGCGGTCACGAGGACCTGGTGCTCGAGTTTGACCCCCTCTCTGCCACCGACTGCACCGACGTAGCTTTCGATGCAGATCGTCATGTTCTCCTCGAGCACGCCTTCGAAGCCGTACTTATCGACATCCTGGCGATAGTAGATGGAGGGATATTCGTCGCAGAGGCCGATGCCATGAGCCAAGAGCATATACCGGTTCGGTATGTACTCGTCCGCCTGCCGGTACGCCTTCTCGGTCAACTCTCGGAAGCCAACGCCAGCCTTGACCAACGACATATTGTGCTGGATCTCCTCATGGGCGAGCTTATAGAGGCGGCGCTGAGTCTCGGTCGGGCGGCCGGGCCCGCAAAAGAAGGTTCGCGAGACATCCGCGCAATAACCAAAGGGACCTACCATGTCCGCATCGAATGCGACCAGTTCGCCGGGACGTATTCGGCGCTCGCTGCTCTCCTGCAGCCAGGGGTTTGTGCGGTCACCTGAGGTCAGCATACGCGCGTCGATCCATTCGCCGCCCATCGCGATATTGGTGTGATAGAGGATGGCGAAGAGTTCGTTTTCCGTGAGGCCGGGGCGCAGCGCCTCGCGCATGCGCGCCATCGCGATGTCGGCGACCGACAGCGAGTAGTTCATGCACAGGATTTCCTCAGCCGACTTGACCGAGCGCGCCCGCTCGATCGGTCCTTGCGCATCCACGAGCGTGATGCCGTGACGCGTGAGCGCCGAGGCTGAAGCAATATCCAAGCGATCGACGGCGAGACGTTTGTTGCCGCCCGCCGAGGCGTGGACGAGCGAGGCCAGTTCTGCGGCCCACGTCTCGATGCTTTCCTGGAGCCGGGAGCCGCTGAAGAAGTAGCTGAACGGCACCGCGGGCCGGAGCTCGGTGATAGTCTCAAGGCCCCGGGCCGTTTCGTGGCACGCTATGGCATCGAACAGCACGACTGGTCCTTCGGTCGCTATGAATACATATCGGCCGGGCGTGTGTGCCTGGAACATGGAATAATTCCGACTGCCGGTGGCATAGCGAATGTTGATAGGATCAATCAGTAGGCAACCAGCGCAGTCCTTCTTCTTGAGTTGTTCGCGCACACGGCTCAAGCGGTAGCCACGCAAACGGGGCATGTCGAGGTGAGCAGCCGTGTCGGTGAGACCAACGACCGGTGTCTTGTGCGCTATCGTGGAGAGATCCTTGTCAATCATAGGGTGCCCCTCAAGCGTTCGACTGGCGCTCTCGCCGGTTCGACTGTCTAGGGTTCGTGTTCGTCATCCTCCAGCACTCGGAAACGCTGGAGTCCCTTCTCCTCGGTCACGGTCGGACCTGCCGATCTAGCCCACGAAGTCGTTCAAGGCGCAAGGCGCCCAGAGCGAGGCGTCCGAGCGAAGGATTTCGAGAGCGGCGGAGGATTTCCGCTCAGAATCCAAAAGCGTTCATGCCCAAAGCGGGATGCCGTTGGCATGCTGCTTTCGCGGCCGATAAAATTTGCAGCAGGTCGGCCGATGATTGAAGCTATCGAGTCAAGCTGCCTCCGGGGAGAACGTCATGCCTGTCGAAGCCCGCGCCTACGCCCGCCCGCTACCCAATTCCGAGTGGCTTGGAAAGCTGGCGGAGGAAGTCCTCGAGCCCGACCTGCCGATCGTCGATCCGCACCATCATCTCTGGGATCACCCGGGCAGCCGCTATCTGCTCGACGAACTGACGGCGGACATCAGGTCGGGGCACAACATCATCGCGACCGTATTCATTCAGTGCGGTTCAGGCTATCGCACCAGCGGCCCCGAGGAGATGCGTCCGATCGGTGAAAGCGAGTTCGTGGCCGCAATTGCCGACGAGAGCGATCGGCGCGGCGGCAAGACCAAGATTTGCGCCGGCATCGTCAGCTTCGCCGATTTGCGGCTGCCGAATGTCGACACGGTGCTCGAAGGGCAGATTGGCGCGGCTGGCGGGCGGTTTCGCGGCATCCGTCATATCGCAGCACACGATCCCGCGATCACCAGCACTTCGTCCCATGTGCCGCCGCCGGGATTGATGGATGACCCAGGCTTTCGTCGGGGTCTCGAGCGGCTGCCGGCACACAATTTGACCTTCGAAGCATGGATTTATCATCCGCAGATCAAGAGCCTGACCAAGGTCGCGCGCGATTGCCCGGAAGTGAAGATCGTGCTCAACCATTTCGGGGGTCCCCTCGGGGTCGGTCCTTATAAACGCGACCAGGTATTCCCCGGCTGGCGCTCCGACATCAAGGAGCTGTCGCGTTGCCCGAACGTGTACGTGAAACTCGGTGGGTTGGCGATGATCGTGAACGGCTTTGATTTTCACTTGGCGCCACTGCCGCCCTCATCGGGTGAGATGGCCAATGCTTGGCGACCGTACGTTGACGCCTGCATCGAGACGTTCGGCGCGAACCGCTGCATGTTCGAAAGCAACTTTCCGGTCGACAAGGGCGCTTGCAGTTATCGGAGCCTGTTCAACGCGTTCAAGCGGCTCGCGAGCGGTGCTTCGCCATCGGAAAAGGCCGATCTGTTTGCCGGGACCGCGTCGCGATTCTACCGCCTGCCGACTTAAGACAATGTCAGCTCGCGATTCAACAGCGGAACTCCCCTTGGTTTCGATCTCGGTGCTGGCCTGACCCAAGCCGACATCGGATCGCACGGCCTTTGCTTTACTGAATGGTCGGCCAGCTCGTCTTGGGTGCTATCCCGAGACGGTCCAGCATGCGCGCGACCGATCGGCGAGACTGTTGATAGACGACGTCCTCATCTATCCGGGTGAATTGCCGGTGCCGGTAGATGATCTCGCCGTTGCAAAGCACCGTATCTACGGAGCGCGAAACAAGAGGCCCTGACGATGGCCGATCGCGTCGTGCTCATGCATCGGGGACGGATCGAGCAGGTAGGGCCGCCAGCGGAGCTCTATGCGAATCCCGTTTCAACCTTTGCCGCGGAATTTTTCGGTGACTCGAATTTGATGGCCGGAACGCTGTTGGAAACGGGGTCGATGGATACGATCCAACTCGACCGGGGAGACATTGTGCGTGCGCGAGCACGGCTCAACGCCTCTCACGGATAGCGCGTCAAAGTGATGATTCGACCGGAGAGCATATTTATCTCGCAGGAACCTGCGTCGGCTGGCGCGAATCGTGCACGCGGCTTCATTGAAGGCACGATCATCTTGGGCAACCTGGTTCGGCATGATCTGCGATTGAGAGACGGCAGCGCGCTGGCATGCGTTGAACTCAATCGCTCCAACCATCCGGCTCGTGAGGTCGGAACCGAGGTTGAACTGTGGTGGTGACCTGAGGATACGGTAACCCTGCCCGCGTGATGCGTTTAGCGTCGAATATTTTGACGGCCGGCGAGTTGAACTTGTGCGTGACCTCGGTCACCGCATCGAGCATGGCGAAATACGCTTCCGACCGGTATTCGCGGATGTCCTGGAGTCGGGGCACGGGAATCACCAACCGACATTCAGTCCCGTGAAGGGCCGCGGGTCTCCGCGCCTCTGCTAAGTTTGAATTTTGGAGCGGGCGAAGGGATTCGAACCCTCGACCCCAACCTTGGCAAGGTTGTGCTCTACCCCTGAGCTACGCCCGCATCCATGGGGCCGCCGGCCAGCGGCCGGCAAAGCGGCGGGCATCATACCGGCCGTGCTCGGGTTTGCAAGCGACGGGCGGCTCCCTTAAAAAGCACGGCCCATGCCCGCCACCCCCGACCAGCTCCTCGCCCGCTTCGAGGCACTCGGCATCGCCCAGCGCACCTACGAGCATCCTGCGGTCTTCACCGTGGAGGAGGCGAAGGCGCTGCGCGGCAAGCTGCCGGGCGGACACTGCAAGAGTCTCTTCCTCAAGGACAAGAAGGGCGGGCTCTGGCTCGCGGTGATGCTGGAGGAGCGGCGGGTCGACATGAAGGCGCTCGCCGACCGGCTCGGCGCGCCGCGCTTCTCCTTCGGCAGCGCCGAGCTCCTTGAGAACGTGCTGGGCGTCACTCCAGGCAGCGTGACGCCCTTCGCGCTGATCAACGACCGCGCACACCGGGTTCAGCCGGTGCTCGACGAGGAGATGCTCCGCCACGATCCCCTGAACTACCACCCGCTCGTCAACACCAAGACCACCGCCGTCTCGCCGGGCAATCTATTGAGATTCATCGAAGATTGCGGGCACCGGCCCCGCATCCTGAGCCTCGACGGCCTGGAGCGCAGGGCAGACCCAACCGATTAGGGATTCGCTTGTCATGCCGGGCCCGTCTCGCCATGTTCTAGGCAACCGCAACAGCGCAAATCAGACCCAAACAATGGAACCCCTCATCGGGGCGGCTGCACCGGGCAACGCGGGCGCCGACCTCATCAAGAACAGCTCGACCGCCGCCTTCATGGCGGACGTGATCGACGCCTCCAACGGCCAGCCGGTGATCGTCGATTTCTGGGCGCCGTGGTGCGGCCCCTGTAAGACGCTGGGGCCGCAGCTCGAGAAGGCTGTGCGCGACGCCAGGGGCGCGGTGCGCATGGTGAAGATCAACGTCGACGAGAACCAAGAGCTCGCGGCGCAGATGCGCATCCAGTCGATCCCCGCGGTCTATGCCTTCAAGAACGGGCGTCCGGTGGACGGCTTCGTGGGCGCGCTGCCCGAGAGCCAGATCAAGCAATTCGTCCAGCGGCTCTCCGCCGGCGCGGGCCCCAAGGGCCCGTCGCCCGTCGAGGAGGCCATGGAGATGGCGAAGGAGGCGATCGCCAACGGCGATCACGGCCGCGCCGCTACCATCTTCACCCAAGTCCTCCAGCACGAGCCCGACAATGCCGACGCGATCGCGGGCCTGGCGCGTGCCTATATCGGCCGGAACGATCTCGAGCGCGCGAAGCAGACGCTCGACCGCGCGCCCAAGGAAAGCGCCGGCCACGCCGAGATCGCCGCCGCCCGCGCGAGCCTCGAGCTCGCCGAGGCCGGGCAGAAAGCCAAGGGCGCGCTCGGCGAGCTCAAGGCGCGGGTTCAGCGCAACCCCAGGGATTTCGAGGCGCGCTACGAGCTCGCCGCCGCGCTCTTCGCCGCGGGCGAGCGCGAGGCCGGGATCGACGAGCTCCTCGAGATCATCCGGCGCAACCGCGCCTGGAACGAGGAGGCCGCGCGCAAGCAGCTGCTGAAGTTCTTCGAGGCGATGGGGCCGACCGATCCGCTCACGATCGCATCTCGGCGGCGTCTCTCGTCGATCCTCTTTGCGTGAGCGCGCCGCGATGACCGGCTCGCCGTTCGATCTCGCCGTCGACCAGCTGCCGCCGGTCATCCCGATCTTCCCGCTGACGGGCGTGCTGCTGCTGCCGCGCGGCCGCTTGCCGCTCAACATCTTCGAGCCGCGCTATCTCGCGATGGTCTCCGACGCGCTCGCCTATCCGCGGCTCATCGGCATGGTCCAGCCGCGCGAGGGCTTGGGCGACGCCGGCGATCCCACGGTCTATACGATCGGCTGCGCCGGCCGCATCACCGGATTCGGCGAGGTGGACGAAGGCCGCTACGAGATCACGCTCACGGGCGTCGCGCGCTTCGCGATCGTCGAGGAGCTGGCGCGGGTCAAAGGCTACCGGCCCGTGCGGGTCGACTGGGCACGCTTCCGTGGGGACCTCGTGGCGGCCTCCGGCGGCTTCGACCGCGACCGGCTGCTGGCGGCGCTCAAGCCCTACCTGAAGCGCCACAAGGTCAAGACCGATTGGGACGCCATCGCCAAGACGCCCGACGACCGGCTCGTCACTTCGCTGGCGATGGTCTGCCCGTTCGCGCCCAGCGAGAAGCAGGGCCTGCTCGAGGCCGAGGGCCTGCCGGCACGCGCCCGGCTCCTGACCGCGCTGCTGGAGATGGCGGGCACCGTCGCCACCGAGCGCGCCGACGTGCGGCATTGAAAACGGAGGTCTCCCATGGCCGAGAGCGACGTCGATCCGAAGCTGCTGGAGATCCTGGTCTGTCCGGTGACGAAGGCGGCGCTGCGCTATGACCGGCAGCGCCAGGAGCTGATCAGCCTCGAGGCCGGCCTCGCCTACCCGATCCGCGACGGCATCCCGATCATGCTGGTGGACGAGGCGCGCCGGCTCGACGATAGCGAGAAGGCGCGTTACGGCCAGCCGTGAGCGAGCACGGCACGACGCACTGGCCGATCGAGATCCGACTCAAGAAAGCCGAGAAGCGCCTCGAGATCGATTTCGACGACGGCACCACGGTCCGGTTGCCGGCGGAATACCTGCGCGTTGAGAGTCCGTCCGCGGAGGTGCAGGGCCACGGCGGCCCTGGCCAGAAACAATTGGTGCCCGGTAAATCCCGGGTCGCGATCAGGACCGTCGAGCCCGTCGGCAACTACGCGATCCGCATCGTCTTCGACGACGGGCACGACACCGGCATCTACTCCTGGGCCTACCTGCGTGAGCTCGGCGCGGAGCAGGAGAAACGGTGGGCCAATTACCTAAAGGCGCTCCAGGCCGCGGGGATGTCGCGAGAGAAATAGTGCGCCCTTCGAGACGGCCACTTGCGCGGCCTCCTCAGGATGAGGACGACTGAGCTCTGCAGCAGCCAAAGCTCCTCATGCTGAGGAGCGATCCGAAGGATTGCGTCTCGAAGCACGCACGCTACCTATCCCGCCAGGAACTTTTCCACCAGCTCGTTGAACCGATGCGGCCGCTCGAAGTAGACGGAGTGGCCGGCGTCGCGGACGCGCGCGACCTCGGCCTTGGGCATGAGACCCGCGAGCGCGGGCGCGGCGGCCGCCGGGAAGACGATATCCTCGTCGCCGACGATCCAGAGCGTGGGCACCGCGAGCTGGCGCAGCCGCACGGCGGGCGTCGTGCGAAGCGCGAAGAGCTGCTGCCGGATCGTCGCTTTCCATTCCGGCGGCGTGAGCGCGTCGATCTCCTGATAGAGCAGGTGCAGCGCCGGCTGCTCGCGGGCCATGCGCGCGCCGCCGGCGACGTGGATGTTCCGCGCCGGCAACGCCTCGCGCGCCGCCGCCGAGTCCTTCTCCCAGGTCTGGATGCTGGCAAGCTCCGGTCCCTCGACCGTGCGGAAATCGATCCGTCCCGAGGTCGAGGCCAGCACCAGGGCGCGCACCCGCGCGGGCCATCGAAGGGCGAAATCGATCCCGGTCCAGCCGCCCATCGACTGGCAGACGAGCGCGATGCTGTCGGACTCCAGATGATCCGCGAGCGCCTCGAGATCGTCGGCGTAGGCCTCGACGCCCGCCGCGCCAGGTTGGACGCGCGACGGCGTGAACCCGCGATGGGCGAAGCTCACGCAGGTGAAGCGATCGGCGAAATGCGCGACCTGCTGCCACCACGACATGTGATTGCCGCCGAGCCCATGCGCGAACACCAGCGCCGGCCCGCTCCCCACGGCCTCGTAGTAGATCGCCGCGTCCGCACGCTTCACGAATCCGGTCCTGCGATTCATCGCGTTCCCTCCGACAGATATCTACAGCGGCTCGCCGCGCACCAGGCGCGGCTGGGCGCCGACCACGCCCATGGCGTGGCGCATGAAGAGACGCTTCAAGGGCGGCATCTGGTTGACCGCGGCGAGGCCCACGTCGCGGGCGAGCTTCACCGGCGGGATCGCGTTCGAGAACAGGCGATTGAGGCTGTCGGTGACCGCCGCGAGCATCCAGTTGTCCATCCTCCGCCAGCGCTCGTAGCGGCGGAGCGCCTCGGCGTCGCCGATGTCGAGGCCGAGCCGGCGCGCGTCCACCAGCACCTCCGCCAGCGCCGCCACGTCGCGCAAGCCGAGGTTGAGGCCCTGGCCCGCGATCGGGTGGATCACGTGGGCGGCGTCGCCCACCAGCGCCAGGCGCTCGGCCGCGTAGCTCTCCGCGTGCAGGAATGTGAGCGGATAGGACCAGCGCGGTCCCACCGGCTCGACCGCGCCCAAGAAATCGCCGAACCGGCGGCGGAGCTCGTCGGCGAAATCGGCGGCGCCCATTGCGAGGATCACCGGCGCCAGATCCGCGCGCTCGGTCCACACCAGCGACGAGCGATCGCCGGTGAGGGGCAGGATCGCGAACGGGCCCGCGGGCAGGAAATGCTCGATGGCGACCCCGCGATGCGGCCGCTCGTGCTCGACGGTGGTGACGATCCCGGTCTGTGGATAGGACCACGCGATCGTGCGGATGCCCGCGGTCTTGCGGAGCGGCGAGGCCTTGCCGTCCGCCGCCGCCACCAGCCGCGCGCGGATCGCGTGGCCGCCGGCGAACCGCACCAGCGCGCCCGCCGGGCTCCGCTCGACGCCGGCGACGCTCTGCGGCGCCGCGTGGATGAGGTTCGCCAACTCGGTGACGCGCGCCAGCAGCGCGCGGCGCAGCACCGTGTTCTCCACGATCCAGCCCAGCGGATCATCGCCGACCTCGCGGTGGTCGTAGTGCAGGAACAGCGGCGCACTGTCGTCGGCAACGCGGATCTCGAGGATCGGCTGCGCCTCCCCGGCGAGTTTCGGCCAAATCCCCAGCGCCGACAGGATTTGCTGCGAGCCATAAGCGATAGCCGAAGCGCGGCCGTCGAAGCTATCGGCGCGCATGACCGCAGGGTCCTCGCGGTCGACGACGAGCGTATCGAGCCCGGCCTGGGCGCAAGCGATGCCAAGGCTCAAGCCCACCAGCCCGCCGCCCACGATGACGAGCTCATGGGCTTCGGCCGGAGAGGCGGAGGGCGAGGTGGCCATGGCCCGACTCTGGGTGGAGCGCAATGCCTTGTCCAGCAAGCGCGCTGCCGCATCGGCGGTCGGGACCGACGCCCACTCCATCCTGGGCGAGGTCGCGTGAGAATAGGACGCGGAGGATTGGGCTTATTGCGGCCGCGTGCGCGGGATTTATCTAAAATGCGGGGCTTATCTGATTGCGGTCGCACGCACGGGATTTATCTAAAAAAGGAGTGAGTTCGTGGGGGATGCCGCATGGCGGATAGTCCACTGGCGCTTCGGATGATGGCTGCGAAGCTCGCCCAGCTCGCGCGAGCGGCGGCGGACGCCCAGGAAGCCGAGCGGCTGATGGCCCAGGCCCGGCGCTACGAACGCCTCGCCGTCGAGGCCGAGCGCGCAGAGCGGCAATCCCAACCGGTCGAGCGCCGGGAGAAGGAAAAGACCCCGTCGGGGTCGTAGGTCGCCGCACGTGCATGGTGCGCCCTTCGACACGCACCCTTCGCGATGCTCAGGGTGCGCGCTCAGGGAGAGGAGATGTCGTGCTGGTACACAGAATCTAGCCTCGTCCTGAGCGCGCTCGCGTAGCGAGCGTGTCGAAGGGCGCAGGGTTTGATTTCAACGTTGCGGACTCGACTCCCGCTCCCCTATGTTCTCTAATTGTTCTCATGGTGCGGCATCGGATCGGGCCGATCGAGACCCTCGGGCATGCGGTCGAGGCGGGGCGGTTCCTGTGGGTGCTCTGCAAAGGGTGCGGGCATGCCCATCGCCTGGACCCGCGCCATCTCATCGCCCGCAACGGCGATCTCTCGATCGCGCGGTTACAGACGAGGCTGCGCTGTGAGCGCTGCCGCAAGCAGCGTGCCACCGTCGTCGTCAACGACGAAGGATGGCCGCGCCGTGACTGACCGTCGGCCGTTAACCTTTCGCCAAGCCCCTGGGCGCTAGGCTTGGGCGCCATGAGCGCCGATGCCTTCTACAGCACCACCATCACGGTCGCCTGTCCCCACTGCGGCAAGACGAGCCGCAAGCTCCTCCGCGAGGTCGTGACCAACCTCATCACGCTCTGCAA
>Ga0126378_10001044_pt1 | contig 20727 bp, 20 predicted proteins | sample PanSoiMetPlot_23_FD_92587 | JGI IMG/M metagenome (GOLD analysis project Ga0126378, IMG submission 92587) | Tropical forest soil microbial communities from Panama - MetaG Plot_23 | ecosystem: Environmental > Terrestrial > Soil > Tropical forest > Bulk soil | place: Panama | collected 2016-02-17
CGACGAGGATGACGCACACGCGTTCTCGACACTGACCATCGGCACACCCATCAGGCCGGTGCGCCGAAGCACGACCTGGGCGCGGATGGACTCCTGTCCGCTCATCAGCCCCGAGGCCGCGTTACCCACGTAGGCGGCCTGCACATCAGCGACGTGGAGTCCCGCGTCAGCCAGAGCAGCGCCGAGAGCCTCCTCTACGAGCTCACGTCCACCGCGCACGGGATGCTTGCCGAACGCCGTCATGGCCGCCCCGCGAATCACGACACTTCTCATTGCTGGGTCGTCCGTTGACAGACTACGCGTGCACCACGCGCGTGTGATGGCAGAAGTGAACGTGGCGGGGCTGCGAGCTGTGGATGCGCTTCAGTGACGACCTCCAGGCATCGGAATCGGCAGCCTGACCTCGGGGCAGAATGCTCGAGTCGGCCTCCGGATCGGCGTAGATCGCGGGGGTGTAGGCAGCGTCGCCAATCAGCACTTCCTCCCCGTCACCGTCGACGACGATGCTCTGATGGCCGGACGTGTGGCCCGGTGTGGCCAGCACCCGGACACCCGGCAGGACCTCTGCATCGCCGTCGAGCAGCTCGAAGCGGGCGCCGGCGAAGTCGAACCAGTCCGTCAGAAAGCGCGCCTCCAGACGGGCCCGCTCGAGTTCAGAGCGCTGCACGTAGAACGGGGCGTGCTTGAAGACCACGTTCTGGCCACAGTGGTCGAAGTGCAGGTGGGTGTTGACGACGAAGGTGATGTCGCCGGGCACCAGGCCGTGGTCGTTGAGAGCTTCGGCAGCCGTGCGGTTGACGACCCGCCAGTCGGTCAGCACCTTGTCTGGGCCGCCAACGCCGGTGTCGACCAGCACCGCGCCCTTTGGGTGCATGACGACGAAACCGTGGACTGGCCAATCGCGCCCGTCGGCGCCCTTCAGGCTGGCAAGGTGCAGACGCCTGATCTCCAGCACTAGATGACGGTGCCGACCGCGAGGAGCACGAACAGTGCCGCAAGGTACAGCGACGAGTACCTGTAGATGCGGCGGGTCCAGCCGGACGCCGTCAGGTCCAGCGCAGCCAGCGTGACCAGGCCCAGACCCAGCAGTGCCGCGCCGACCAGATACACAGCGCCTGCGGCATGGGTGAAGAACGGCACCATGCTCACGGCCATCGTAACCACCGCGTAGGCAAGGCTCTGGCTCTTGGTGCTCCGCTGCCCGGCGACGACGGGCATCATCGGGATGTCGGCCCGTTCGTAGTCGCGGCGGATCATCTGGGCCAGCGCCCAGAAGTGCGGCGGCGTCCAGAAGAGAATGACGAGAAACAGCGATAGCGCGGTCACGTCCACGCTGCCCGTCACGGCCGCCCAGCCGACCAGCGGAGGAACCGCCCCCGCCGAGCCGCCGATGACGATGTTCTGACTGGTCCAGCGCTTCAGCCAGAGCGTGTAGACGAAGACGTAAATGATCGTCCCGGCCAGCGCCAGGAGGGCAGCTACCAGGTTGGTCAGGGTGGCGAGAACGACGAACGCCGCCACGTTCAGCAGGATGCCGAGAACGAGTGCATGCCACGCCGGGATCCTGCCGGCCGGGATCGGTCGGCGGCGCGTGCGCCTCATGACCGCGTCTATATCCCGGTCGAGCCAGCAGTTGATTGCATGGGCGCCACTTGCAGCCAGCGCGCCGCCCACGATCACGGCCAGCACCAGCGAGCCGCTGGGCAGACCTCGCGCAGCCGGGAACATGGGCCCGACCGCGGTACCTACAAGGAGGACGACGATCCGCAGCTTGAACAGGCTCAGGTAGTCACGGAGTACGTCCCAGCGGCTTCGGAGTACCGGTTGCTGCAGCGCCGCCTCGGTCACAGCAGAAAGTCTAGCCAGCGCCGAGATTCGACATGTGCGCCGACAGAGAATCAGGCGTAAGGGCAAGCGGATAGCGCGATGCGATCGTCCCGTCGCGGTGCAGGAAGAAAGTGGTCGGGTACGAGGCCACTTTGTACGCCGCCGCTACCTGCCCGTCGGAGTCGAGCAGCACCGGCGCATGAACGTGCACCGACTCGGCGAACGCTCGCGCGCCCGCAGCCCCATCCACTGGGTCGATGAGCAGCAAGGCTACGTTTTGATGACTGTCGGCGTAGCGCTGCAGCATCGGCAGCTCTTCGCGGCAAGGTGGGCACCCCGCCCACCAGAAGTTGAGTACTACCGGGCGACCGCTGAACTCCTGGAGTGAGAGCCTGCCCCCATCCGCCGTCGGAAGGGTGAACGACGTCGCCTGGCTGCCAGTCTCGATCTGTCCGGCGGCTGCCAGTGTGCGCAGCCTGTCGAGCACCTGCGGCGCTCCCCAGCCGTCGCCATGACCTGCCAGCAGCCGGCGACCCTCCTGGTTGAGTTGCGGTTCGAGCGCGGCCGGGAGGCCCCCGCCGACGTCCGGCACGCCCGTCTCAGCGGCGCGAATGAAGCCAAAGCGATCGACCAGCGCCAGGGCTGACGTATGTGTGTCCCCCGCCGCCAGGGTCACCCCGAAGGGAGCCCAGAACCTGGTCACGTCGTCTGGTTGGCCGGTGGCGAACTGCCAGTCGGCACCGATGGTGGAACGGTAAGCGCTGAGCACGGCGGGTGTGTCAGTCGCCGGGTCGGTGGTTACCTCGATCAGGCGCACGTTCGGCGCGGCCTTGCGGAGCTGGAACATCAAGGCGGTGTACAGGGGACAGGTTTCGTGGCAGGTCGTGTGGAAAGCTGCGATCACGGTGTCCTTGCCGAGCAGGGCCTCGCGGTCGATGGTCCGCCCGTCCTGGTCGACCAGGTGGAAGTCTGGGATCGGCGTCAGCCGCCCCGACAGCTCCTGCAGCCCCAGATTGACGTTGCTGATGCCGGAGTACACGCCACCGCGTACGACCTGGCCGCTGTGAACGGCAAGCAACAGTGGCTCCACCTGGCCCGCCTGCACTGTGAGGGTCGCCGGGACGGGGTTGCCGCCGACCTTGATCGGGTAAGTACCGGGCCCAAGCCTCAGCCTCACCGCGGTGTTCGTGTCAGGCGCCTTTGGGGCGTCACCCCCAACCGTGACCTTGTTGACGCCGAGTTCGACGGGAGTGGGTGCAAGATGGTCGCCAGCGCTGGACGTGAGGAGGACGATGGCTGTCCCAGACGCTACCGGCCGCGGAGTCAGGACGAAGACCAGCACCGCCAGTACGCCGAGAGCGCCGGCCAATAAGGAGAGCAGTCTTAGCCGATCCAGAGCGAACCGAGTCTACGGCGCCAAGGAAGGCAAGCTCATCGGATTCCCAGGTGGTAGGGACGGTAGCCGCCTCGGGCAGATCGGCGGCACAACGTGAGAAACGCCGGCCTAGGCCTGTCCGGCGGTGAGCCGGTATCGCTCGATCAATCCGTCCACGTACTGGGCGAACGTGTCAGCGACGGCGGGGCTCTCGACCTCGAGCACGTTCTCGGCATTCTCCTCTCCGCTGTGGGAGAAGTTGAAGCTGCCGACGAACACGGTGTCGTCGGCAATCAGGCACTTTGCATGCATGAAGTCGTGAACCGACCCCGGGCTGTACGGTGTGGAGGTCTTCGCGCCCCACCTCATCCCGGCGCGAACGGTCTCCCAGGCCCGCTGCTTCCAGGCTGATTCGGGCTTCTGCGACCACTGGTAGATCACCTCGGCCATCTGAGTCCGGTCGTAGCAGCCGGCGAGATTCAGCTCCTGGCGACCAAGCGCCTCCGCCAGACTGGCCAGGACTGGTCCGGAGGTGACGACGGGGGAGCAGATACGGATGCGTCGGCGAGCGGTTGCGACCCGCTGTGCGATCTCGTGGACAAGCTTCTGCGCCCTGGCAGGCGTGAAGTAGGGCCGAACACGCAGCGCCGGCTCAAGCTCGAACCATGTGGGCGTTTCATGACCCGAGTGCCTGACCGATCGGCTTTCCCAGAGTTCCTCGAAGTTGGCCTGATAGAGGGACGCCACGCCCGGATCCGTGAGGCGAACGATCACATTCTCCTCGCGGTTCCAGCTGTCGTCCGTCCAGTTGGTCGAGCCTGTCCACACGGCGGCATCGGGGGTTCCGACGTCACTGACGACGTATTTGTGGTGCATGAGGTCTGGCACACCAGGCACCGCGCGACTGTCCACCTGCAAGCTGTGCAAGAAGTCGTAGTCGATGAAGCCCGGCGGCGGCAGCGGTCGTGTCCGCGCTCGTTCCTGGTTGAACACGAGGCGGATGGCCACGCCGCGAGCCCGCGCGTCGTGGATCACCCGCCGGATCAAGCCGCCAGGGTGGCCGTTCAGCTTGAGGTCGTAGATCGCGATGTCCATACTGCGCCGAGTCCGGCCCAGGTGGTCCGCCAGAAGCTGCGCGACAGATGCCACGCTCTGGCCGCCGTCGGTCAGGAACGTGGCGCTGAGCGTCATCGCGGGGAAGGGTAGCCGGTCCTTCCCAAAATCCGTCCGGAGCTCGGCCCAGTAGCCGAACGGCATGTTCAGCCCGAGGAGGGGGGCCTGCCTCCCCCTCCTATTTCTCGGTGACTGGAGACGGCCGCCTTGCTACTTGGCGTCAGCGGCGTAGAGGGTGGGCGGGGCGGTTGCCCCGGCGCTCGTGGCGATTTCCGCGGCCTCTTCGGGATCGTCGGTGACCTCAACCAGGTCCAGATCCTCGACCGAAAGCATCGCCGACGCCAGCCCGTTGTCGCGCAGCCAGTCCAGCAGTCCGCGCCAGTAGCTGTGCCCGAACAGAACGATCGGAAAATGCTCGATCTTGCCCGTCTGTGCCAGGGTGACCGCTTCGAACAGCTCATCCAGAGTGCCGAAACCGCCCGGGAATATGACGAACCCACTCGCGTAGCGGACGAACATCATCTTCCGCACGAAGAAGTGCCGGAACTCGATGCCAACCTGAACGTAGTCGTTGAGCGCCTGCTCGTCTGGCAGCTCGATGTTGCAGCCGACCGAAAGGCCGCCTGCCTCCACGCAGCCGCGGTTGATGGCCTCCATCACGCCCGGACCGCCACCCGTAATCACCGCCACGCCGCGCCTGGCCAGGGCAGCACCGACCGCCACCGCCTGTCGGTACAGGGGGTCCGAGGGGCCGATCCGGGCCGAACCGAAGCAGGTGACCGCCGGCCCGATCTCCGCAAGGACGTCGAAGCCCTCGACGAACTCGGAGACGAAGCGCAGCACCCGCCATGAGTCGTATTGATGGTCGGAGGGTCGGGTGAACTGTGGCTGGAGAATGGCTCTATCGGCCGGCGGGCTGGTCTTGGGGATCACGGAGGCGCCGGCCCTTCGACGTTCTCGCATGGGCGTCCGAGTGTACGACGGCAGCTTCGTAGCCGTCAGATCGGATCTCGCACTCTTACGCTAGGGCAAGGGTGCGCATCGTCTGCATCGGAGGTGGTCCCGGCGGCCTCTATTTCGCCATCCGAGCCAAGCGTGCCGACCCGGCCCACGAGATCACCGTCTACGAGCGCAACCGGCCGGACGACACGTTCGGCTTCGGGGTCGTCTTCTCCGCCGCCACCATGCGCTTCCTCGCCGAGCATGACCCAGGCATCTACCACGACCTGATGCAGCACGTCACGAGCTGGGACCCGTTCACGGTGATCCACCATGGCCAGGTCCACCGCGTCAGCGGCGTGGGATTCTCAGCCATCGAGCGCCGGCAGCTGCTCCTCGTCCTCCAGCAGCAGGCCCGCGAGCTGAGTGTGGAGCTGCTTTTCCAGCACGAGGTCTCCGACCCTCGTGCCCACCTGGATGCCGACCTCGTGGTCGGCAGCGACGGCGTGCACAGCACTGTGCGCAACGCGTTCCGCCAGCAGCTGCGGCCCTATATCGAGGTCGGGCCCACTCACTTCAGCTGGCTGGGCACAGACCGGCCGTTCGACACTCTCACGTTCTTCTTCGAGGCCAACGAGCATGGCCGTTTCGGCGCCCACGTGTACCCCTTTGCGCCGGACCGCGCCACCTTCATCGTCGAGACGGACCATGAGACCTACCGCCGCGCCGGAGCCACCGCCTTCACCGAAGCCGACACGGCCGCATATTGCGAGCGCCTGTTCGCGGCCCAGCTTGGCGGCCACCGGCTGCTCTGCAACCGGTCGCTGTGGCAGCAGTTCCGCACCGTCCGCTGCGCCACCTGGCACCACGAGAACGTCGTCCTGATCGGTGACGCCGCCCACACCGCCCACTTCTCCGTCGGCTCTGGCACCAAGATGGCCATGGAGGACGCGCTGGCGCTCAGCCAGGCGCTGGAGCGCTTTCCAGACGACGTGCGGAGTGCTCTGACCGCGTTCGAGCAAGAGCGACGCCCTCGGGTCCGTCACATTCAAGCGATGGCGCGGACGAGCTTCGACTGGTGGTCCACGTTCCGCCACTACTTGGACTGGCCGCCCGCCAGGTTCAGCTTCCACTTCATCACTCGCAGTCAGTTCCGGTGGGACACCCTGGCCGGACGCGACGGCGGCTACCTTAGCTCGATCGAGGCTGCCGCCGGCATCGACGTCCGCTCGCGCATCATCGCGGTCGAGCCTGCGGAGGGCGACCGCGAGGAGCTGACGCGGCTGGCCTCATGCCACCCACTCACCCTGACACGAGTGCTGCCGGTGTCGGACCAGGGGCGCGTCTCGCCTGAAGACGGCCGGCTCGACGACTACGCCGACCTGGCCGGCCGGCTGGCCCTGGGTGCCCAGCTCTCACATGCCGGGCCGCGAGGAGCCTGCCTCCCGCGCCGCTATGGCCTGGACCGGCCATTGCCCGATGCCGAGGCGTGGCCACTGCTGGCGGCCTCCGCCATCCCTTACTCGCCGGCCTCGTCTGTTCCTCAGGCGATGGATCGCTCGGACATGGAGCGGGTTCGCAACGATTTCGCACAGGCGGCGCGCCGGGCTGCCCTCCTGGGGTTTCGCTTCCTGCAGCTGCACTTCGGCCATGGCTACCTGCTGGGGACGTTCATCTCGCCGCTTACGAATCGGCGCCGAGACGAGTACGGCGGCGACATTTTGAACCGGATGCGGTTCCCGCTGGAGGTGCTGGAGGCGACCCGAGCCGAGTTTCCCGCGGAGCTTGCAGTGGCGATCTCGGCCACCGACTGGCAGGTGGGCGGCCTGACCGAAACGGACATGCTGGCTGCGGCACGACTCTTGAGGGACCGCGGAGTCGATTTCGTGACCGCCCTGGGCGGCCAGACCACGCCACAATCGAAGCCGCCCTACGGGCGCTGCTTCCAGATGCTCCTCGCCGGCAAGATCCAGAACGAGGCGGCCGTGCCGGCGATCGCCGCTGGAGGCATCACCGACCTGGCCGACGCGAAGACCGTGCTGCTCTCGGGACGTGCCGAACGCTGCCTCCTGGACGGCATACATCACACCTGATGCGGATCGGCCTGGGCCTCCCGACCGCCATCGCCGGATCCCCGGCGGGCCTGACCCTGGAGTGGGCGCGGCTGGCTGAGGCGGGTCCGTTCGCCTCCCTGGCTGTGCATGACCGGCTCGCCTTCGACTCGCTGGAGGCGGTGGCTGCGCTGGCAGCAGTGGCGGCCGTGACCCGGCGAATCCGTCTCGCATCCCTGGTCCTGATCGCTCCCCTCCGAGGCAGCGCGATCATGCTGGCCAAGCAGGCCCGTACGGTCGCCACGCTGGCAGGGGCGGGCCGGCTGACGCTCGGCCTCGGTGTCGGGCCCCGCCGCGACGACTACGAGGCCAGCGGCGTCCCGTTCGAGCAGCGCGGCCGGCTGCTCGACGAACAGCTGGTCGATCTGCCGCCGCTGCTTGGTGAGGAGGTCGAGCTGTTGATCGGTGGCAGTAGCCAGCCCGCCCTCGCACACATGGTTCGCGTGGCCGATGGACTCTGCCACGAGGGTGGAGCACCGCGTGTCTTCCACGCGGCCGCCGATCGAGCACGCATCGCGTGGAGCGACGCCGGCCGGCCCGGGCAGCCCCGTCTCTGGGGGCTCGGCTACTTCGCGCTCGGCCCCGACTCAGCGGAACTCGGACGGCAAGCGCTGCAGCGCTACTACTCGTTCACAGGAGGTTACGCCATGCGTATTGCGCCGGGTCTGCTGACGTCTGCCGACTCGATCGCTGCCTACTGCGAGGGCTATCAAGAGGCCGGGTGCGACGATCTCGTTCTCTTCCCCGCCGTGGCAGACATCACACAGGTCGAGAGGCTCGCGGGAGCTCTTCAGGAGCGCTGGAGGTGACCGACCAGCCAGCGGTGAAGTGGCGCCAGCGCCCCCCGGTGCCGGTCGCACGCCTCCGTTGGCCGCACGCCGTCCACGGCATCGGTGGACAGCAGGTGATGGTGCACTCGTAATGGTCGCGGTGGCCCTCGAACCACTCCTTGCTCTTGTTCGCTCGAAGGTCACCCAGAAAGCGGAGCGTTTCCGTCGCGAAGCCCCGAAACGTCACCGCTACTTCTTCGGGAGCGTCTGCACGTATTCGAGCGCCTCTCCGATCCACGCGTGGAGCGAGGCTTCGGTCTGGCAGCCTTCAGGAGCGACCATCACCCAGCCGGACATCGGCCGGCCCGAGAAGTCGAACGGCCGCACGCCGTTTCTGGCCACGGCCATCTCGAAGCGCTCGGGGCCGACGCGTGCGACCAGGTCGTTCTGGATCACGCCGACGAGCATGTTCCCGTCCAGCAGGAAGGCCTTCCCACCGAACATGGCCTTTTCGGTCACACCGGTGGTCCCCACCAGTGCGTCCCGCAGACGCGCGGCCAGCGTCTCGTCGAACGCCATGAGGATCAGGCCCGCCCGGTGCGCTGCCCGAGGCCCAGATATCCGAGCCCAAGACCGACGATCGCGACCACTATGCCGATGCCGAGCCAGAGCTTCTGGCCGCTCATAAAGCTGCCGCCGATCACGCCCGAGCCCTGGAGCACCCATATCAGGCCGACCAGAAGGAGCAGCAGTCCCGGGATCAGGTAAGTAAGACGAACCGCCATCTCGACATCCTATTCGACACACACGCAGCGATAGGGGCCCATTCCCGGCAGTCGGCCCAAATATGCGTCGTGATCAGGGCCTACGGCCGAGAATCGGCCCGGCCGCACCTCCAGCTGCAGGTTCGAGATCATTGAGCCGATGCCGAGCGCGAGCTGGAACCCACCCGACCTGCGAGGTACGGTTGCGATCGTCACCGGGGCCAGCCGGGGCGCCGGGCGCGCTATCGCCGCCGTCCTGGGGGAGACCGGCGCTACGGTCTACGTGACGGGACGGAGCGTCCGAGGCGCTGCCACAACCGAGGGCCTGCCTGGGACGATTGAACACACCGCCGAAGAGGTGGGCAGGCGCGGCGGCGTCGGAATCCCGGTGCGCTGCGACCACACCGTGGACGAGGACGTCGAGCGCCTCGTAGCGCGCGTGCGTCGCGAGCACCGGCACCTCGATGTGCTGGTGAACAACGCGTGGGGCGGCTACGAGGCACACGACCTGGCCACCTTCAACGCCCCCTTCTGGCTGCAGCCGCGCACGCGGTGGGAGGCGATGTTCACAGCCGGCGTCCGGGCCCACCTGGTCATGTCGCAGGTCGCCATCCCGCTGCTCCTCGGCCGCTCTGAGCGCGGCCGGCCAGGCCTGGTTGCGAGCACGATCGCCTGGGCCTTCGGCCGTCCCCTGGGCAACCTGTTCTACGACGTCGCCAAGGCGGCGCTTGTCAGGATGGCCTATGTCATGGCGGAGGAGCTGCGGCCACACCGTGTGGCAGCCGTGGCGATCGCGCCCGGCTTCATGCGCACCGAGCGCGTGCTGGCGGCGCATGCCGCCGAGCCGTTCGATCTGTCTGTCACAGAGTCGCCCGAATACCTCGGGCGAGCCCTGGCAGCACTTGCCGGAGATCCCGAGCTCATGCGCAGATCGGGCCAGGTGCTCACCGCCGGCGACCTGGCCCGAGCCTACGGCTTCACCGATGTCGACGGCCGCCAGCCGGCGGCATTCCGAATCACGTAGGCGTCCGACCTGGCCTCGATTTTCCCCACGTCGCGCCGTGGACGCCGCCATTGGCTCGTGTGGCGGTGGCTCGAGGTCGGGCTCGCTGCCCCACGGCCAGAACCGCCCTCTTCAGAACGCCCAGGGTGCGCTGCGGCTGTCCTTGAGCAGCCTCCGCGCCACGACCATGCGATGCACTTCATCAGGACCGTCATACATGCGGCCTCCACGCGCATCCCGGTACATGCGCTCCAGCGGTGTGTCCGCGGTCAGCCCCAGCGCACCGTGGACCTGGATGGCCCGGTCGATCACGTCATGCAGCATCTGCGCGCCATAGAACTTGATCAAGCTGATCTCCACCCGCGCTTCTCCGCCGCCGTCCATCACGCGTGCGGCATCCAGCGTCATCAGCCTGCAGCCCTGGATCTGAGCTGCAGACTCCGCCACATAACGCTGGATCTCACCCTTCTCCGCCAGCAGCGAGCCGTGCGCAAATCGGCTGTTGGCGCGCTCGCACATGAGCTCGAACGCACGCTGAGCCTGGCCCAGCCAGCGCATGCAGTGGAAGATGCGGCCAGGGCCGAGGCGCTGCTGCGCGATCACGAACCCCTTGCCGCGGGGGCCGAGCAGGTTGTCGTGAGGTACCCGTACATCGTTGAGCCGCACTTCACAGTGCGCGCCATGCTGACCGCCCATGACCGGAATCACCCGGACGATCTCGTATCCCGGCGTGTCGGTGGGCACAATGACGGACGAGAACTGCAGGTGACGGGGCGCATCTGGATCGGTCCTGCAGAAGACGGTCGTGAAGGCCGCCCGGTTGGCCCCGCTGGTGAACCACTTGTGCCCGTTGATGACCCACTCGTCACCCTCCAGCCGGCCGGCGGTTTGCATAAGTGTCGGGTCGGAGCCGGCTACCTCGGGCTCGGTCAGGCCCACCGACGGATAGATGTCGCCGGCCACAAGGGGTCTCAGCCAGCGCTCGCGCTGCTGGGGGCTGGCATAGAGGTGGAGCATGATCGAGTCCTGCATGGACACGCTGCCCACGGCCAGCTGGCCAAACTCGGAGCGGCCGATGATCTCGTTCAGATAGACGAACGGCATGAACCCGAGGCCGCCGCCGCCGATCTCCTGGGGGTGTCCCAGGGCCCACAGGTTCTGCGCCTTGGCCGACATCTTCAGGTCCTCGAGCACGGCACGGCCATCAGCGTCGCGGTCCAACAGCTCGGCCTCGCGGGGGATGACCTCCTCGTCGATGAACCGCCGCATGCGGCCCCGCAGGTTGCGCACCTCCTCAGAAAGCCCGTAGTCCACCGGCAACCTCCTTCACTGATCGGTCGTCGTGTAGCCTGGATTGGCGATCGCCAGCTTCTGCGCCGTGACTTCGCGCAGGACGGGGATCAGGGCCTCCAGCCGGTCATCGAAATCGCCCTCACGAATCGCATTCGCCAGTTCCTCCCACAGTTCGTCCACCTCAGCGTTGCGACCCAGCAGCCCTGCCAGCAGCTCCCGCTGCCGGGCGTGCTGGGATGGCGCCAGCGCCAGCTCGCGCTGAAGGATGCGCAGGACGTTGGCCGCGACCCGAGCGTGAAAGCGCAGGCGCGTGTCCAGGAGCGGGGAGAGGTCCTGCTCGACGAAGCCCGCGACCGCCTCCAGCAGTTCCGAAGCCGTAGGCCGGTCCTGCATCAGCCGCGGCCTTCCATCAGGTCCAGCAGCGCCCATTCCATCTCACAGGCCCTGCGGCCAATCGCAGCCAGCTCGACGCTGCGGGTCGCTCCGCTCAGATGGAACGAGGCCTGGAGGATGCACATGACGCCCCAGCGCAGGGTGCCGTAGACCTCCCAGAACCGAAGATCTCCAGCCTCGAGCGGCACTCCCCCGGCGGCCACGTACGCATCAAGCAGCTCCTCGCGTGAGCCCACGCCGCCGGCCGGGCGGCCATCGTTGCCAAAGCGCCACGCCCGAACGCAGAACCAGCCCAGATCCTCCGCAGGATCACCAACATGGGCCAGCTCCCAGTCCAGTACCGCCCGCAGGCCCTCGGGGCCAACGATCACATTGCCGACACGGAAGTCGCCGTGCACCAGCGCGGGCTGCCGGCTGGGCGGGAGCCTCGATTGCAGCCAGCGCACCGCCAGCTCGAAGACCGGGTGTGGTTCGCCCAATGTGGCCAACGTCGCCAGCTGCGCCTGGGCCAGCTGCTGCGGCGACTGGGGAGGGCCGAGAAAGTCGAGCCCGTCCAGCGGCGCGGCATGGATTCGGGCCAGGGCAGTCGCGCACTGGCTCACGAGGCTTTTCCTGGCTGCAGCCAGCGTGTGGTCGCGCAGGATCCGGCGCGGGATCGTCTCGCCCTCCACCCGGTCCATCACGATGAATGGTGCGCCCATCGCTTCGCCGGTGGACTCTCGGTAGCGCACGGCCGGCACCGGCACTCCTGCCCGCCTTGCAGCCTGCAGCAGCTGTGCTTCGTTGGCATAATCGCGGGTCGGCGGTCGGCCTGGTGGGTCGCGGCGGAGGATCAGTGGGAGAGCTGGGCCGGCCAGCACTGCGTCGAACGCCCATGTCTCGCGGCTGGCTCCGCCTGGCAGCCGGCTGAGGCCGGTCACCTCGACAGGCCGGCCGTGCCGCTCGGTGAGGTAGCTGCTCAGCCGCTCTGCGAGTGAGTCGTAACTTGTGGCCACCCTAGATGATCGATTCCGAATTGACGACGGCCCTTCGGCGCCCATGCGCCCCATCTCGCGGCCCCGCTTCTGCGGTCCTCGCTCACCCATTGACGAATGGGCTCGCTCCGGTCCTCGGCGCAGGCCCACGATCTGGGGTACCTGGCCACCGAATGCCTCGCCGCCAATCGGAACCGATCATCTAGAGCTGCGGCCCGCTGATCAGCGGCGACCGAGCTTGCGGGTCACCGCCTCCAGGCTCGCCTCCAGGCGCTGGTATCGCAGGAGCTCGGCCTCGAGCTCGCGGATCCGCTCGCGAAGCTGGCGGACCTCGACACGCAGGCGGTCAGCTTCGGTGATCTCGATGTGCTCGCCGAGAATCACCCAGTCGGCCGCCTTGAGGGGAGGCCGCACACCGTCGGGCCAGCGCGTCTGGAGCGTGCCGCGACTGCTCTTGCCGAAGATGCCATAGAGCGCCCGCATCTCGCCCGGGGTTGGGATCCTCTCGCCGGCCTTGACCGCCATCAAGTCGGTGAGCTGCCAGCCCATCAGACGGCACAGCTGCTCGTCGTCAACGAACGCGTTCCGCTGGGCGGTCTCGATCCTCTCCGGCAGCTTGCGCACCTGCTGGGTCTCGAGGTCACGCATCCCCCTGATCCGGGCAACCGACATCGGCGACTCTTAGTTTGACTCAGCCCACCGCCGGTGTGGGGAGCTGCCGAAGCCGGTATTTGTTGCCTTGCTTGGCCCACTGGTAGATCAGCATTGCGCTCTGGCTTACTGCGTGATGGTCGGCAGGGGAAAAGCGTTCGCGCACGCCCAGCACGGTCTCGCTCCGGTCGAGATCGAGAGTCTCCCAGGCTTTGACCACGTCCGGGCCCCGGAAAGTGCCTGCTCGCGTCACCGCGCGAGACCACTGGAGCAGACAATCGGCGGCAGCCAGGTCACCGTTCATGTCCACTCCATTGGCCGCGTATCCGTACTGGCGAGTCAGGCTGTGCACGAAGGTGCGATAGCCGGCAGGCCAGGAAGAATCGGGAACGTCCGTGAGGTAGGCCTCCGTCGTGTTGGCGAACAGCGAGTTGACGGCGATGTCGCCGCTTAAGGTCGGAAACTCGTAGCCGGACAGCCCGTGAAAGCCAACGATGAGGGGCCTGGTGTTGCCCGCCAGCTGCTGGACGGCCTGGGCGATCCGGGCGGCTGCCGCAGGCTGGGTTGACAGCGCCACCGCGTGCGGGCTCTGGGCTAGGACCTTCTGCACGGCAGCTGCTGGATCAGATTCGGTCGCAGTGGCGTGTCCCACGTAGGACAGGCCGTAGTGTGCGGACTGTTCGGCGAGCTGGCGGTCATAGCTCTGAGAAATCTCGTCGCCGTCATCGAGGAGGGCCACCTTCTTGACGTCCGGCTGGGATTGATGAAGGTATGCGAGCAGCGTCGTCACGCCGGCTCGCTGGCCGGCGTCGCTGCGGAAGCTGAATGCCGCACCGGTCAGTACGTCGTCGGCGACCGTGGTCACACAGTTCGGCATCCTTGCCTGTGTGATGTCGCCCTTCACCCCCAGGTAGCCGGCCGTGAAGCTGGGCCCGACCAGCAACTTGACGTCGTCGTCGGTGAGCTGCTGTCTGACCAGCTCCGCTGCCTTCGCCGGATTCAGCTCGCTGTCAGCCGCAACGACCTCAACGCGGTCGCCCAGCACGCCGCCCCTCGCGTTCAGCTGGTCAGCCTCGACTTGCAGGCTGTTTCGCACATCCCTGCCGAGTGTGGCCGAGGCCCCACTGAAGACGCCCACCACGGCTACTTTGACCGTTCGCTGAAGTGCCAGCTTCTGCGCGGGCGTCATCAGCCCGCCCGGCAGGGCACCGCAGGCGGCGCCCGCCAGCAGGCACAGCGAAATGGCCAGCCGCTTCAGCGGCCGCTCACCTGTATGTCGGAGGATGGCCGGTTCCGGGCAGCTTGGCCTTGGGCGCTGCGGGCGGCATGCCGAATCGCACCTCCCACGTCTGGGTCGGGTAGATGGGTGCGGCCGAGGCAACCTCAGACGGCCAGATCGTCTGGGTCTGGCCGTTCTGAACCTGCACGACAAGGATGTTCTTGAAGGTGTTCTGTCCCTGCGAGTCGAACTTGATACGGCCGAAGAAAGTGTTTATGTCCAGATTGACCAGCGCCTCTCGCACTGCGTCTGGATCTAGGCTGTTGGCATTCTCGATCGCCTTCTGAAGGGCGATCCCGGCAGCTGTCGCGTTGGCCACCAGCGAGCTGGGCTCGTTCTGGGTGTTGTACTTCTTGCGGTAGGCGGCCACGTATTCGGCGCTCGAAAGGTAGTACGACGCCTTGAACCTGGCCTGAGGTGTCCAAGTAGACGCCGTTATGGTGAAGTCGGCGCTGGGGCCCAGCGCCTGGACGAACTCAGGCTGCCCAGGTCCGACGGCATATATGAAGACCTTTGCATCGAGCAGGAGGTCCTTGGCCGCTTTGTGCGCGGCGACAGCTTCGAGCAGATGGCCGGAGTCCATGAACATGTCCGGGTTCTTCGCCTTCGCCTGCTGGACCAGCGGATAGAGATTCGTTGAACCTGCGGGGTACTTCGCGCTGAATACCACCTGCTGGCCCTTGGAGACCGCGTAGGTGGTGATCGCCTGCGTGACCGCAAGCGAGAAGAGGTCGTCAGCCGAGATGATCGCGAGCGTTACCGGCTTCGGGTTCATGCTCGCCAGCATGTCGGTGACGGCCTGCGTGTACGACTCCGCCGAGGCGACAACGCCGAACACATACTTATAGCCCTGAGTGAAGATCGCGCGCCCGATCGCGTTGGACGCCACCATCGGCATGTGATGCTTGTCTGCCACACCGGCGGCCACGACCGCGTTGCTCGTGCCAAACGGCGCGAGCAGGAACTTCGCACCCTCCTCGCTGATCAGCTTCTCTGTCACCTGCGCAGCCTGCTGAGCCTGGCTGGCGTCGTCCTCGTAGAGGATCTTGACCGGATGCCTGACATTCTGAACGACGATCCCGCCGTCCCGGTTCGCCCAGTCGGCCCACAGCTCGTAGCCCTGCTTGGTGAGCCCTCCCTCCTGAACGAAGGTGCCGGACGCCGCCAGCGGCGCGCCGACCACGATCGGATCCCCGATCTTCGGAGTCGGCTGCGGGTTGTTCCCGATCGGATTGTTGCAGGCGGCGCCAATCAGGAGCGCCGCCATGACAGGTATGAACTTCTGGTTCAGGAAATGTCGCTATCCCCCCATGAACCGGGAATCGTACCAATCGGGCTCATTAATCTCAATCACTGTCGCGGAGGCGCTCGGGACCACGGAGCAGTCCGATCCCAGTTTGGCCCGCTAACTGCGCGTCGTCTAAGCGGCCAGAGTGGAGTGAACCACCAGGCGCTGCAGGTAAGTTCCCCGCTGGCGGTCCCACGACCCCGCGCAGGTGATCAGTGTCAGTGAGGGTGGGCCGCTCTTGGTAAACATTGCGTCGGTGGAGGCATCGTATGGCATGACCGACGTCGCGTCCACGATGAACTTCGCCTGCGTGCCATCCTCGCGGAGGACCATGATCTGATCGCCGACTTTCATCTTGCCGAGCCGCTGGAACACCGCCGGGCCGTCGTACCAGTCCAGATGACCATCGATCACCGCGTCACCCGCATCGCCGGGCGCCGCCCCCAGCTTGTACCAGCCCACGTTATCGGTCCTGGAGGGCGCGGCTACGCGGCCCTGTGAGTCGACGCCTACCTGCTCAACGGCCGCATCAACGTTGATGGTAGGGATCTTCAGCCGCACGGGCGGCTTCGCGGGCGCCACGATGGCCAGCGCCTGCCGCAGCACGTCATTGGGACTGGCACTGGGCGCCGGCGTCGGTGTGGTTGTGGCGCGGCTGCTCGGGCTGGTGATGGTGGCGACGGCAGGCCATGACAGGCTGATGCCAGCGAAGGTCCAGCGGCTGGCAACCGCCACTCCTAGGGCCGTTGCTAGCAGGAGTCCAAGAGCCGCCGTCCCTCCCCGGCGCCGGCGTGGGCCGCGCCGTTCACGGGCTCTCAAGGCGGCACAAAGGCTAGCAGAGCCATGATGCCGATGGCTACCGCCGCAGCGTCCGGCCTGGAGGAGCTGCTGGCGATCGCCGCCTGCGGGCGGGTAGCCTGGCAACGGTCGTGCCTTTGTCCGAGAATTGGTGGTTGGCAGTTTGACGGCGACGTGCGGGGAGGGGTTGTGCCGATGGCTCCGTCCGGCGGCACGGGCGGGGGGACCGATCCCCCTGTGGAAATATGGCGTCGCGCATACCAAGGAGGGGATCATGAGCCCCGGGGCTTCGGGGCCTGTGCTGTGCGGGTGAGCCCTTACCTTCGGCTGTGGAGGAGCCGGTGAACGCGCTTCGCGCGGAGGCGAGCCGCGCACGCGATGCGCGCGTGGCGGAGGCTCCTGGCCTGAGTCGGGCCAGGCTGGCCTGGCTGCTTGCCACCCGTCGTCCAGGCTGGGCGGTGGCACTTTGGCTGTGTCTTGCGGGTGCCATCGCCATGCCCGCCCTGCTCCCTCTTATAGACGCGATGGCGGTTCGATCAGGACTGGCGCAGACCCTTGCTCGAGACGGTGCGCTGACCGTGGAGCAGAACGTAAGCGACCTCAACACGTTCAACAGGTTCGAGCGTGACGTGGACGGCCGGGTCAGCGGTCGCACCGGCAGCGCGCTGGTTCCCCTCGCCGCATACGCGACCGTCGGGCCGCTGCACGTCGTCACGGTGGGAGGTACTCCGGCCGCTCCCAGCCTGGCCCAGCAGTCGCTTACCGCGGCCTACTCGGACCACCTTGCCTCGCACGTCACAGTCGATGCCGGCTCGCTGCCGCCGGATGCCCTTGGCGGCGGAGACACCGCGGTGACCATGCCCCAACCAGCCGCCGACCGGCTGGGCCTCCGCATGAGTGACCGCGTTTGCTTCGACTTCACCGCTGGTCCAGGAACGCCCCGCTGGTGTGCCCGAATCGTCGGCTTCTGGCAGCCGCTCGACACCAAAGACCCCTACTGGGGTCAAGCGCCGACCAGTCTGCATCTCACCATGGGCCGCTTCGATTTCTTCGAACTGGTGAAGCAGCACCCGCCTCAGGGACCGACGGCCCGGATTCGCTACTGGGCCAGTTCGGATGCGGTCGATCCCGGCAAGGCCGCCGTGGTTGCCGACCAGGTGCGCCGCCTCACAGCCGAGCTGAAGACCCCCGAGCGGCGTCTGACCACATCACTCGGCCCCAGCCTCGAGAGCTTCCACACCATGCAGGTCCAGGTCTCGACGGCAATACACCTTTTTGCCGCAGCCATGACGCTGCTCGGACTCTTCGTGGTGGCGCTGGTCGGAGCTCGGTTCCTCGACCGCGAGGCGCGTGAGCTTGCCGTGCTACGAGCCCGAGGCTGGCCGAGCGGACGCGTGTGGCGCACCGCCTTCTCGGGGCTCGCGACGCTGACGCTGTGCGCACTGCCGGTCGGCGTGGCAGGTGGCTTGCTCTTCGTGGCGGTGCTGAGTCTTATTGGGTCGGGGATCTCGCCCGGATGGCTGCATCAGGAGGACGTCACCGGAGTCGCCGCGGCAATGATCGCCAACCTCGTCGGGCTGCTGGCACTCCTTGGCCTCCTTGCGGCTGGAGCCGCTCGCCGCGAGCTGGACCCGTCTCTGGAGGCTCCCTTCCGAAGCGCCAGTGCCTGGTGGCAGCGAGCCGGCACAGCTCTGATCCTGGGTTTCGCAGGCGTGATCGAGCTCGCGCTGCCGAGGCTGCCCTGGACGAGCGGCCTGACTCGTCAAGCTCCGGACCCGTTGCCCACCCTGCTCGGGCTGGCCCCAGCCGTCGGCCTCATCCTGTTGACGGCCGCCATCATCCACCTCTGGCCCCTGGGCTGGGCGGTGCGACCCAGCAGCGTGGCCGGCGCACTGGCGGGGTGGCAGCTAAAACGATCGCCGGAGCAGCACGCGGCAGCGAGCTTCGTGATGATCCTCGCGGTTGCAATCGGTGTCTTCGCCGCCATTGGCCTCGGGATAGGTCCGGAGCCCCAGGTGACGAGCACTCAGCCGGCGCTCGGAGCGGGCCTGGGGGCCGGGCTGTTGGTGGGGACGGTGATCGCGCTCGCACTGGCGCTGGCCGCATTCGGACTGCACTTCCGATCCACCGCCCGGCGTCGATTCCAGGAATACAGCGGCATGCTGGCTCACGGCCTCGCAACTGCTGACGTGACACGCAGTGTGGCCACTGAGCAGGCCTCCGTCACCATGTCCGCGCTCGTTGTGGGCAGCCTTCTTGGGTTGGCATTGGCTCTGGCCGGGCTGCCCCTCGCCAGGCCGACGTGGCTTACCCTCCAGGTGGCCGCCGTCAGCCTGGGCTCCGCTCTGGTCTGCCTCTTCCTTGCCATGCTCGTCGCGGGCTCGGCCGCTCGCCGGCTGCCCGCCCAGGCCAACCCGTTCGACTCACAGGTCCAGCCATGACAGACGTGTTCGGACAGCCTGCTGCCGCTGGAGCTTTGCCCGGCGCCCTCGCAGAAATCAGAGGGCTCTCGCATTCCTATGGCAACGGACCCAACGAGGTTGTGGCCCTGAGTCATGTCGATCTTGACGTGCTCGTCGGCGAGCGCCTGGCGGTAATGGGCCGGAGCGGCAGCGGGAAGACGACCTTGCTGAACATCCTGGCCGGTCTGGAGAAGCCGATGGCCGGGCGGGTGGTGGTGGCCGGGCACGATCTGATGCGCATCGGGAGGCGCAACCGGGAGGCCTATCGGCGGCGGACGATCGGCTACGTCTGGCAGCAGTCGGAGGCCGGCCTCCTGATGGGCCTCACAGCGCTGCAGAACGTCCTGGTCCCGATGCTAGGCGACGGCAGCTCCCAGCTGGCCCGGATCGACGCCGCAGTAGGACTCCTGGACGCCCTGCGGCTGGGCGACTGGCTCTACTACACGCCGGATCAGCTGACGCCGGTCGAGTTGCAGCGGCTGGCGGTCGCAGTTGCTCTGGCCAACCGGCCGCACTTGCTGCTGGCCGACGAATTGACCGCGCGCCTGGATTGGCCCACCGCCCGCGAACTGCTTGGAGACGTTGGAGCACTTCTGGGCAACCTGGGTACCGCGGCAATCATCGTCACGCACGACCCGCGCGTCGCGCGCTACGTCGATCGCACCATCCTGATCCGAGATGGAGTGGCGGCCGCCGCCGCGGGCGAGCTCGCAGGCGGGCGGCAGGGACCCACGTGGTGACCGACGTCCTGGTGGCCGAGGAGCTGAGCCGGTCGTACGTCGTCGCGGGCCAGCAGATCTTCGTCGTGCGACGGGCAAGCCTGCGGGTCGCCCGCAACGAGCTGGTGGCGATCCTCGGACGCTCCGGGTCGGGCAAGTCGACCCTCCTTTCAATATGTGGCGGCCTGGACACTCCGGACACGGGATGGGTACTCGTGGACGGCACAGACGTCGCCCAGCTGTCGGAGGAGCAGCGCCGGGTGTTCCTGCAGAGCACCGTCGGCTGGGTCTTTCAGGCCCCCCGGCTGGTGCCGCTCCTGAGCGCAGCTGAGAATGTGGCGATGGCCATGCGAATTGCCGGAGAGCCGGAGGCCGAGGCGATGCGAATGACCGAAGCGGCATTGGAAGCGGTCGCGCTCGAGGAACGCGCGCATCTTCGAGCCGACCAGCTATCCCGTGGCGAGCGACAGCGCGTCGCGCTGGCCCGCGCCCTGGTCAAGGCGCCGGCGCTGGTCATCGCCGACGAGCCGACCGCTCAGCTCGATACGGCCACCGCCAGCGAGATCGTTAGCCTGCTGCACGACGCCGCGCGCAGCGACGTGGCAGTGGTGTTCACCACCCACGACGAAGCCGAAGCGGCGCAGGCCGATCGGACGCTGGTTATGGAGGACGGCATCCTCCACGAGGCAACCTACTAAGCCTGGCGCCGCTGTGGCGCAACTGAACCAGGTGTAGGCAAGCAGCCCTGACGGGCGCCACGCTAGGCGCTCGGCCAGCGGTTGGCCCAATGGTGATCGGTCGCGACTTGCCCGCTAAAGGGTGCGCGGACAGTTGCGCGTGTCGCGGCGAAGGTGTAGCCTCTGTGCGGCTCTCCGCCGCTCCCGGCCACGCTCTGCTCACTATTCCCGGAGAGAAATGGATCTTCTGGCTGTGCTGGCTCCACTGGCTCAAGCGCCAGTGAACGTCAA
>Ga0126378_10001045_pt1 | contig 20726 bp, 17 predicted proteins | sample PanSoiMetPlot_23_FD_92587 | JGI IMG/M metagenome (GOLD analysis project Ga0126378, IMG submission 92587) | Tropical forest soil microbial communities from Panama - MetaG Plot_23 | ecosystem: Environmental > Terrestrial > Soil > Tropical forest > Bulk soil | place: Panama | collected 2016-02-17
AAAATCATCGATTGCAGATTGGTCACGATGTTGACCGGAACTTCGAGTCCGACAAGACGCGGCGCATTGTCGAGGAAGATCGGCAAGAGCACGATGAAGGCGGCGCCAAGAAACGAGCCCAGGATGCTGCCGAGACCGCCGATGATGATCATGAACAAGATCTGGAACGAGCGGTCGATCTCGAAAGCACTCGCCTCAACCGCGCCCGTATAGATGAAGGCCCACATTGCCCCGGCGATGCCGCAATAAAACGAGCTCAATGCGAAAGCGAGCAGCTTGGTGCGCAGCGGCCGGATGCCGATGATCTCGGCCGCGACGTCCATGTCGCGGATCGCCATCCAGGCGCGGCCGATGCGGCCGCGCACCAGCCCTTTGGCGGCAAGCGCGAGCAACACGACGACGGTAAGCACGAACAGGTATTTCGCCTCCGGATCGGCCTCGGCACCGGTTACGTAGAGCCGGCCGAAGAGGGCGCGCGGCGGTGCGCTGATGACGCCCGACGCGCTGTAGTTGTAGAACCACGGGAACTTGTTGAACATCCAGATCAGGAAAAACTGCGACGCCAATGTCGCCACAGCGAGGTAGAAGCCCTTGATCCTGAGGCTCGGAAAGCCGAATACCATGCCAACGAGCGCGGTGATGATGCCAGCAAGGATCAGCGCGGGGACGACGTTGAGCCCGGGGAAGGCGGTCGTGAGCTTGTAGGTCGCAAACGCGCCGACCGCCATGAACCCTCCAGTGCCAAGCGATACCTGTCCGGCATAACCCGTCAAGAGGTTGAGGCCGAGCGCCGCTAGCGCATAGACGAGAAACGGGATCATGATCGTCAGCAGCCAGTATTCGGAGCCGACTGCCGGGATCACGAAATACGCCAGCGCCAACGTCGCCAGCATCAACCAGCGGTCCTGGCGTATCGGGAAGATCGCCTGGTCAGCGGCGTAGTTCGTTTTGAACTGGCCAACCTCTCGGTAAATCATCGATTTTTCACGACCCGTTGTTTCAATTCATACCCGTTCGATGATGCGCTCGCCGAGTAGGCCTTGCGGACGGAAAAGCAGGAAAACAAGCGCCAAGGCATAGGCGAACCAATCTTCGATCGCGCCGCCAAAGGCCGGCCCCCAAAAGACTTCGGCTAGCTTCTCGCCGACCCCGACAATGAGACCGCCGACGATGGCGCCCGGCACCGAGGTGAAGCCGCCGAGCATCAGCACCGGCAGCGCCTTCAGCGCCACCAGCGAGATCGAGAACTGCACGCCGAGATTGCTGCCCCACATAATGCCGGCGACAAGACCGACGACGCCGGCGACGGACCAGACGATGACCCATATGAACCGCAGCGGGATACCGACCGATAGCGCCGCCTGGTGGTCGTCGGCAACCGCCCTCAGGGCGCGCCCTACCGTTGTGCGCTGGAAAAGAACGAGCGCGGCAACGAGCGAGCCAGCGACCGCAGCGGCGACCAGGTCGAACTCATTGACGAGCACCCCACCAAAAATCAGCGGCGACTTCGGAATGCCGATGTCTAACGGATGCACATCCCCGCCCCAGACGAGCTGACCGAAGCCGTCGAGGAAAAATGCGAGACCGATCGTCGCCATGAACAGGATGATCGGCTCCTGATTGACGAGCGGGCGCAGCATCAAACGCTCGACGGCTAGAGCGAGCAGGACCATGACCGCAATAGCGACGACCAGGGCGACCCAGATCGGCAGGCCACGTTCGGTAATGCCGACGAATGTCAGGGCAGCAAACAGCACCATCGTGCCCTGAGCGAAGTTGAATACGCCCGACGCCTTGAAGATCAACACGAAGCCGAGCGCGACAAGCGAGTACATGACGCCGCTCAACAGGCCGCCGATGACGACCTCGAGCACGAATTCTGGGTTGTCGGCCATATTGGCAAATGGGGTGATGAAGACTGCCTCGAGCAAGTCCATCACTGGCCTTTGTTCTCAAAAATCGAGATCGGCGTAGTGCTTCGGCGGTGGAACTCCGGGCACGTGGTCGGCGAGGATCGGGCGGAAGCTCGGGCGCGATTTGATCCGCGCATACCATTCCTTGGCCGGTTCATGCGAATCCCACGGCACATCGCCGAGATAGTCGAGGCTGGAGAGATGGGCGGCGGCGGCGATGTCGGCGACCGAGAAATGATCGCCCGCCAGCCATCGCCGGCGCTCGACGAGGTATCCCAGATAATCGAGGTGATAGGGAAGATTCGTATGTCCGGCGCGAATCGCCAGCGAGTTCGGCTGACCGTGCCCGGTCAGGCGTTTCATCATCTTTTCGCCGAGCAGGTTCTCGGTCACCTCCAGGTTCAGTTTGAGGTCGAACCAGGCCGAGAGACGGCGAACCTCGGCGCGGTCGACCGGGTTGATGCCGATCAAGAGCTTCTCGCGGTAGACCTCGTCGAGATACTCGACGATCGCCGTGGTGTCGGCGAGCACGGTCCCGTCCGGCTCGATCAGCACCGGCACCTCGCCGGCCGGGTTTAGCGCAAGAAATTCCGGCCGCCTCTCCCACACTTTCTCGGCCTTCAACGTGAAGTCGAGGTTCTTCTCCCGCAGCACGATCCGCACCTTGCGCGCGAAAGGGGAGAGCGAGAAGTGGTAGAGCACACGCATGCGCCGGATTGTAACGATCGCGAGCGCGACTGAACACGCCCGATCGCAAAAGAAGGTGGACGAGCCCGCCAGGGTCGGGCGACGTCGTAAGAAAAGTTCACGGGATTTCGAAACCCGGCTCGACCGTAAAGAGCTCCTGGGGTTGTGCGACGCCGCGCAGCGCATAACGGCCGACCGAAACCAACCGACGGCGTATGTCGGAGCCAAGCGCATCGGCAAAGCCCGACGACAGCAGAACATCCTGCTCGACCGAGCGGCTCATCGTCAGGATGCGGCTGACCTCGTTCACCGCTGGACCGATGACCGTGAAATCTAGGCGGTCCTTGCTGCCGACATTGCCGTAGAAAACATCGCCGACATGCAGCGCAAGATAGACCTCGGTCGTCGCCAAACCAGTGGAGGAGCGCGTCCCGTTGAGCTTGGCGACAGCCTTGCGCACCTGTGCCGCCGCGGTCAGCGCTGCGACGCAGCATCGCTCGCGGCTCTCACCAGTGAAGATCGCGAGCGCGCCGTCGCCGATCAGCTTCAGGACGTCCCCGCCATGGCTGTAAACAGTCGAAACCACGATTTCGGCGTAGTCATTGAGGAGCGGAATAATCTGCTCGGGCGGAGCGCTCTCGGAGATCCGCGTATAGCTGTGCAGATCGCTCGACCACAGCACCGCATCGATCTTCTCGGCGACGCCCCGGGCGATGCGGCCACTCATCACCCGCCGCCCGGCGTCGCGCCCGAGATAGGTCTCGGCGAGCGTGCCCGCCATGCGCGCAAGCGCCGCAGATTTGACTGCCAGGTTGAGGAACGGCGCGAGTCGTTGCAGCGCCAGCACGTCGCCCTCGTCGAAGCCATCGGCCGCGTCCGTAGCCCAGGACGAATAGACGCAATCCATCTCGCCGATCACGCCCTCGGCGGCAAAGCGGTGGATAAGCGCCAGATAGTCGGTCGTTCCCTCGTCGCGGGCCTGCGCGATCGTGGGAAAATCGGCCGGCTCGCCGGCCCATAAACGCCGACGCAGCATCGTACCGCCCGACTCCAGCAGGTAGTAAAAGGCGCTGCGCCGCCAATTCTCTGCCGCCTCGCCCTCATTGGTGCGCCCATACTCTAGCGTCTCGGCTATTCCTGGCCGGTCGGCGCGCCAGCGGAAGGCCCGGCCCTCATAGATCGGATGGAGCGTATCAAGGATAACGAGCGCGCGAGCCAACCGGACCCCAGCCTCGCCGATCCGGCGGCAGAAACCGGTCATCAATTCGTTTTCGCTTCGGCCGATTAGCCCGGCCTCTGTGACCCAGCCAGCGAGTTGGTTGAAAGTCGTCTCGTTCATGTCAAAAGCGATCCCGATTTATATCTTCTCGAACACCGCGCAGGTGATGCGGTATTCCGCTACGAGCCAATAGAGCCGCGCCATTGAGCGCTTCCACCTCTCGTAAGAAAGGAACGGTACAAGGAAGCGGAATAGATGACGGAACAGGATCCATGGCCGTTCCCGGACCTCGTCGCGATATGTCTCGCCAGAAGCGAGGATTGTGCCGTCGATGAGACGGGCGCCGGAGAACTGCGCGGCGAGTTCGGCCAGGCCGGGCCGGTACATCGTATCGATCGGATCCCGATGATAGGGATAGCTGAATGGTACCGTGACAAACACGAGCCCGCCGAGCGGCAAAAGATCGAGGCAATGCCGGGCAAGCTCGCCGGGATCGAACACATGCTCCAGTAGGTTGCAGCAAAGAAGCGCGTGCGGTTCGAGCGAGCGTAGCCGGCACACATCGCCAGCATTGGTTAGATCGGCTACGATATCGACGCCCAGCAGATCACGCATATCGACGTGGATGATCTCGACGCCGCGTTCACGCAATGGCCGAAACACCTGGTCGTCGACCCAAGGCTGAATGATTTCGCGCCTCGCGGAAGAGCTGCTGCCAAGGTTGAGCAGCGGCGACAACCGCTCCGCCGGGAACGGGTTGAGGGCGCAGCGCAGCCAGCTTGCCTCGGTCTTAAACATTGCGATCTCGAGCGCGCTATCGAAAACCAAGAGGATGCCGCAACGTAGAGCGGATCGAAACCTCCCGTTCCGTTATCCGCTCTGCCATGTTTCACGCTTGACCCATTCCGCCCGGGCCGATACATGCTTCGGTCGGGCCAAACGCCTGCGTAGGCCGAAGGACGTCGCTGTGATTCACGCTGCGCGCGGACAGATGGGAAATTAAACAGGGCGCGAAGAACTGACATATCCTGCACGTCCGGCGAACTTCGACAGGGTCACGGGTGAATCCATCTCGACCGTCGACGATGGCTAGCGGACCCACCACTGCTTCGCGCTGGGCATCCTTTTTGTCCCCAGTCCGGCCGGACGCCGGATGGAGGGCGCTCCGTAAAGACACCCCGCTGATCCCGCTGTGCTTGTTCTTTGGCCCTCTTATTTACGGAGCCTCCGCTCAAGCTGTCACCCCGATGCTGCTGTTGACAGCGGTCACACTCATCGCGTCGCATTGCAGCGACGCGCCCTTTATTGCGAAGAGCCTCCGTGCCTTGGCGGCGCTTGCCCCCCTGCTAGCCTGGATGCTCGTATCGGCAACTTGGTCGCTGGACGGCGAGGCCTCTCTGAGTTTGATGCTGCGTCTAGCCGTGTTGTTCTCGACCGGCATTCTACTCGTCACAGGCTTCGGCTCGCTGCCGCTCGAGCGGATACATCGGTCGCTGATGGCGTTGGCGCTGGGGCTCGCAGTGGCGGGGGGCGTGATTGCTGTTGACCTTGCGCTCGGAGGGCACCTGGACCGAGTCCTCCACGGACCCCGGCCTGCGGGATTCGATCCCGCCCTCGACTACGGTCGCGCCGCGATACTCCACGCCATTCTCCTGGTTCCTGTCTCGGTGGGTCTGTTGCGGTTTGGCGCACCCCACCTAGCGGCTGGATATGCGGTCCTTACGGCTCTCGCCGTTCTGGGAACCTCCAGCCTGTCGGCGAAGACCGCGTTGGCAGTCGGCTTGGTCACACTCGTTATGGTTTTTATCCTGCCGCAGCTCCGCTGGGTGGCTCTCACTTTGCTGGGTCTCGGGGCCCTTACCCTGCCGCTGGCGTTCCCAACGGCGCTAAGTCCCGAGGCGAGTTGTTGGCTCGCCAACCACAAGCCATCGGCCCTGCACCGGCTGGAGATCTGGAACTTCGTCGCCGAGCGCGTCAAAGAGCGCCCCATTGCGGGCTGGGGGCTCGACGCGGCGCGGCGGCTGCCGGGAGGGGATGCGCCGGTAGTCATCCACCGCTGTGACGAACCGGATGGCGTTGCGCTGTCGAGCGAAATACTGCCACTCCATCCGCATAATGGCATCCTGCAGATTTGGCTCGAGCTGGGCGGCGTTGGTGTCGCGTTTGCTTTCGCCCCATTGCTATTCTTGATCCGAAATGTCTTCCGCATCCCGGCGTGGCGCGACCGGCTCGTGCAAGCGATGATCGCCGCCAGCGGCGCTGCCGCCGTCTCGGTCGGTCTTGTTAGTTTCGGGATCTGGGCCGAGTGGTTTGCCAGCGGCCTTTTCTTCTTTGCCGCTTTCGTTGCGCTTGCCGCACGGCAGTCCGCGGTGTCAGGGGAGGGCAACGTCTCGCCCGAAGCGGAAAGGGGGCAGGCTTGAGCGAGGGCGGAGTCCTGCTCGTTTATCGCGACCGCATCATTCCCCGCTCCGAGGCTCATTTCCTGCGCCGACAATATGTGGGTTTTCGGCACTTGACACCGGTCTGGATCGGCTGTCGGACCGATGTTGGCCTGACTGATCTCGGTGTCGAGCCGCTGGTGCTCGGCCGGCACGGCGTGTCTGGAACCATTGATCGGCTGCTGTTCCGGCAGTTTGGTCGCCTTCCTCCCCAGCCGGATCTGGCAACGTTGCGACCGCGGCTGATCCACGCCCATTTTGGCGGCGGAGGTGCGCTCGCCTTGCCGATCGCCCGGGCTCTGGGGCTCCCGTTGGTGGTGACCTTCCATGGCGGCGACGCAACTAAGGATAAGCACTACCGGAGACAACTCGTTCCGACGATCTTCCAACGACGTTGCGAAGCGTTACAGCGGGAGGCCGCACTGATCATCTGTGCCGCCGAATACATCCGCAATGCGCTGCTCAGCAGAGGTTTCCCGTCGGCGAAACTGAAGGTCATCTGCTACGGTGTCGAGCCCGAGGCGGGCGATTGCCCGGTGCCACCATCGGAACGCCCTTATCTCCTGTTCGTCGGCCGTTTTGTCGAAAAGAAGGGTGTAGAATATCTTCTCGACGCAATGCGTGTGCTTGAAGGCGAGGGGGCGGCGGTCGACTTGATCTTGATCGGCGATGGCCCTTTGGGTGAGGCTTTGAGGCGGCAATCTGAGGGGTTAAAGCGGACGCGATTTCTCGGCTGGTTGCCGAACGAGGAGGTGCGGCGTGCGATGCGCGGCGCGCTTGCACTGTGTGTCCCCAGCGTAGCGGCCCGAGCCGGCGATTCGGAAGGGCTGCCGAACGTGGTGATTGAAGGTATGGCGGCAGCAGTGCCAGTGATCGGTACGCATCATGGGGGGATCGCTGAGGCAGTGGAGCACGACCGGACGGGATTCCTCGTGCCGCCGGCTGATCCGCGGGCGATTGCCACGGCCGTGAGGCGGCTGCTCAGGGATCCGGTGTTGCGCCGCCGCATGGGGCTCGCCGCCCAAGCGGCAGCAACCGAGCATTTCAATGCGGTCGCGCAGTCCCGCTTCCTGGAAGACACTTTGCTGGCGGTCAGCCATAACAAGGCGGCATGACGCTCAAGCGCCCCGGAACGTGGCCTGCACCGCTGTGTGCCCGGGATTTTGCGCCTGGTACGGCGCTCCAGGCATTCTTCCGCTGGAACGAGGAGCGGTGGGCAAGGGATCGTCGGTACACGATCGCATGTGACCTCCACCAACTGTACCGGCGATTCCACGCGGATGGTGCCGGCATTGTCGTTTGCATCTCTCATCTCGCGATCCATCCGGTGATCCAGTGGCGAGTTCGGTCCAGGATCGTTGTTTCTCCCGCCGGGCTCGCGGCCGCCATGGATATGCGGTCGGGATTTCCCGACGCGCCCGCCATCGGGCCGGCGCACCAAGTTGTCGAGAGTCTTCTGGCCAGCATCGGCGCGACCGAGCTCGAGAAGCACGCGGCTGTTTTCAACGCGTTCGAGGAGTTAGCAAGGTTTGTCGATCTGCATGCATTGGCTGCGCGCCGGCCGCACAGAATCACGTCGGCATCACCCGCTCGACGCCGAATCCTGGTCATCAAGCTGAGTGCGCTTGGCGACTTTGTGCAAGCGCTTGGTCCCGCCGCAGCCATTCGCCGGCGGCATGCTGCGGACGAGATTACTCTGTTGACGACCCGCCCGTTTGCCGAACTCGCGCGGCAGAGCCGCCTTTTTGACAAGATTGCTATCGATCGCCGACCCAAGTTGCTCGATGTCGCAGGCTGGCTCACACTTCGCCGCGTGTTGTGCGCCGGCGGCTTCGACAGGGTCTATGATCTACAAACATCGGATCGTTCGAGCCTATATGCTTGGCTGTTCCTTCCCGCGCGCCCGCAATGGTCTGGGATCGCTTGGCGTTGTTCACACCCCCACGCCAATTTGGGGCGCTATCCCCAGCACACTATCGACAAGCAGGCGGAACAGTTATTGATGGCCGGCATCAACCCCACACCCTTGCCTGCTTGCCCGCGGTCCTGTCGGTCTTTGCCGGCTGATTTGGGACAGCATGACTTTTTTCTGCTGATTCCTGGCTCGTCGGCAAGGCACCCGGCCAAGCGTTGGCCTGCGAGGAGCTATGGCGAGCTGGCCCAGCGCCTGCTCGAGGCAACCGCCATTCTGCCCGTCGTCATCGGGGCCCGCGGCGAGGAACCGCTCGCGGCTGAAATCCGTGAAATTTGCTCCGCTGCGGTCGATCTCGTCGGCCACACCGAACTTACCGAACTGGCCGATCTCGTCAACGCGGCTGCTTTTACGGTTGGCAACGACACAGGCGCAACGCATATGGCGGCTGCCGGCACTAATCCGGTGATCGTCCTCTTTTCCGGCGCTTCGGAGCCGAGCCGGTGCGCGCCGCGCGGACGCGAAATTCGCGTCCTGATCAGCCGCCGACTGGATGAACTTCCGGTCGACTATGTATTTATCGAGGTGCTGCGGGCAGCCCGGCGCCCTCTCCCTGCGTCCTTGGCGAACGCCCACGGACTAAATCCGTGGGGTAAAGACCCGCATCCGGACGCTCCCGCGCTAGCGGTGGAGCGAAGCGTGGGGGCCAGCGCACAGCCGATGAATTTCCGTACCTCGGTTTGACCGTTCAGTATTTCCCCCATCCTGCGGATCTCGTCGGTCTCGGCACAACTTGGTGCGTGGCCGCCTTCTTGACGCTGGCGGGGGCGCTTTTCGTGGGCCGGCGCATGCCGCCCGAGGTGCAGATCGGCGCTGGATGGGGTGTGCTTTGCCTTCTGCTCACGGCCTGGGGCGTCCTGGTCCCTGTAAGCTTGGCGGTACCGGCCGCGGGCTTTGTGTTGATGGCAATTTGCGTGCTGGCTTTACGACTCAGACGGCCCAGTTCGGGTGCGTGGAGGACCCTGGGGCGCGTCATGCTCGTATCGCTGCCGCTGTGGTTTATCATGGCGCCGATTCAGCCATCCCAGCCCGATACATGGTTGAATCTGCTGCCAAATGCGTTCTATCTCCTGGACTGGGGGCGGTTGCCGACTTCGGCGCTACCGTCCAGCTATTCGTATCTCGCGGCGGCGCCCTACAACACCCAATTCCTGAGCTATATCGGCGGACTGGTGTGGCCGATTTATCCGGCGGCAGGCATGTCGCTGATGAATCTGCTGTTGCTGCTGACGACCGGTCTGCTCGTAGCGCGCGCCCTCGCCATATCGCGCTTCGCCGCGGACGCCGTATTGCCCTGGGGCGCGATAGCCGGCGGTATCCTGTTCGTGATGTTGCTCAATCCCGGCTTCGTCCCGCGCTTTCACTTATCGGCCTATGGCGAGACCGCGCTCGCCGTCACGTCGGCCATGACGGCATGGCTGCTGATAGCGGCGCAAGGCGAGATCGCAGTTGGCCGAGGACTGTCGGGCGCGCTGCCGGCGGTCGGCCTAATCCTGACTGCGATGGTCAATACAAAGCAGTCCGGAATCGGACTTGTCGCCGCAAACGCCGGTGCGGCCGTCCTGACGAGCTGGGCTGAAAACGGGCCGCAGCTTCGGGGCATGTTGCGCCTGGTCGGCTTGGCGCTATTGCCATCGCTGGGGGTTTACGCTCTTTGGCGTTGCCACGTGTCGGTTGCTGGCGTCGATGAGTTGAAGCCTCTGCCCTTCGCGCAATGGAACTGGGCGAACTTTCCGACGATTTTAACAAGCGCCGCAGCAGTGATCTCCGCGAAAGCTATCTATTTCGGCTGCGTTGCGGGAGCTCTGGTCGCTTGGCCGGTGCTGCTGCGGTGGCAAGGATGGACCCCGACGACACGGCTGCTGACCTACCATGCGGCCTTGCTCGTGCTCTATAATTGTTTCCTCCTGCTGATGTATATCGCCTTATTCCCGGGCGAGATGAGCGTCGAGGCGCATTCCTTCTTCCGCTACAACTCCCATCTTGCTCTCGTGCTTGTTTTTTCTCTAACGCTGGCGGCGCGTGATCTTGGCGCCGGGCGTTGGCTCGTCGGCGCCCCAGCGCGAGCAATCGGCCGCCTTGCGCTCGCCACGGCGCTGCTCGCGCCTTTGCTATTTGCCTACCGGTTGCGCTTCGATCTCGATATGCCGCAGCCGTTGGTACGAAGCCTTGCAGACGGCCTGAAGCCTTACCTTACAGACGGCGACCGCTTGGCGTTGCTGCTTCCCGGGGACAATGGCAGTGTCGCCACAATGATCGCCGGAGTGCTCGCCGACACTCCGCCGCGTCGCCGCATGTTGGATCTACTGCGCCGCAACACCGCGGATCCAACCACGCTCGATGAAGCCGGCCGCTTGGGTTACCCTCTCGCGCTGATATCCTGCTCACCTGAGGGCTGGAAAGATCTTCCATCGGGCGAGCCGGCCCTGCTTCGTCATGACCCTGCTGGATGGCATCTCGTCGCCGCCTGGAGCTACCCGGCCGATGCGGCAAAGAAGCACTGGCAGCACATTCTGTCTTGGCAACCGCTCTGCCGACAGTCTTGATCAGGTCATCCTTCCGCCAGTCTGCAGCTCGGCGCGTGAACTACGGCAAAGATCTGAAAGGTCGGTCGCAGGAACATCGGCTCGAGACAGTGATTGCGCGATACGTGCACCGGCCGATTGTCGGTAAACGCAACGAAGTCATACTGCCAAAACGCTACCGGCAGGTTCGCCAACGCCGAAGAATTGTTTGCCACAAACGCGGACCAGAGCTGGTCGTGGGGCACCGTTTCGGCGAGAGGAACGTAGGGCGGCTGCAGTACCACCGGCTGCTGCGTCGGAAACGTGAAGAGCGTCGGCACGAAGGCATCGCGCCGGGCAATAGCCAGCGTAGCGAGGTGGACTTCCGGAATCGGAGTGAAATTGACTGCGCTGGCCGGATATGCCACCGCCAACTTGACCCGCGGTGGCAGTGCATCAATGCCGGCCAAGTCGGCCGCGTATACGGTGTTAGCCCTAAGCCACACTGCTTCAATCATTGCGAGGCGGGTGACCAACATAGAAGCCGCCAAAATCCCTATCGCGACCGCAATAGAGCGGTTCGGAAATCGTGGACCACTGGAGGCGACCAGCAGCAGGAACAGCGCCGGCGGCAGTCGGTGATCGGCAGCCGAGCCGCCGAACATTTGGCTCGGGAGCAATAGATACGCTGTGAAAACAATTCCCGCCGCCCAAGCCAGCCGTGGATGTATGCGCAGCCGGCCGGTTATGGCCAGCCAGGCGATAAGTCCTAGAAACAGAGCAAAGCAGGCTAGGTCGAGGATACGATCGTAATTATCGAACGCGCCGAACATGAGATCGGCTTTGCGGAGAAAGTTTATGTAGCTGATTGGCCCTTGAGCTGCCGCCTGACCCGAAGCAACAAGTAGCAAAGCCGGGATCAGGAATTGGGATCCAGTTACAGTGATCCGCCGGCCCATAGCGCGCCAATCGCGAAGACGCAGTTCCGTCGTAGCCGGCACCGCCTCGAGCCCCCAGATGACCAGCGCATAAAAGCCAAATGCTATGATGTGGCTGAAATAACAAGCCAGCGCCATTAGCGACGAAGCCAGCCCGCGAGCGCGCCAGCCCTGCTTTTCGAGTGCCAGCCACGATGCGATGCCGCACAACGCTACACCGATCCCAAACAAATAATTCACAAAGCCCCAGAGGAAGCTCCGGTTGTAAAGCAACAGGAAGGCGAGCAGCGGCCACATGCGCCAGCTGTTCGTGGCGACACGGTTGAGCCAGACTGCGGACGCTGCAATCACGCCGAACATCATGACCAGAAACAGTTTCGATGCGAGTTCGAGCGGCACCAGCCGACCGAGCGGCGGTACGATCAAATCTTGCGCGAGATTGGGCAACGGTGCCCAGTGCACAGCATAAAATGCATTGCCCCCTTCAGTGAGGAGGTGCATGCGCGCCAGATGGTTGGGGTAGTCGAAAAGCGGCGGCAGTACCGTCGAGAAAAGCGGTATCGTTACCAGCGCCATGAGCAGCGCGAAGGCGCCCCAGATTTGCAGAGCGTGCGCACTTTTAGATCGCGATATCGCAGCGGCGGGCGAAGTGCCGTCCGCAGAATTGAGAATGGGTTTCCTTAGAACCGCTCGACCCACGGCCGCAATTCGACTTCCCAGGTCCAGGCCGAGCGCGGTTGCTGCAGCACATGCCAATACGAGGCGGCGATCGCGTTGGGGTCGAGCATGCTGTCCGGCTTGTCAGGCAGCTCGACGCGGCCCGGGTTGCGGATCGCGCCGTCGATCACGAAATGGGCGACGTGAATTCCCTGTGGCGCGAGCTCGCGTGCCATGCTCTGGGCGAGCCCGCGCAACGCGAATTTCCCCATCGCAAAAGAAGCCGACTGGGCATATCCCTTGACGCTCGCGGAGGCGCCGGTGAACAGCACGGCCCCGCGGCCTTGCCGCAACATCCGCGCCGCGGCTTCGCGAGCGACAAGAAAACCGCCGTAGGCACTGACCATGATCGCCCGCTCGACCTCGGCCGGCACCAGCTCGACGAGCGACCCCCGGGCGCGCCCGCTCGCATTGTAAACAACGACGTCGGGGGAACCGATCGCGCTCTCGACAACCGAAAACAGCTGCCCGACCTGATCCGGCTGCACCGCGTCGCAGGCAAAGGCTCTGGCGCCAGTCTCGGCGCATAGCGGCGCCAGCTTTTCGGTGTTCCGTGCGGCGAGCGCCACCTTCAGACCCTCGCGGGCGAACAGGCGCGCCAATGATGCACTCAGGCCGCTACCGGCGCCGACAATTAGGGCGGTCTCGTAGATGAGGTCTGGCATGTCCAAATTTCCTCCGTTTTGTCCGAGAGAGGGTCAGCCGCCAGGATAGCACTCGGTGGACGCCTAACGCTCCGCGACCTCTTCGACCTTCGCTTTGCGCCGACGCGGGCCGGCAAAAGACGTGACGACCCCGTGCAATGTGCGGATCTCTTGCTCGGTGCATTGCGCGCGTTGAAACACGCTGCGCAGATGGCGCACCATACGCGGGCGGCTCTCGCGATTGCGCAGAAAACCGTTGTGGACGAGCTCCTCCTCGAGGTGCTCCATAAAATTGATTAGCTCCGCTTTGGTCGCCGGACGACTTCCGCCGCGGCGTCGGATGTCGGCGGGTGCTGCCGAGCCGGCGATGAACCACTCGTAGCTGACGATGAGCACCGCCTGGGCGAGGTTCAGCGATGAGAAGCCGGGATTGAGCGGCACCGTCAGCACCGTATCGGCGAGTGCGACATCATCGTTGATGAGGCCGGTTCGTTCGGGTCCGAACACCACGCCGCAGGGTTCGCCCGCCGAGAGCCAGCGCCTCATTTCCTCCGCTGCATGGCGCGGCGTAACTTCGCGCCGCACCATTCCGCGGTCGCGCGCTGTCGTCGCATAGACGTGAACGAGATCCGCGATCGCCGCCGGCAGATCCGGATAGAGCCGGGCTTTGCCGAGCACGGCGTCTGCGCCGCTCGCCCCGGCGATCGCCTTCTCGGAAGGCCAACCATCGCGCGGCCGCACGAGGCGCAGGTCATCGAGACCGCAATTCATCATCGCGCGCGCCGCGGTGCCGATATTCTCGCCGAGCTGCGGCTCCACCAGGATGATCGCGGGACCTCCGGTCACCGCCTGGCGGCGATGATCGGTTCCTGCCACCTTCAGTCCTTTCGCCACCAGGTCGTAGTGCCGTCCGGTTTGTCTTCGAGGATTATGCCTTCCTTGCCGAGCTCGGCGCGGATGCGGTCGGCCTCGGCGAAGCGGCGCTGCCGCCGCGCCGCGGCGCGCGCCGCGACGCGTTCGTCGATGCGTTCGGCATCGGCCTTTGCGCTGCCCTGCAGCCAGTCGAGCGGTGATTGGCCGAGCAATCCCATCAACCGCCCACCAGTTTCGAGCGCGCGTTGCAGCTCCGAGCGCTCGGCGTCCGAACTCGTCCGGTTGATCGCACCGGCAAGCTCATGGAGGTGCGTCAACGCGAGCGGCGTGTTGAGATCGTCCTCCAGCGCCTCGCGCACCGGGCGGACCGTCTCGTGCGCCTCGCCAAACCGCTCGAAGACCGCGTCGGCCGGCAAGGTTAGCGCGCGATAGAACCGGTCGAGCGTTTGCCGCGCCTGGCGCAACCTCTCATTCGTCCAGTCGAGCGGATCCCGATAATGCGCCGTCAGCAACGCCAGGCGGATCGCCTCGCCAGGCGCCTCATCGAGCAGTTCACCGGTTGTCCGGATATTACCGAGCGATTTTGACATCTTGTCGCCGGCGTCGGTCAGGAACTCGTTATGCATCCAATAGCGGACAAAGGGCCGGCCACCGTGCGCGCAGGTACTCTGCGCGATTTCGTTCTCGTGATGCGGAAAGATGAGATCGAGACCGCCGGCGTGGATATCGAAGGTCTCCCCCAAATGGGTTTCGCTCATCGCCGAGCACTCGATGTGCCAGCCCGGCCGCCCTCGGCCCCACGGGCTATCCCAGCCGGGAAGATCTGCATCCGAAGGCTTCCACAGCACGAAATCGGCAGGGTCACGCTTGTAGGGCGCGACGTCGACCCGCGCGCCTGCGATCATCTCTTCGCGGCTGCGTCGCGACAGCATCCCGTAATGGGGGTCGGTGGCGACCGCGAACAACACATGACCCTCGGCCACATAGGCGTGCCCGCTCGCGACCAGCCGTTCGATCATCGCGATCATCTGCGGGATATGCTCGGTGGCACGTGGCTCGACATCGGGCGGCAAATTGCCCAGCGCCGCCATGTCCTCGTGAAAGGCAGCCGTCGTTCGCGTGGTCAAGGCGGCGATCGGCTCCCCATTCTTGCGCGCCGCGGCGTTGATTCTGTCGTCGATATCGGTGATGTTGCGCCCGTACCGCAAGTGATCACGGCCGTAGATTTCCCCCAACAGCCGATAGAGGACGTCGAACACGACAAAGCAGCGCGCGTTGCCGATATGCGCGCGGTCATAGACCGTCGGTCCGCAGACATAGAGGCGCACCCGCTCCGGATCGAGGGGCTCGAAGGGTTCCTTCCGGCGCGTCAGCGTGTTGTAGAGGCTCAGCGGCATGAAGAGGGGTTATCAGATTGCACCCGTTTGGTCGACCGTACGCGGCTCGGAGCTCAACAAAGTGGTAATGCACGCCCGTCCATTCCAGTCGCCGGTAGGCCGAGATGGCGCAGCGCGGACGGCGCGATGTCGATCAGCGAGGACCGGCTGCTGCGGGTGCCGGGTGCAAAGCCGCCGCCGGACATGAACAAGAACGGGCGCTGCTCGTTTTTGCCAAGACCGCCGTGTATGCCAAATCCGGTGCAATCCTTCGGCTCCAGCGAATCGCGCACGATGTGGCTGTGGCCAGCCACGCCGTGTGGGTTGGCGCGCTCATCGGGCTTGAGAGTGAGCGCAATCTGCATCGCGGAGCCTCTCGGCAAGCCGGCCGCTGGGAGATCCGAGCCCACGAAGATCCGCCCGACCCAATCTTGCCCCTCGAGAAACCGCGCTACCTCCGCGACGAGTCCGCCGGCCGGATCGGCAAAATACAGCAATGCAGCCGAGCCGTTTGGCGCGACAACAACATCCGAAGAGGTCGGCGAGCGTTTGAGGCCGACGTCGACCAGGAGCGCGTCGAGATCGATTGTCTGGTCGACCGTCTCCATGCCGTGGTCGGAGCCGACAATGAGCAGGATGCGCTCGCCCGCCGGATCGAGCATCGAGATCGTCTCGGCAACACGCCATACATTGGCATCAGCGCTTGCTATCGCAGCGCGATGAGCCGATGAGCCGAGCGGCGTGTGGTGGCCGGTGTAATCCGGCTCCGAGAGCCACAGCAGCGCAATTGCCGGCGAGCGCCGACGGAGGACTTCCGTGCAGAAACGATCCGTTGCAGCCTCGTCGCCGGCGACGCCTTTGGAGACGCTGAGCCCCTCTTCGGCAGGCAACGGCCGACGGCCGGGGCCAAAGCAGCCGGCCGGGTTGTATACCCAACCATAGCCATCGGGGTCGAGGAAGTACGCCGCGCCTGGAGAAACGTTCGAGATCGCGATCGCGGTCTCGCCGACGCGGCTGACCCGCTCGGCGAGCGTCGGCATGTGCAGGGTCCGGCCGGTCGCCGCGTGCAACCGGTCGCGAAAATCAGGCTTGCCGACCGACAGGCAAATGAGCCCGTCGCCTTCGTCGATCGCCATTGTATTGCCGAGGAGCCCATGCCGCGCCGGCAGGCATCCGGTGGCAATCGACGCCGCGCTCGTTCGCGTTGTCGACGGAAAGACGCTGGCGTGATCGGCAAATCGCGCGGAGCGCTGGCCGAACTCCTTCAAGAACGGCGCGTCTGCGGCGGTGACCAGATCGGCCCTGAGGCTGTCGCAGATCACGATCACGACTTGCTTCATGACGAGGCTCCTCAATGAAGGCCGGGCTCGCGGGTGCAGGATACGCTCGTGCAACTCCAGGGGCAGCGGCGTTTTTAGGCGAGCAACCGATCGTAGCGGATGCCGGTTTCAGCGATGACCGGTCCCGGTGTCGATCGCGACAACGCCGGCAATCCGACCGCTTCGAGGTACCGGTTGCGCGCCTCCTCAAACCACTCGAAATAGGCGCGGTGGTTAGCGTGCCCGAACGGGTCGCATTCACTCCAGCGCACGCGGTGGCGAATAGCAAACGACCAACCGGGCTCCATCCCGAAGCGCGCCCACTCGGCTGCTGTTGGCATTTCGGTCGACATCTGCCCAGAGTAAGTTGCTCCGGCTTGGCACGATATTTTTTGCGAATCCGTTCCGGTCACACCCAGCGGGCTGAAATGACGGATTGGGCCACAATTCTAGACGCAACGTCCTCGCCTTGGCCCTCGTCCAACCTTCGGATCCGTCTCGGGTTTGGGCGGTAAGCGGCGATTTATCAAGGTTTGCGCGAGGCTTCTCGGCAACGCGCCGCATTCGGGAAGCGCGGCAGTGAGCTCCCAGCCGCGCGACGGTGGGCGAGCGCCGGCCCAGCCGATGACCTTCAGACCAGCGAGCCGAAACATCAAAGCGGCGCGTGGCAGGTGAACGCGATGGCTTACCAGGAGCACGGCGTGCACGCCGCGAGACTGCAGCAGCCGGGCGGTTTCACGCGCGTTCTCGAATGTATTGCGGGATCGCGCTTCGGTTAAGAGGCGATCTTCGGGTATGCCGACAGCGAGCGCCGCGCGGCGCATAATTTCCGCCTCCGGAACCGGTCCCGCGCCGCGGCCCGAGAGAACCAGCAGCGGCGCGGCGCCTTCTCGAAACAGCCGGAGACCGCAATCCGGCCGTCTCTGCAGCGCCGCAGAGGCCGCGCCGCCACGACCGACGCGGCAGCCAAGGACGACGATAGCATCGGCCGCCTTGGCCAAAGCTCAGGCCCTTGCGGACGTGGCGTCAGCTCCCTCGATGCGAGCAGCCAGCGCCGCAGCGAGGAAGCGGTCGAGATCGCCGTCGAGCACCGCGCCGGTGTTCGAAGTCTCGACCCCGGTGCGCAAATCTTTGACCATCTGATAGGGCTGCAGGACATAGGACCGGATCTGGTGGCCCCAGCCGATATCGGTCTTGGTCGCGTTCATCGCGTCGGTAGCTGCTTCGCGCCGCTGCAACTCGGCCTCGTACAACCTGGCGCGCAACATCGCAAAGGCGTGCGCGCGGTTCTGGTGCTGAGAACGCTCGCTTTGACACTGCACCACAACGCCGCTCGGTATATGCGTTATGCGGACCGCGCTGTCGGTCTTGTTGACGTGCTGTCCGCCGGCGCCCGATGACCGGTACGTGTCGATGCGGAGATCCTTGTCGTTGATCTCGATCTCGATTTCCTCGTCGACGACGGGATAGACCCAGACTGACGCGAAGCTCGTATGGCGGCGCGCGTTCGAATCGAACGGCGAGATGCGCACGAGCCGGTGGACGCCGCTTTCGGTCTTCAGCCAGCCATAGGCGTCGGGGCCATTGATCCTGACCGTCGCCGATTTGAGCCCGGCCTCTTCGCCGCCGCTCTCCTCCAGCCACTCGACGTTGTAGCCATGGGCTTCGGCCCAGCGGATATACATGCGCAAAAGCATTTCGGCCCAATCCTGCGCCTCTGTGCCGCCGGCCCCGGCATGTACTTCCAGATAACAATCATTGCCGTCGGCTTCGCCGGACAGCAGGCTCTCCAGCTCCCGTCGGGCCGCTTCCCGGCGAAGACTCTCGAGTGTCGCCTCGGCTTCGGCGACCACCGCAGCTTCGCCCTCAGCCTCGCCGAGCTCGATCAGCTCGAGTGTTTCCGCGACATTCTTTTCGATCCGCTCATAGCTGCCGATCGCCTGATCGAGCGTGGTGCGTTCGCGCAGCAGCTTCTGTGCCGCTTCGGGATCGTCCCAGAGACGCGGATTCTCCGCCTGAGCATTCAGCTCCGCGAGACGGCGGGTCGCGGTCTCCCAGTCAAAGATGCCTCCTCAGCAGCGCCAACGACTTGTTGATGTCGTCGACAGCCGCCTGAATTTCGGCGCGCATAGCTCACCCCAGATTGGAAATCTCGCCCTAATACCTAATATAGGCCGCCGGTGCCGCTTGCCGGAGCCCCCCGCCGCGGCGGCGGGGCGGGCACGATGTCGCCGGGTTCGGGCCCGCCCGTCGAGGCAACCGGCTGCTCCTCCTCGCCAGAGACGCGCTGCAGGCCGAGATTGCGGTTCTGACCAGGCTCGGTCCCGGGCTTGTAAGCTTCGTAGATGGCCGGCTCACCCGCTCCCACGGGCAATCCCGTCGCGCCGCTGACTCGGTAGAGTCGCAGACCGGGCGGGGTGCGGAAGTCGGTTGCCGGCGCGTCTTTGAGCGCCGCGATCATAAAGTCGCGAAATACCGGCGCCGCAACGTGCCCGCCCGTCTCGTCGTCACCGAGACTGTCGGGGTTGTCAAAACCGATATAGACGCCCGCAGCGAGGTCAGGCGAGAACCCCACGAACCACGCATCTCGCCAGTCGTTGGTCGTCCCGGTCTTGCCCGCGATCGGCTTACCTACGGCCTGCACCACCTTGCCGGTGCCGCGCTGCACTACGCCCTCCAGCATTGTCACGATCTGAAATGCGGAACCAGGATCGGCCACCTGCTCGCGGGTATCGGGAATGACGGGTACCGGCTGATGCTTCCACTCGATATTGCCGCAGCCTTCGCAAGGGCGCTGATCGGCGCGGAACATCGTCGCGCCGTTCCGGTCCTGGACGCGATCGATAAAGGTCGGAGTGATGCGCTTGCCGCCGTTGACGAGCATCGCATAGGCGGCCGTGTGCCGCAGCAACGTCGTCTCACCGGCGCCGAGCGCCATCGAATACTCGCGGGGCATATGGTCCATAATGCCCAAGCGTTCGACTGTCTCGGCGATCGGCTCCATGCCGATCATCGAGGCGACCCGCGCGGTCACGGCATTGAGAGACTGTTCGAGCGCCACGCGCAACGGTGTTGGTCCGCGCCACTTCACTTCCTGGCCCTGCTTTGTGTAGTTCGTCGGTGACCACATCGGCAAGCCCGGGCCCTGCGGCAGGGAGATCGGGCCGTCCACGACCAACGTCGAGGGGGTGAAGCCGTGATCGAGGGCGGTCAAATAGACGAACGGCTTGATTGAGGAACCAGGTTGCCGTTTGGCCTGCGTCGCACGGTCGAATTGGCTCGTCGCAAAGCTAAACCCACCGCTGATCGCCAGCACGCGCCCGGTGTGCGGATCCATCGCGACAAGGGCACCCGAAACCTCCGGAACCTGACACAGGGTGTACAGTCCCGGCACCTTGCCGCTGGGCGCGTCGGCTCTAGGTGCGATCGGGTCGACCATGACAACGTCGCCGGGCTTCACGACATCGGCTGCGCCGCGGGGATGGAAACCAAAGGTGCCGTTTTCGTAGCGCGGGCGCGCCCAGCGCATTTCCGAAAACGCAATGCGCCCCGTCGTTCCATCGGCGAAGCCGATCGCAGCCCCGTCCGGGTCGCTCCGGATCACCATCGCAAGACGCCAGCCGACATCGTTCGCGACGGGCGGCACGGGGACCATAGCGAGATGCGTAGCCCAATCGCCCTTCGGATCGATGCGCGTTACCGCACCGCGCCAACCGCCATGGCCGCGCTCATAGGTGATCAGCCCAGTGCGCAATGCTTTGTCCGCCGCCGCCTGCAGCTTTGGGTCGAGGCTGGTCCGCACCGACAGACCTCCCGTGTACACCACCTTCTCACCGTAGCGGGCGAGGAGATCGCGCCGGACTTCTTCAGCAAAATAAGAGGCCTTGACCTGCTCGGCTTCCTGCCGGCGATGCCGTTCGAGCGGCTGAGCCTCGGCTTCCGTCACCTCCTGCTGCGAAGCAACTCCGTCCTCGAGCATGCGCTCGAGGACCCAGTCGCGGCGGGCTTTCGCGGCTTGCGGGAATCGGGCCGGGTTGTACGCGTTCGGCGCCTTCGGCAATCCGGCGAGAAAGGCGGCCTCGCCGAGTGTCAGCTCGTCGAGCGATTTGTCGAAATAGGTGAGCGC
>Ga0126378_10001046_pt1 | contig 20684 bp, 18 predicted proteins | sample PanSoiMetPlot_23_FD_92587 | JGI IMG/M metagenome (GOLD analysis project Ga0126378, IMG submission 92587) | Tropical forest soil microbial communities from Panama - MetaG Plot_23 | ecosystem: Environmental > Terrestrial > Soil > Tropical forest > Bulk soil | place: Panama | collected 2016-02-17
CAGCTCAGCCACTTCGACGGGCTCGGGCAGTGCGCCGACGTTGAACTCAAGCAGCCTCCAGCGGAACCCGCCAACCCGCCGCGACAGCAGCGACCAGCAGCAGTTTCCCATTCCGCCGGTCACCCGGTCATCCAGCCCGAGCAGCCTGGACATCCCCCAGGTCAGCGACGCTCCGTGCCCGACCACTACGACAAGTGACCCAGGTTCGGACTGATTGGCGATCCTCGTCAGCGCAGCGGCTGTCCGTTCTGCCACGAAATCTGACGTCTCGCCGTCAGGTGGCTGCCATGTCGCCAGATCGTCCGGGTAACGCGCTCTGATCTCGTCGGTCGTGAGGCCCTCCCAGGCCCCGCCGTGCCGTTCCCGCAGGTCCTTGTCGAGTTGCACCTCCAGGCCTGTCATCCGGGCCAGGTAGCCGGCGGTCGCGCTAGCCCTGACCAGGTCCGAAGACCAGATCTGAGTTGGGCCTAGCGTGGCCAGGTGCTTGGCTGCGCGCTGCGCCTGGGCGCGTCCGACCGCGTTCAACGGCACGTCGCGCTGGCCCTGGAACCGGTGTTCGGCGTTGTAGGTCGTCTGACCATGACGCCACAAGACCAGCCGCAACAGGCTCAGCCGGCCGGTCCCGGTCTCTCGGCGGCCGCCGGCAGCCGGCGAGCGCTCGATCCCGTGATCGACGATCCCGGCGGCCGGCGCGGCAGCGCCGGCCGCCTCATTCGCGCTCAGTGCTGGTCCCCGACAGACCGGCCCGCCGTGACGGTCTCCGGCAGCTCGATCGACGGGCAGTCCTTCCAGAGCCGCTCGAGGGCGTAGTAGACCCGCTCTTCAGCGCTCTGAACGTGGATGACGATGTCGAGGTAGTCAAGCAGCACCCAGCGTCCCTCGCGCTCACCTTCGCGCCGCACCGGCCTCGTGCCCGCCTTGGCGAGCTTGTCCTCGATCTCGTCGATGATCGCCCGTACCTGCCTGTCGTTCGCAGCAGAACAGAGCAGGAACGCGTCGGTTATCACGAGCTGCTCGCTGACGTCGTAGGCGATGATGTCGGTGGCTAGTTTCTCGGCCGCGGCGGTCGCCGCGATCCTGATGAGCTCGATGGCCCGTTCGGTGGCAGTCACGAGTGCTGCGTGTCCTCCTTGGCTGAAGCTGCGACCCCCGGACCTGCCGACCCGGTTCAGAACGCCACAGCGGCACGTTCAGCGTATCCCTCCCGGCCGACAATGCCGAACGTCAGCCGGCGCGACGCGAGGCAACTTGTGCCGATATGACCCAGGCCACGGTGACCAGCACGAGAGCGACGGCCATCGCCACGCCGGCTGGCCAGGTGCGCTCTTGCGAGCCGTAACCGACGCTGCGGACAGCCGCGTTCGCTGGCGATCCGTTCCACGCCAGCGCCAGCACGACGGCGCCAGTCGTGGCGAGCATCGCCGTCGAAGGCCGCCTGACCACGGGCGGGTTGAGCAGGGCGGCGACCGCCGAACCAACGAGCAGGCAGATCAGCCCGGCAGCGAGCCCGCCGCCCAGCTGAGAGAACAGGGCGCCCAGCCTGATCGAATTCGTCGCCGCCGATCTCGGCACGCCCAGACTGAGGATCTCCCAGACGATTCCCAGCAGCCCCAACGCGGCACCGAACACGCCCGGGGCGATGAGCGCCGCGACCTGTGTTCGCCGCGGACCGCCGGCCGCCGCCACGCACGCACGGGCCTCCGTAGGCTCGGCCGTGAGCATCGACCTGGTTAGCCACGCCTCGGCGGGAACCAGCATCAGCGCGCACCAGGCCAGCCCCTGGCTCAATCCGGCACCCAGCGGCAGCTTCGGTCCCGCGGCGCCAAGACCGATCACACCGATCGCGAACAATACGGTCGGCGCGATCCACCGGTGCGACCTGAGCAGCAGCGACAACTCGTACCTGATGAGCGCGATCACTGGGCTTCACCTGTCCGGGCCTCCGCGTCCGAACCACCGTCCGGCACCCGGGCAATCTGCCCGTCTTCGAGTCGCCACCGCTCAGCGTCCAGATGGGCCAGCCGGCCCGGCTCATGATCGACGAACACTACCGATCCGCCCTCGCTGAGCCGCTCCGCGATGGCCTCGTCCAACGCGGCCTTGGCATCGGCGTCGAGCCCTGTCCACGCCTCATCGAGGACGAGCAGGCCGGCGCCGGGCTGCAGCGCCTGCGCGACGGCCACCTTCTGGCACATTCCCTTTGACATATTCCGCAACGGAACGCCGGACAACTCACGCCCGCCAAGCCGGTCTAGGCTCGCGTCGATTGCCGATGCCAGCTCCGGGCCGGCCAAGCCGTGGATCCGGCCGATGTGTGCCAGGTACTCCCTGGCAGGAAAGGGCAGCGCGGGCGGGAACCGCTCGGGCACGTAGCCGGTTACCGGCCTGCCGCTGACCGAACCGCGGCTCGGCCGCGACACCCCGGCGATGATGCGCAGCAGGGTTGACTTACCGCTGCCGTTCTTACCCTCGAACCGGACAAGCCGGCCGGGTGCTATCTCGAGGCTTACCTCCCTGACCACCCAGGGCCGCCTGATCCCGTACCGCTTCGCAACCTTGTCGAGCCTAATCGCGGTACAGCCCACGTTTGGCAATGTACTGGATCACGCCATCGGGCACGAGATACCTGATCGGCCGCCCGCTCCTGACCCGTTCCCGGCAGGCAGTCGACGAGATTTCGAGAGCCGGGATCTCGATCAGCGTGAAGTCACCCTTAAAGTCCTCCTTCAGGCTGTCTACGTCGACGGGGTGGCCGGGTCTCGTGCAGCCTACGAAGTGCGCCATGCTGAAGAGGTTCTCGGTGTTGCGCCAGGATTTGATGCTTGCCAGCGCGTCGGCGCCCATGATGAAGAAGAACTCGGCGTCCGGCCCCCGTGCCGCATGCAGGTCTGTCAGCGTGTCGACCGTGTAGGTCTCGCCAGGGCGGTCGATGTCGACCCGGCTGACGGACATCAGCGGGTCGGACGCTGTCGCGATCACCGTCATCAGGTACCGGTCCTCGGCCGGTGCGAGGTCGCGGTTCTCCTTCTGCCACGGCTGCCCGGTCGGGACGAAGATGACCTCGCTGAGCGACAGCGCGTATGCGACCTCGCTCGCTGCCACGAGGTGACCGTTATGAATAGGATCGAAGGTCCCGCCGATGACACCGATCCGCTTAGCCTGCCCGACTTGCATGCACCGACTGTACGGGCGCAGAGCGGAACGGCAGACAATTGACCCACCGCAGATGCGCACCCAACAGACGTAAACCTACAAAAGAGACCGGGCGGCGACCGCGCCTGGACTACATCGGCATCAGGAGCCGCGCGTGAAAGCCGCCGTGCTGTTCGCCCCGCAGGAGGACCTGCGGATCGTGGATGTCGAACTCGCACCGCCCGGGCCCCGCGAGGTGCAGGTGCGAATCGGAGCGTCTGGAGTATGCGCCAGCGACTGGCACACCATGACGGGCGCGATCCCCTCCCCCGTCCCCTGTGTGCTCGGCCACGAGGGCGCGGGCGTCGTCACGGCGATCGGCGACGGCGTCACCGCCGTCGCACCGGGCGATCATGTCGTGCTGAGCTGGGTCCCCGCGTGCGGTCGCTGCCGCTACTGCGAATCAGGGCGGCCGAACCTATGCGCGACCGCCGCACCGGCATTGCTCGCCGGGACGCTGGTTTCCGGCGTCCGCCGGCTATCGCTGAACGGCGAGCCGCTCTACCACTACTCCTTCCTTTCTACTTTCGCCGAGTCAGTCGTCGTCGACGAGGCCTGCTGCATCCCGGTCAGGAGCGACGTGCCGTTCCAGGTCGCCGCGCTCGTCGGCTGCGCGATCACGACCGGCTACTGCGCCGTGACCAACCGGGCGCGGGTCTCGCCGGGCTCGACCGTGCTGATCTTCGGGGCGGGCGGGGTCGGCCTGAGCGCGATCATGGCGGCGCGGCTGAGCGGTGCCCGGCAGATCATCGCGGTCGACCCTGTCGCGGGCAAGCGCGACCTGGCGATGCGGCTCGGCGCCACGCACCCGCTTGATCCGGCAGCCACCGACGTCCTGTCAGTAGTCCGGTCGCTAACTGCCGGCCAGGGCGCTGACTACGCCATCGAGGCGGCCGGACGGCCCGAGCTCGTGACCATGGCCTTCGAGGCGACGGCGCGCGGCGGCACGATCGTGTCGGTCGGGATTCCCGCCGCGACGGCGACCGTCGCGCTGCCAGGGCCCGACCTGGTCCGGCACGAGAAGGTCGTCACCGGGAGCCTGTACGGCTCCTGCCGGCCGAGGCAGGACATGCCGGCCATACTCGACCGCTACGCCGACGGCGACCTGCCGCTAGATCTGCTGGTCAGCCGCACCTACCAACTGCAGGACATCAACGAGGCCTTCCGCGACATGCTGGCTGGCGAGCTTGCCCGCGGCGTAATCGATCTGTCGGCTTCGCCAACCTGATTCGCCACACGCGCGCGACAGCCTCGCCACACGGGCGACAACGTTGAACCCGTGCTGTCGCTCCGCCGACATCAAGGGTTCAACGTTGTCCGGGGCTCAGGGGTCGGGGGTCGGGGGTCCGGGTCAGGGGGTCCGGGGCTTGGGTCGGAGCGGGCGGCCGTGACCCGCCTCATTGGGCCAGGCCGGGGATCGGGGGCTCGCCGGATGACCAGCGCCAGACCCGGACCGCCTTGCCGACCTCGGTGCGCGGCACCGCGCCCGGCGACACGATTGCGACCCTGACCCGCAGGCCGAGAGTCTCGCGGAGACGGCGTTCGAGGGCATCGCGCAGATCGCCTTCTGAGGGCGTGCCGCTCCCAGCAGGGCCCCCGCTGGCCGCGGACTCGTCTGGCCCGGCGGCGGTAGAGGAGTCGGCGGGATCCGTTATGCGCTCGCACACGGCGATCAGGTCCCGGCCGCCATCGCGTTCGTCGACGACCAGCGCGTAGTCCGGCGCCACCTCGAACTTGCTCAGCAAGACCCGCTCGACCTCGCTGGGATAGACGTTCACGCCCCTGACCACGAGCATGTCGTCCTTGCGGCCGATGACCTTCGACATCTTGACGAGTGTCCGCCCGCACGGGCAGGTGCCGGTCCGCAGCGCCGCGATGTCGCCGGTCCGGTACCGCAGCAGCGGCAGCGCCTCCTTCGTCAGGGTGGAGAACGTCAGCTCACCGGGCGTCCCGGGCGGCACCGGCTCGCCGGTCACCGGGTCGAGCGTCTCAACCAGGAAGTGGTCCTCGTTCACGTGCAGGCCGTCCGCCGCCACGATGCACTCGGCGGCCACCCCAGGGCCGATCACCTCGGACAGGCCGTATATGTCAAGCGCGCGGAGCCCGAGCAACTCGCCGAGCCTGACCCGCATTTCTTCGGTCCATGGCTCGGCGCCGAATAGGCCCGCCCGCAGCGACAGACCGTTCTCCGGCGTCAAACCCGCCTCGGCCAGTGCCTCGCCGAGCCGGATCGCGTACGACGGCGTGCAGGTCAGGATCTCGGGGCGAAGGTCCGCGATGAGCGCCACTTGCCGGGCCGTCATCCCGCCCGAAGCCGGAACCACGGTCGCGCCCAGCTCGATGGAGCCCTGGTGAATCCCGAGCCCGCCGGTGAAGAGCCCGTAGCCGTAGGCGTTGTGCACGATCGTGCCCGGCTGCGCGCCGGCCGCGGCGAGCGCCCGCGCGCACATCCGCGACCAGAGCGCGATGTCGCCCTTGGTGTAGGAGACCAGGGTCGGCCGGCCGCCGGTCCCGCTCGAGCCGTGCACGGCCACAACCTCTTCCCCCGGCACGGCGAGCAGGCCAAACGGATAGGCGTCCCACAGGTCCTGCTTGCTTGTGGTCGGCAGTCTGGTCAGGTCATCGAGGCTGATGTCCTCTCCGGACGTCACGCCGGCGGCCGCCAGCCTGCGCGCCTGGACGCCGCCCGCGGCCAACAGCCGGTCGATCAGCCCGCTCAGCCGCCCGGCTTGCAGCGCCGCCAACTCACCGGCTGGCATCGCCTCGGCCTCGGGCTCGAACATGGGCGGAGGGGAATCATTATCAAATCGCATTGCCAGCATTGCTGTGGGCCTTCCTCATCACGCATAGCATGACGGCATGAACACTGTGCCCGACCGCTCCCGCGTTCGTCTGCCCGACATTAGCTCGCGCGCTTACGAACACCCTGCCGACCGCTCCGCGCTCGTTGCGCTGCGCAAGCTGACCGGCTTCGACGTCATCCTGCGCAACCTTGCCGGGCTGTTCAGCGACCGGAGCCTGCGGCTGATGTTCCTGGCGAGCTCTGTCCGGACCTCCGAGCAGCAGTTCCCGCACCTGCATCAGACCCTGCTCGACGGCGCTTACGTGCTCGACATGCCCCGCGTCCCCGAGCTGTTCATCAGCCAGGACCCGCAGGTCAACGCGATGGCGCTGGGCACCGACAAGCCGTTCATCGTGATTACGACCGGGATGGTCGACCTGATGGACGCCGAGGAGATCAGGTTCATAATCGGCCACGAGCTCGGCCACGTCCTGTCGGGCCACGCCGTCTACCGGACGATGCTCTACCACCTGGTCAGGCTGGCCGCGCGCCTCGCGCTCGTGCCGTTTGCATGGGTCGGGCTCAAGGCAGTGATCTGGGGCCTAGAGGAGTGGTACCGCAAGTCGGAGCTGTCCTGCGACCGGGCGGGGCTGCTGGCGGGGCAGGACGTAGCCGCGGCGCGCCGGGCGCTGATGAAGACCGCAGGCGGGCCGCAGCTCGCCGAGCTCAGCCACGACGCGTTCCTCGAGCAGGCACGCGAGTACGACGCCGTTCCCGACGTGCGCGAGGGCCTGATCAAGCTGCTCCAGCTGCAGGGCACCACGCACCCGTTCGCGGTCGTGCGGTTCGCCGAGCTCGACCGCTGGGCATCGGAGGGCGAGTACGCCGACATCCTGGCCGGCAACTACCCGAGGCGGGACTCGGACCGGGACACTTCGGTCGGCGAGGAGTTCAAGTCAGCGGCCAAGTCGTACCAGGAGTCGTGGAACCGCTCGGCCGACCCGCTGATCGGCGCGGTCCGGGGCGTCGCAGGGTCGGCGGTCGGTGCCGGGGAGCGGCTGATGAACAGGTTCGGCAACCGCAGGGACGACTCGGACCCGAACGACTAGCTCAGGTTCGGGCCGCGGTACGGTTCGCGGCGACCAGGCCGCAGTGCGGTTCGCGGCGACCACGCCGCAGTGCGGTTAGCGGCGACCGCCAGGCGGCGGCCTCAGGTGCCACGAGTACGCCACGTTGATGACCGCGATGGCAACCCAGACCACCAGCAGCCCGGCGATCCCGACCGGGTGCGCGCCGGCCGTCACCGTGAGGGCGGTGAGCGGGATGCCGAGAGAGATCGAGACGATCGCGAGCACGAACGCCGAGCGCTCCCTGCTCGCTGGCCTGGCGGGCGGAGCGGGCGACATGTGCGGCTGCGCGGCGGCTACCCGCGCGTCGACTCGGGCATCGATCTCCCTGCCGACCTTGTCGAGGAACGATTCGATGACGGCCGACTGGTAATCGGGACCCAGATCGCGATGGGTCTCGGCGGCGGCGCGGATCTCGTCAGGCGTGAGCGACGGGCTGTTCACACGAGCACGATATATCGCATTACCCGAGGGCGCCATACGCTTAGGCGTTAGCGCGGCGAAGGCATGCTAGGGGAATGAACGGGACGCAGGGGCAACCTGAGCCTCCGCTCGAACTGCGGTTCGCGGCCGAACTCCGTATGTTCCTCCCCCCGGCGAACCGGGTCGGCACGGTCCGCGTGGCGACCGACGGCACGTTCTCGCTCGGACACGTCGTCGAGTCCGCCGGTGTCCCGCTGACCGAAGTCGGCTTCCTTCTCGTCAACGACAGGCCGGTGCAACCGTCGTACCAGCCGCGGCCCGGCGATCGGATCATCGTGCAGGCGATCAGCCGGCCGCAGCCGCAGGCGGAACCGAGGTTCCTGCTTGATGTGCACCTCGGCGCGCTCGCCCGCCGGATGCGGCTGCTAGGCCTGGACAGCGCGTATTCCAACGACCTCGACGACGATGCCCTGATCGAGCTGGCCAACCAGGGCCGGCGCGTGCTGCTGACCAAGGACCGTGGCCTGCTGCGGCGCAGGAAGCTATGGCTCGGAGCCTATGTGCGCGGCGCTCGCGCCGACGACCAGCTCGCGGACGTGCTTGACAGGTTCGCGCCGCCTCTCGCGCCGTGGACCAGGTGCCTGGCCTGCAACGGGCCGCTTCTCCCTGTGCCCAAGAGCCAGGTTGAGGAGCATTTGCGCGCAGGAACCAGGCGGACATACGACCGGTTCTGCCGATGTGCGGAGTGCGGGCGGGTCTTCTGGCGCGGCGCGCACAGCCGCCGCCTCAGCGCGATCGTTGCTGCCGCGACGCAGGCCGGTCGGCCGGACTAGCCGATCCGGCCGGCTTGCGCCAGCGTGATCCGTGCTCACCGAGCGGCCCGACCCGCAGTCCTCGCCGTTCGCAGTCGTCAAGCAGCCGCGGCAGCGCTCCAAGCGCCGCCCGCCATGAACCAGGCGGTGAGGTGCAGTCGGAATCATGCAGCAGGACGGTCGCCCCGCCGATCAGGCCGTCAGCGAGCGTGGCGTGCACCGACCCGGCACTGGCGCCCGGCGCCCACTCCCGACCCCAGTCACTCCACAGGACCGGCGTGAGGCTGAGCCTCTTCGCCGCGATTAGAGCCGCCGTGCTCAGCACGCCGTATGGCGGGCGGAACAGCCAGGGCTTCACTCCGGAGCTGGCCACGATGATCTCCTTAGCGCTGGCCAGATCGTTGTATGTGGCGATCGGCCCGCGCAGCGGCAGGTAGCGGTGGCGCCAGCCGTGCACGCCGATCTCATGGCCCGCGTCAGCGATCTGCGCCACCAGCCGCGGTGTCTTCGACACCTGGGTGCCGAGCAGGAAGAACGTCGCGCGCACGCCCCGGTCGCGTAGCAGGTCAAGGAAGAGCGGGGTCGCGGCCAGGTCAGGACCGTCGTCGAAAGTCAGCGCAACGTGGTCGGACAGTACCTTTCCGGACAACAGGGGAAAAAACGGCTCCCGAACTGGTCCCAGCGCAGTGATTCCCGGACCTGCGTGCGCGGCCGCTGCCAGTCCGGCGGTCGTCGCGACCAGCCGCGAGGCCCGCCCCGCCAGTTTCTCAGACACTGCCTTTCCAGCACATTGAAGGACACCGGCATCAAGGCTACGCAAGACGCGTGCTAAAGGGACAGCCTCGGCGGCCGGCACGCACCGTCTCGGCCGCTGCTGACATCATGTCATGGCCGGGATCTGGTGTCGGGAACCACCGCGACGGACAAGCACCGCGACGGAGAACCACCGCGACGGAGAAGCTGTGAGGTTGGGACGCCGGGCGCTGCTGCTATCCGGCTCGATCGGCATGGGCCACGCGATGCTCGCAGAGGCGTGTGCCGACGCGCTCCATGCTGAGGGATTGTCGACCACGACCCTGGACCTCATGCGGCTGCTAGGCCGCGGCGGCGACTCGGTTGGCAGCGCCGTGTTCAAGTCCATGCTGGCGGTGCCGGGGCTCTTTGACGCTTATCACTTCGCCGCGCTCCGGACCGGCGGCCGGCTGGCGGATTTCACCGACGCGGCGGCGCGGCACCAGATCCTGCCGAGACTGCGCATGATGCTCGATGCCCATCCGGTCGACCTCGTCATGTCAGGGTTCGCTACCGGCGCCTCGGCGATGAGCAAGCTTGCGCCGCACTACCCAGGATTGGCCCACGTCGTCTTCTGCACCGATGCCAGCCCGCACCGGCTCTGGGTGCACCCGAACGTCGACCTCTACCTTGTCACCTCGACGGTCGCCGAGCGGGCGGTGCGCAGGTTCGAGCCTGATGCGCGAGTGCTGGTCGTGCCGCCGCCGCTGCGCGCCGCGTTCTTTGACCCGCCGTCCCAGTCGCAGGCCCGCAGCCGGCTCGGCCTTCCAGGGCACGAACGATGCGTGCTGCTGATGAGCGGTGCCTGGGGAATCGGGCCCGTCGCAGAGGCGGCCGAGGCCCTGGGAAACGCCGGAGTCCAGGTACTTGCCGTCGCGGGGAACAATACCCGGCTGCGACGAAAGCTCCGCGACGCGGCGCAGCGGCAGCCGCGGATCCATCCGTTCGGCTATTCGGACCAGATCCCCGCGCTGATGGCCGCGAGCGACCTTGTCATCAGCAGCTCGGGCGATACCTGCACCGAGGCTCGCGCGATAGGCCGACCGCTGCTGCTGCTCGACGTCGTGCAGGGCCACGGGCGCGACAACCTGCAGCACGAACTCGAGCTCGGCGACGCGGCAGTCACGTCGGGACGACCTGCGGACGTGGTCCGGTCGGCACTGGCTGCGCTAGAGACCGCCAAGCCGCCGTCCGCGAGCCCAACCTGTTCACAAGAGGCCTGGCAGAGCGCGTTCGTGACCGCGCTCGAGTCGCTTGGCCTCTGAGGCGCTGACCGACTAGCGCGGCCTGATCCTCAGGTAGGCAGCGTCGGACTTCGGCGGCGGCGAGAAACTGGTGGCCGGCACCCGGCGCACCAGCCGGATCTCGTACCTGGCGGCCCACCGTGCCGTCTCCGGGTCCCGAGGCCGCGGGCTCGCCAGCCATTTCGCCGCGCCCCATTCGAGGATCAGCTCGGCGCCAGTCAGGCGGACGCTACGGTCACCGAGCAGCCGCCGGCACAGCAACGTCGTCAGCGCGAATGGAGGGCTGGCAACAACGTGAAACGGCCGCCGCGGCAGCGGAACCTTCCGCAGGTCCCCCTCGACGACACCGACAAGGGGCTCGGCGCTGAACCGTCGCCGCAGCCGTTCGGCCAGTGCAGGGTCAAGTTCGATCGCAATGACCCGTGCGCCGGACCGGGCGAGCGGCCCCGTCAGCGCGCCGTATCCGGCACCCAGATCGAAGACCAGGTCTCCGGTTCCAGCCCCGCTGGCTCGGACCAGCTGGTCAATAAGGCGGCGGTCAGTCAGAAAGTGAGCGCCCGCCGGGTTCTGCGACCGCCACGGTCGCCCGCGCGACCTCCCGGCCACGGAAGACCATGACCATGCCCATGGTCGCTCCCTCAGCTCGATTCGGCGGCAGCGGCCCGGTTCCGCCGCGCGCCCGCAGCCACCTCTCAGGCTGCGCCGACAACGTATGCCATGACGGCCCGGGTCGCCACTGAATATTAGTTGTGCCCGGACAAAGCCGCAGGGGCGCCTACGCCACCTCTGCCTCAGGCACCGGGCCGCGGCCCTCGTCGAGCCTGTTCACCTCGGCAACGCCGCTCACCTCGGTCATCCTGCTCAGTACTCGCGGCGAGTCGCCGGGGTAGACAACGCCGACCCGCTGGGTCGCCCGGGTCAGCGCGACATACAGGTCGCCGAGACCGCGGGGTGACTCCGCGAGGATCAGGGCCGGATCGGTGACGAGCACCGAGTCGAACTCCAGGCCCTTGGCCTGCCGCACGGTCAGGACGACGACCGGCCGCTCCAGGTCGAGTTCGCCAGCTCCGGGCCGTCCACTGTCGGGCCCGCCCGCACCGGCGTCGGGCGCCTCGGGGCCGCCGGCACCTGCTTCCCCGACCCCGGTGTCCGGCAGGGCGGCCCGGACTGCGGTTCCGATCTCGTCTAGGCGGCCCTCGGGAACGATGATCGCCAGCGTCCCGTCGCCTGTGAGCCCGGCGAGCGCCGTGGCCGCCTCCGCCACCGTGCCGGCCAGCTCGCCCGAACGGGCGACCCCGAGACGCCACGGCACGATCCCCGATTCGCGGACCGAGCGCGGCGGCGATGCCTCCGGGTCGATCTCGGCCAGTACATCGGCGGCAATCGTCATGATCTCCGCGGGCGTCCGGTAGTTCACTGTCAGCGGTGCCAGCCGCCAGCGGTTCTCGACGAACGGCCCGAGCGCCTCGGACCATGAACCCGTACCGGCGATGTCGCCGGTCTGCGCCACGTCGCCGACGACGGTCATCGACTTGACCGGGCTGCGACGCATAACCATCCGCCAGGCCATCGGCGAAAGCTCCTGCGCCTCGTCCACGATCACGTGGCCGAACGCCCAGGTACGGTCGCCCGCGGCCCGCTCGGCTGCCGTGAGATGGACATCGCTTTCGAACCGTTCGGCGAGCCTGGCGGCGTCGAGCACGTCGGCGCCCATCAGGATCTCCGGGTCGTCCTCCTCGTCGCGGCCGATGATCTCGAGCACGCCCTGGGCGTATGCCTCCTCCTCTTCGCGCCGCAGCCGCGCTGCGGCCTTCGCCGTCCGGTCATCCTCGCCGAGCAGTTCTGCCGCCTCGTCGAGCAGCGGAACATCGGCAGGAGTCCATGGCGACCCCGCCGGGCGACGCAGGAGGTCGCGCTCGTCGGCGGTCAGCGAGCGCGCGGCTGCGGCAAGCAGCCGGCGGGAAGCGAGCAGGTCCCCGATGAGCTGCTGCGGCGTGAGTACCGGCCACAGCCGGCCGATGGCAGCCCGGACCTCCGGATCATCGCGCAAGTCGGCCCGCAGGTCCTCGATGTCAGCGCGCCCCATGAGGTTCGCGCCGCCCAGCGGATCAGCACCCAGCCGCCCGGCCACGACGCGGGCCAGCTCGTCAAACACCTCCCGCACGAAAATCTGCCTGGCCTGGTTGTGCGGCCGCCGTGACCGGCGTGCCCGCTCCCTCGCTCGGGCCAGCGCCTGCCTGCGTACCCTGTACCGCGCACGTTCGAAACTGACCTCAAGGCCCTCATGCGGCACGCTCTGCCTGTCGCGAACGGCCGCGGCCACGATCTTGGCCATCTCGGCCCGGCCCTTGATCCGTGCCACGACGGGCTGGTCTTTACCCCTGGCCGTGATCCCCGGCATCAGGTCGCCGATCGTCGCCAGCAGGACGCTGGTCTCGCCCAGCGACGGCAGCACCTGGCCGATGTAGCGCAGGAACGTCGCGTTCGGCCCGATCACCAGCACGCCGCGTTTCTCGAGCTGTCGCCGGTAGGTGTAGAGGAGGTACGCAGCGCGGTGCAGCGCCACCGCCGTCTTGCCCGTTCCGGGACCGCCCTCGACGACTAGGACGCCTGGCAGGCCCGACCTGATGATCTGGTCCTGCTCGGCCTGGATGGTTTCCACAATGTCGCGCATCCGGCCGGTCCGGCTGGCATTGAGCGCCGCGAGCAGCGCCGATTCACCCGCCAGGCCCTCGTGCTTGCTCGGGTCGGCGGCCGCAAGGTCGAGGACCTCATCGTCGAGCCGCTGCACAGTCCTCGCCCGGGTCTTGATGTGGCGGCGTACTTTGACCTCACCCGGCGAGGCAGCCGTGGCCAGGTAAAACGGCCGGGCGGCGTCAGCTCGCCAGTCCATCAGCAGCTGGTCGTAGCTCTCGTTGTCGGCATGCATGCCGAGGCGGCCGATGTAGCTCTTGGCGCCGTCATTGAACTCCAGCCTGCCGAAGCACAGGCCGTTTTCCGCCGCGTCAAGCTGCGCGAGCTGCTGACCGTACATGACGCTGAGCGCCTCGCGTTCCGTCCGCGCAGCTGGCGTTCCGCCCGCCTGCCGCAGCGTCCCCGCGAGGCGGTCTGACGCGCGCTGCCTCAGCTCGTCCAGCCGGTTATAGAGCCCCGCAATGTACGCCTGCTCGCGATCCCGCTCCAGATTTGCAAGATCCTGGCCCGACAAGCGCGTATCCCTTCCCCGCTGAAAAAGTGCCCATACAGCTTAGTCGCTCCTCGCCAGGCCTCGGCCGCCGAGCGCTCAGCGCTCAGCGCTCCAGGCGCGGGTCGGTGCCGCGTGGACCGAATCCAGCCCCGGCCGGCAGCTTCGGATCCCAGTCGAATACGACCGAATTATCCTCTTCGCCGATCAGGACCTCCGCTCCTGGCAAGGCGCCGGCCTCCGCAAGCGCCTCCTCCACACCCAGCTTGGCCAGCCGGTCGGCCAGGTAACCGACCGCCTCATCGTTGCCGAAGTCGGTCTGCAGGATCCACCTTCGCGGCTTGGCGCCGCGGATCCTGAACGCGTTCTCGCCTACCCGCACAAGTTCGAAGTCAGGACCCGCCACCGGCTCCGGCCTGATAACCAGCCGTGTCGGCAGGGGTTCCGGGGCGGCGGCCCTGGCGGCGGCGATGATGCTCGCCAGGTCGAACGCCAGCTCACGGAGACCCTCGCCGGTGGCGGCCGAGACATGGTGGACGGGCATGCCCCTGGCCTGCAGGTCGTGCGTGACGATCTCGGCGAGCTCGCGTGCCTCGGGTACGTCGATCTTGTTCAGGGCCGCGACGCGCGGCCTGCCTGCCATGTCGGCACCTGTCATCTCGTCGTAGGCGTCGAGTTCGGCCTCGATCGTCTCGAGGTCGGTGACGGGATCACGCCCCGGCTCCTGGGTGGCGCAATCTATAACGTGCACGAGCACTGTGCATCGCTCGACGTGCCGGAGGAAGTCGAGGCCGAGGCCGCGGCCCTCGCTGGCGCCGGGAATCAGGCCGGGCACGTCTGCGACAACGAACTGGGTATCGCCTGCTTCCACTACGCCCAGGTGCGGCGTCAGCGTCGTGAACGGGTAATTGGCGATCTTCGGCCGGGCCGCCGACATGGCCGAGATGAGCGAGGACTTGCCCGCGTTCGGGAAGCCCACGAGGCCGGCGTCGGCGATGGTCTTGAGCTCGAGCAGCAGTTTTCTGTGCTCCCCGGGCTCACCGCGCAGCGCGAAGCCCGGCGCCTTGCGCTTGCTCGACGCGAGCGCGGCATTCCCGAGCCCACCGTGGCCGCCCTTGGCGGCAACATACTCGGTTCCGGCACCGACCAGGTCAGCGAGAACCTCGCCATCGGAGGTCTTGACCACGGTTCCGTCGGGCACGTTGACGATCAGGTCGGCCCCCTCCGCACCACTGCGATGCGAACCGGCCCCTTGTTTGCCGTGGCCCGCCATCCGCACCGGCCTGCGATGGACGTCGAGCAGCGTCGCAGTGCTCGGATCGACCCTGAAGATGACATCGCCGCCACGGCCGCCGTTGCCGCCGTCCGGCCCGCCTAGCGGCTTGAACTTCTCCCGGTGAATGGAAGCGCAGCCGTTGCCGCCGTTGCCGGCCTGGACCCGGATCTCGGCTTGATCGGCGAATTCCGCCACGTCAGACCCTTAGCCCTCTCCCAGCTCCTGCTCACCATGATCACGGAACCTAATCTACGTATGCCGTCGATAGCTTTCCGTGATCATGGAGGTGCGAGACGGCCGGGCTAGCTGGCCTTGGCTGATTCGGTCTCGGCGACCGGGATCACGCTAACTGCGCGCCTGCCACGCCGCGAGCCGAACTCGACCCGGCCGGACACAAGCGCGAACAGCGTGTCGTCACCGCCGCGGCCGACGCCGACGCCCGGGTGGAAATGCGTGCCGCGCTGGCGTACCAGGATCTCGCCGGCATTGACGACCTGGCCGCCAAATCTCTTGACGCCGAGCCGCTGGGCATTGGAATCGCGCCCGTTCCTGCTGGACGAGGCGCCCTTCTTGTGTGCCATCTCTGCGCTACCTCTCAGGTCTTCTGCTTCTGGGAGGCCTTGGCCTTGCCCGTTCCGATGCGGGTGATCTTCACCAGCGTGTACTTCTGCCGGTGGCCCTGGCGACGCCGGTAACCGGTCTTGTTCTTGTAATGGATCATGTTGATCTTCGGGCCCGCGACGGGACCGAGGATCTCGGCGGTGACCTCGTACCTGCCAAGCTCGGCGCTGTCGGTGATCACCTTCGTGCCATCGACGATGAGCACGGCAGGCAGCGTCACGGTGGACCCTGCCTCGCCCGCGAGCTTGTCGACGGTCAGGACGTCGTCAACCGACGCCCGGCTCTGCTTGCCGCCGCAGCGGACGATCGCGTACACGAAGAACTCTCTCCCTGGTGTCAGCCCGCCGCGTGAATCGCGGCCTCGTCAGATCGTCGAGGCGACCGGGCCTGCCGACATTACGCGCCACTCGCCCGCCGAACTCCGATCATGGCCGTTTGCCGGTTGTGACAACCGACGCCCGTCCGCGATCAATGCTCGGGGCAGCCAGACACGCCAACGCCAAAGAATATCAGACCGCTCGGCCTCAGTCGCTCGCCGAAGAGCCTGATGATCCGGCGGTGCTGTCGTTCGCGCCACCTTCGGCAGCCGGCACCTGGCCGGTTTCCGCCTCGGACGTGATCTCGCCGCTAGGGCCGGCATCATCCCTTGCCGCATTCGGGTCAGCGGGCTCGCCGTCAGCAGCTTGCGCGGCCGCAAGCCCGCCGTCGCTTCGCTCGGGCTCACCCGCCACGGGCGCAGCCGAGTCAGCCGACCCGTCCGCGGCGGCAGCGGCGGTCCTGGCCGCCAGCACCGAGTCGGGCGGGCCGGCCTCGCGATGCGCCGATCGCCTCGGACGGCGGCGCGCAGACGTCTCCGTCGCGGCAGGCGTCTCCTGCTCGGCGACATTAAGTCCGCCCGAACCGGCCGCGGAGACGACGGTGGGGGTATCACCAGCGCCGTTCGGCTGAGGATCCGCCAGAGCGGCGTCGCCGCTGGCCGTCGCGCTCGCCGCAGCCTCGATGTCGGCGATCTGGGACTGCTCGGCCGAGTCTCCAGTAGCGGCGGCGGCGAGCTCGACGGGCTCGGGCGCCGAGATGTCGCCAGCCGCCTCCACGGCACCGTCTGGGCTCGCCGCATCGACTGTCTTGGCAGCCACCTGCGCGATCGCCCTGCTCCGCGCCGATCTCGCCCGTGCCGGGCCTGGCTTGGGCGCTCCTGACGGGTAGCCGTTGCGCGCGTGCGAATGCGGCACGTCGGTCAGCTCGGTCGAAATGATCAGCCCGCGGCCGTTGCAGTGCTCGCACGGCACCGAGAACGCTGCGAGCAACCCTGAGCCGACTCGCTTCCTGGTCATCTGCACCAGGCCGAGCGAGGTCACCTCGGCGACCTGGTGCTTGGTCCGGTCGCGAGCCAGGCACTCGATCAGCCGCCGCAACACCAGATCGCGGTTGCTCTCGAGCACCATGTCGATGAAGTCGATCACGATGATGCCGCCGACGTCCCGCAGCCTGAGCTGCCTGACGATCTCCTCGGCTGCTTCTAGGTTGTTCCTGGTGACGGTCTGCTCCAGGTTGCCGCCTTGGCCCGTGAACTTGCCTGTGTTCACGTCGATGACCGTCATGGCCTCGGTCGTGTCGATAACCAGGGAACCGCCGCTGGGCAGCCAGACCTTCCGGTCCAGCGCCTTGGCCAGTTGCTCATCGATCCGGTAGGCGGCGAAGAGGTCCTTGTCTTCGGTCCACCGCTCAAGCCGCTCGGCCAGGTTCGGCGCCACATACCGCACGTACTCGTCGACCAGGTCCCACTCGCTGTCGCTGGCGATGACGAGCTTCGTGAAGTCCTCGTTGAATATGTCCCTGACCACGCGGATTGTCAGGTCGGGCTCACCGTAGAGCAGGTCCGGCGCGGAGGCGGTTTTGGCCTTGCGCTCGATCGCCTGCCACTGCGCCACGAGCCTGGTGACGTCGTGCTGCAGTTCCTCGTCGGAAGCACCCTCGGCGGCGGTCCTGACGATGATCCCGCCTTCCTCCGGCGCCACCTTCTTCAGGATCTGCTTGAGCCTGTTCCGCTCGGTATCGGGGAGTTTTCGGCTGATCCCCGTCATGGAGGCACCTGGGACATAGACCAGATACCGGCCTGGCAAGCTGATCTGGCTGGTCAGGCGCGCACCCTTATGGCCGATCGGGTCCTTAGTGACCTGCACCATGATCGACTGGCCGGACTTGAGTGCCGACTCGATTCGCTTGGCAACGCCCTCCAGGCCGCTTGCATCGAAGTTGACTTCGCCCGCATACAGAACGGCGTTGCGGCCCTTGCCGATGTCAACGAAGGCAGCCTCCATCGACGGCAGAACGTTCTGCACCTTGCCGAGGTAGACGTTGCCCACGAGGGACTGGTGGGTCACCCTGTCCACATAATGCTCGACAAGAACCCCGTCCTCGAGGACGGCGATCTGCGTCTTCTCGCCTTGCTGGCGCACGACCATGACCCGCTCGACCGCCTCGCGGCGGGCCAGAAACTCCGATTCGCTGACGATCGGCGGGCGGCGCCTGCCGGTGTCCCGGCCCTCGCGCCGACGCTGCCGCTTCGCTTCCAGCCGGGTAGAACCCTTGACCGCCCGGACGTCATCGGGTTCGGCGGCCGCGCGGGGCTCGCGGATGTGGACAACCGTGTCGGCGGGCTCATCCGGGGCCGGGACCTCGCCGCCGGCCACGACGGCGGCCCCTACGGCGCCCCCGGGAGCGCCATTGCGCTGCCTGCGCCTGCGACGCCGCCTGCTCGAAGAGGCGCCGCCGTCGATCTCGGCCGTTTCATCGGCGGACGGCTCCCCCCGGCCGTCCTCTTGCACGACCGAGCCGGCGCGGTCACGGGGACCGCCGCGGTCGGCCGCCTGGCCTGAGTCGGCGGCCTGATCTTGCGCGCCGCGTTCGGCACCGCTCGACTGGGCAGCAGCAGCCTCAGCTGCGCCCTGCGCCTCGGAGTCCCCGGCCTGGTCGCTACCGGCGTCGCCGCCTTTGCCTCTGCCACGGCCGCCCCGGCGCCGCCGCCTGCGCGAGCCGTCGCCTCCGCCGTCGCCCTCCGCCTGGCCGGCATCGCTGCGTGACTTGCCGGATTCGGCACCGCCGGTTAGCTCGGGCGGCTGGAACACAAGAACAGGCGGCTGGAACGCCGCTGCTGGCACCCGCTGCGGCGAGGCCGATGCAGACCGGGCGCGGCCGCCTTCCGAGGTCGGCTCGGACGCGCCGCCGGGAACGCCTGGCACCGCGGGAACGGCGCCCGGCGGGCCTGCCTTCCCTTGGCCTGAGCTAGCGCCCTGGCCAGTGCCGGATTGAGCAGCCGGGCCAGAGCCTGAGCTCTCCGGCTCTCCCGACCTGAAGGCAGGCGGTCCGGCAGGCCTGCTCAGGGCGCGGCGGCCCCGGCGCAGCAAACTACGCCTGTGGCCACCTTCCTGGCCAGTGGTCTCAGCCTGGCCCGTGGTCTCAGCCTGGCCGGTAGCCTGAGCCTTGCCGGTGGCCTGAGCCTGGCCAGTGGTCTCAGCCTGGCCGGCACTGCCGGATGATTCACTGGATTCTGATTGTCGATTCTGCGGCTCGATCTCGAGCATCCGGGCGATCTCTTCCGTAGGGCTCCCGGGCGCGCGGATCAGCGAGCTGATCGTGCGTGCCGCGCGGAAGCTGTTCGTTCGCACGCAACTGGCTGGCTGGCGCCATCACGGCGCTCTGCGCCTCCCGTTGCATTGCCTTGTCTGTTGTGCTTCGTGGCAGGTGTTCTTCGTGCCGGGCCGCCGCGTCTTGGTCATGTGGCTCGGGCCCTGGCATACGTCGTGCTGGCTCGCGAGTGACCGGCACGGTGCCGTCGCAGGCTGCGGTCATCCCCGTCTGAGCTCCCGTCTGCACCGCGGTCAGCGCGCTCGTCGGCCCCTGCCACAGCCTTGTCACCAGGGCCGGCGTCGTGGGCCGAAATGCCGACAACTGACTCAGCGCGGCCAGAATGTCGTCTGGTCGGACGGCGGGTGTCATCTGCCGAACAACCATTCGAAGTATCACACATGCGCTGGTGGTATTGGTTATGACGAGGCTCATCACGGCAGCGCGCGCATCGAGGGTCCGGGTTCCCTTGCTGGTCAGGCGCTGCACCTCGAAACTGGGTGTGGCCAGGAACCCCTCGACGGCCGAGGCTGCAGCGTCGGCCGGCAGGCCGGGCCAGATGACCTCCCACTCGGAAGCCTGAATCTGAGCTCCGGCGGACCTCCCGTCCGCTGCTACAACCTCGATCACATCAATCCCATCCGGCAGGGCTGCATCGAGCAGACGACGGACGTCGTCTGGCTCAAGGCGGCGGGTCAGGGCGAGCTCGAGGTACTCAGCCTCGCTCGCAGATCCCGTCGGAGCCCCGCCCGAGTACGAAATCCTCGGATGCGGTGAGAACCCGGCGGAGTAAGCGACCGGCAGGCCGGCCCTGCGCACTCCCCGCTCGATCGCGCGCGCTACATCCCTGTGGCTCGCGAAGCGCATCCTGCCTCTTTTAGCGTACCTGATGGTCAGCCGCTGAACGGTTGGCGCTGGTGGCGGCCCGCCCGGGGCCGGCCTGGCCATCTAGCCCCCGCTCCGCTGACCAGCCACTGGCGCACTGGCCGACCCTGCCGCCCCCGCCGTTACTGGTTCGCGGTTCAGCACCGTCAGGGGCAGCAGCCGCGCGCCGGTTGGTCCGGTCTCGATCTGCGTGTCCATTGCCGGGCAGACCCCGCATTCGAAGCATGGTGTCCACCGGCAGTCATCGACCTCCGCGGCACCCGCCGGATCGACCGCATCCTGCCAGTCCTGCCAGAGCCAGTCCCTGTCCAACCCGGCGTCCAGGTGATCCCATGGCAGCATCTCGGCGTACGGGCGCTCCCGCGTTGTGTACCAGTCGAGGTCGACCCCGTCATCGGCGAGCCCGCGCTCGGCGCAGGCCTCCCAGCGCTCGAAGGAGAAGTACTCGCTCCAGCCGTCGAACCTGCCGCCGTTCTCCCAGACGGCCCTGATCACCTTGGCCACCCGGCGGTCACCACGCGACAGCAAACCCTCGACCATGGACGGCTTGCCGTCGTGGTAGCGGAACCCGATCGATGACTTGTACGCGCGGTCAGAACGCAGCGCCGCGCCCAGTGCCCTCAACCGTGCGTCGACGGTCTCGTGGTCGCACTGAGCCGCCCACTGGAACGGCGTGTGCGGCTTCGGCACGAAGCCGCCGATCGAGACCGTGCACCTGA
>Ga0126378_10001048_pt1 | contig 20655 bp, 19 predicted proteins | sample PanSoiMetPlot_23_FD_92587 | JGI IMG/M metagenome (GOLD analysis project Ga0126378, IMG submission 92587) | Tropical forest soil microbial communities from Panama - MetaG Plot_23 | ecosystem: Environmental > Terrestrial > Soil > Tropical forest > Bulk soil | place: Panama | collected 2016-02-17
ATGCCAGAGCTGGCGGCCGAACAAGTACGGCGAATTGGCCGCCACCGCGACCTGCACGGCGCAGATCGCCTGCGCGGCGTTCCAGTAGCTCGCGAACTCCTCGGGACTGACCTGCAGATGTAGCTGGACGCTCGTGCACGCGGCCTCTGGCGTAATGCTGTCCGCGTGCGTGAGCAACTGCTCGGCGCCGTCGCTGGCGATGCGGATATCTTCGCCGCGCGCGGCGAAGATCTGCTCGTTCATGACGCGGTAGCGCGCGTTGGCCGACAGGTTGCCCTCGCGAACGTCCTCCTGGCGCAGTGTCGGCAAGATGCCGATCATGACCAGTCGGCTGCCGCTGCCGCGTGCCTTGGCGTCGGCGGCGTTCAGGTCCGCGCGGATCTCCTGCTCGAGTTCGGCGAGCGCGTCCCCGGCCAGGCGGCGCGGCGGCACGTTGATCTCGATGTTGAATTGCCCGAGTTCGGTGGCCCATGCCGGGTTCGCGATCGCGGCGAGCACGTCGGCGTTGCGCATTGACGGCCAGCCATCCTCGTCAACCAGGTTGAGCTCGATTTCCTGGCCGACGAGCGACTCGTGATCGGCGAACACCTTCTCGCGCAGCATTCGGTCGAAGACGTCAAGCGATCGTCGGAGCTTCTCCCGGTATTTCCGCCTGTCCTCGCCGCTGATCTTGATCGGCTGGATGTCACGGCCCATACTGCCTCGCTCAGCTACTTGACACCCGCTGTCTGCATACACCGTCGCACGTCAGCGCAGCCCGCGCCAGCGTGCGGCATTGTCATCGCCGCCGACGCCGGCCACTATGTGCGGGTGATAGCCGCCATTGACAGCGCCTCGGTGACCTTCCGGCTCGCCGATCCCGAACATGAGCTGTCGGGCGTGCGGCTGCGCCAGGACGCGGGCGTCACTGCCGCGCTTGACTTCCGCCCCGACGGGCAGGGGTGGGAGCTTGCAGTCAACCGGCCACCTGTGGCCAGGATGGAGTATCTGCTCGAGCTGCGCCGCGCCGACGGCAGCACCGAGCTCGTGCCGGACCCCGCCAATCCCTTGCGTGTCGAAGGCGCGTTCGGGCAGAAGAGCGTTCTCCAGTTCGCCGGCTACTCAGCGCCGGCGTGGCTCAGCGCGCCGGGCGCGCCGGGGGTGAGTCACGAAGCCGAGCTGCCGGCCAGATCACTCGGCTCGGCGATCTCCGTGCGCACCTGGGCACCTGCTGATGCTCCCGACGACGAGCCGCTCCCGCTGCTCATCGTGCACGACGGCCCGGAGTATGACACCCTGGCGAGCCTGACTCGCTACCTGGCGGCCGGCCTGCGGGGCGGCTGGCTGCCGCCGCTGCGCGCAGCGCTGCTCGCGCCTGGCCAGAGGGACCGCTGGTACTCGGCCAATCCGAGTTACGCCCGCGCGCTGGGCAGCACGGTGATCCCTTCCGTCACCAGGCGGGTCGCCACCACGGCGCGGGTTGGCATGGGTGCCAGCCTCGGCGCCCTGGCCATGCTGCACGCCCATTGCCGGTATCCGGACGCGTTCGACTCGCTGTTTCTGCAGTCAGGCAGCTTCTTCACCGCCAAGTTCGACAGCCAGGAGCGGCGTTTCGCACAGTACCGGCGGGTCGTCGCCTTCGTGGCCAGCGTGCACGCCGGCGGGCTTCCCGAGCGATCCGTGCCGGTCACCCTCACGTGCGGGACAGTCGAGGAGAACCTCGCCAGCAACAGGCTGATGACGAAGACGCTGCAGGAGCACGGCTACCGAGCGACGCTGAACGAAATACCCGACGCGCACAACTACACAGCATGGCGCGACGCGTTCGACCCCCATCTCACGCGCCTGCTCGGCGGGCTGACATGAACCGCTTCACCGCCGACCTCTGGTCTGAGGCGATCGGCGCCGCCGGCACGGTGATCCGTTACGGCCATTGGGGCCGGGCCGTGCTCGTATTCCCCTCCGAGCAGGGCAGGGCGGCGGACTTCGAGAGCAACGGCATGGTCGATGCCGTGGCAGACCTGCTCGACGCGGGACGGCTGAAGCTTTACTGCGTCGACAGCTACGACGCGCAGTCCTGGTCGAACACGGCCATCCCGGTCGAAGAGCGGGCCCGCCAGCACGTCCGTTACGAGTCGTGGATTCTCGACGACGTCGTGCCATGGATCCGCGGGGATTGCGGGGAGGGCGCCGCTGAGGTGGCGACGCTCGGCTGCAGTCTCGGCGCGTTCCATGCGGCCAACTTCGCGCTCAAGCGAGCCGACATCTTTCCGCTCGCGATGTGCTTTTCCGGCAACTACGACCCGGCCGCGTGGCAGGGCTGGGGGGAGCGCGGCACAGCGGCCTACTTCAACAACCCGGTCGACTACGTCAGCCACCTGCACGGTGACCATCTCGCCTGGCTGCGCGGCAGGGTGAGCCTGCTGCTCGTCTGCGGACAGGGCCAGTGGGAGGACACGACGGGCTCGCTAGACAGCACCAGGCGATTCGCCGCTCTGCTTGCGGACAAGCAGATCAAGCACGAACTTGACCTCTGGGGTCATGACGTCCCGCACGACTGGCAATCGTGGCGTGCCCAGCTGGCACACCACATGCCGAGATTCTGCTAGGAGGGCCACATTGACCTCCACGAATCACCTGATCGGGCTGCTGCTCGGCACGGAAGAGGACTGGCCGCGCGCGTTCGAGGAGATCCTGCGGCGCCTCGGGTCGGTCACAGGACCTGACGGAACGGCGCACACGTTCGACTGCGAGCGCGTCACGATCGAGCCATTCAGCCTGCGCAGCCGCCCGCGCTACGACCTGGCGGTCGACCGGCTCGCGTACTGGTATTACCACCCGAGGGAGTGGCTGAAAAAAGTCGCGCTGATGGACAACGTGTACCTGCTCAACAGCCCCTTCACGTTCCAGGCGATGGAGAAGCACGCGGCGTACTGCGCGATGATGCGACTCGGCCTGAAGGTGCCAGAGACGGTTCTGGTGCCATACAAGAACCCGGTCGACAACTCCCGCTACGCGTACACGTCAGCTCGGTACAACCGGCCGTTCGACCTGGATGCGATCGCTCAGCAAATCGGCTACCCGCTGTTCATGAAGCCCTACGACGGAGGCGCCTGGCGCGGCGTCTCCGGCATCCGCGACGCTGCCGAGTTGCACGCCGCTTACGACGCGAGCGGCGAGATGCTCATGCACCTGCAAAAGGCGATCGAGAATTACGACGCGTTCGCGCGTTCGCTGTCAATCGGCGCCGAAACGATGGTGATGCGCTTCCGTCCTGACCAGCCGATGCACGAGCGGTACTCGGTCGAGCACGACTTCCTGACCCCCGCGACCGGAGCCGAGGTCGTGACGATCAGCAGGCTGGTGAACGCGTTCTTCAGGTGGGAGTTCAACTCATGCGAGACGCTGGTGAAGGACGGCGACGTCTACCCGATCGACTACGCGAACGCGTGCCCTGACGTCGCGCTCACCAGCCTGCACTACTACTTCCCTTGGGCGATCAAGGCACTCGTGAAGTGGTGCGTGTTCGCGCTGGTGACCGCCCGCCGGCCGAGGCTCGACCTCGAGACCGACCAGTATTTCGAGATCGCCGACGACCCTGCCGCCTCGTACGCGGACAAGCTGCGCGGCTACGCCGAGCTAGCAGACGACTACTTCGCGGCCGACCGTTACCGCGACTTCTGCGCGACCAGCCTGGCCCAAATCGACGAGCTCGTGCTCGACTGGGTGGCGGGGCCTGACTTCGATGACCTGCTGGTCCAGACCGTGCGGTCGGTCTATCCGGCAAGCGAGCACGACCAGTTCGTCGGGCACCTTCGCGGGCTGACTGGCCTGTGGGTCACTGACGAGGGCTCTCGGCTCCGAGCAGCCTGACCCGCCGAGTCGCCACGTGGCCAACCAGTTCGACGCGCTCAACGTCTATTGATGGGGCACCAGAGAAGGAAGCATTACCGCAACTTTCACGATATCGGGCGACGTGGCGTTTACCCTTGTCAGGGCGCGGCCAGGAAGACTGCGCCAAACCGAGACCGCGCTAACCGCGCCCGGCCACTACGCCTGGGAGATTGATGAGATCGCGCCTAGCGGCGGAGGCCGTGATGGCCGTCGCGCTTGGCATTGCCATGGCCGTCGGCGGCACCGCCAAAGCGGGCAACGACACGCCGGCCAGAGTGTCGCTCGCGAAGCTAGAACCCGGTATCCACAAGATCCGGCATGTCATCATCATCACGCAAGAGAACCGGTCCTTCGACAACTACTTCGGGACGTTCCCTGGTGCGGACGGCATTAAGCCAGGCACCTGCCTGCCTGACCCGAGCAAAGGCCGCTGTCAAAAGCCATGGCCTGACCACCATGACGCCAACGGGAACAACCCGCACGGCGTAACGCCGTTCATCGGCGACTACAACCACGGGAAGATGAACGGCTTCGTCGCCGTCGCTGACCGCATGCTGTGCCAGCCGAAGCCCGCGCCCTGCCACACCGACGTAATGGGCTACCACACGGGCACCGACATCCCGAACTACTGGGCCTATGCGCGCAACTTCGTGCTCCAGGACCACATGTTCGAGGCGCCAGGATCGTGGAGCTTGCCATCCCATCTGTACGAGATGTCCGCGTGGTCAGCGAAGTGCACCAAGACCGGCGACCCCATGAGCTGTAAACCCACCGACATGCCGCCAGAACGACTGCCGAACCGGCAGACGCCGTTCGCCTGGACCGACATCACCTGGCTGCTGCACAAGCACCACGTGTCCTGGGGCTACTACCTCGACCACGGCGCGGTGACCGCGTCGCTCGGCAATCCCCTGGGGACTTCCGTCCACTGGAACCCGTTGCCCGGGTTCACCGACGTGCACCAGGACCACCAGCTCGGCAACATGCGCCCGCTGAGTGTGTTCTACCGCCAGGCCAAGGCGGGCACGCTGCCGAAGGTCTCCTGGATCGAGCCGGACTTCCGCGACAGCGAGCACGCCAGGGCGCTGATCAGCACGGGGCAGGCTTACGTCACCAGACTGATCAACGCGGTCATGCGCGGCCCTGACTGGAAGTCCTGCGCGATCTTCCTGAACTGGGACGACTGGGGCGGCTTCTACGACAACGTCAAGCCCCCTCAGGTTGACGGCCAGGGCTACGGCTTCCGGGTACCCGCCATGGTGATCAGCCCGTACGCCAAGCACGGCTACATCGATCACCAGATCCTCTCGTCTGACGCGTACCTGAAGTTCATCGAGGACGACTTCATGAACGGCGCCAGGCTCAGCCCGATCACCGACGGTCGGCCCGATCCGCGCCCAACGGTTCGCGAGAATGAGTCGATCCTGGGGAACATCTACTATGACTTCAATTTCGCCCAGGCCCCGCGGCCGCCGATGACCCTGAAGCCATGCCCGGCGACGACGCTGAAACCGCCGCCCCAGCCCGGATGTCACGACGACATCGCGCTGCACGTCGGGACGTGGGGAAGCAGCTAGCCTGCGCGTCAAGCGGCGGCGCGGCGTGCCGGTCACGCAGGAGCGCCCCCTGCTGCGGGCTGCCTGACGATATTCCGCAGCGGTCTGCCCGCAAGGTGGCGAGCGGCCTGGTCAGCGACGAACTCCGGCGCACGCCGCGCGAAGGTGCCTGTGTCCCCGCCGATGTGCGGCGTGATCAGCACGTTCGGCAGCGTCCACTCAGGCCGGTCGGCAGGCAAGGGTTCCTGGTCGGTCACGTCGAGCGCAGCGCGCAGCCGGCCGGCCACGAGTTCGCTGGTCAGAGCGGGCCCCTCGACGACTGGCCCTCGCGCGACATTGACCACGAGCGCTCCGTTCGGCAAAGAAGCCAAAACCTGCTTGCTGACGACGCCGCGCGTAGCCGGATGCAGCGCTATGCAGGCCACGAGGATGTCCGCGGAGGCGGCCAGCGCCGGCAGCTCGGCCAGTCCGAAGACGCCGTCCCTCGCAGTCCTTGAGACGCACGTGACGACCGCGCCGAACGGCAAGACGCGCGCGTGAATCGCGGCGCCAATCGCGCCATAGCCGACGAGCAGGATGCGCTTGCCATCAAGCGACTCGGTCCTGACATGCGACCACTCACGCCTCGCCTGCTGCGCGGCGAACCGCGGGATCTGCCGCATGCTGGCCAGTATTAGCGTCACGGCTAGGTCCGCGGTTCCTTCCTCATGGCCGAGGCCGTGCCCGTTGCAGAGCGTTGCCTGCGGCGGCAGCGCGCCGATGACGTCGTCGACTCCGCTGCTCAGGCTCTGCACGACCCGCAGGCCAGCAAGCTTGCCGATCAGCGCGATGCTGGCCCCGTCCCCCATGTAGGGCAGGCAATAAAAGGTGACCGCGTCCAGTTTGGCGCGGCCGCTGTCGCCATAGCGCAGCACTTCGGCTTCAGGCAGGACTCGCGCTGTGTAGTCCGCGACGCCATCTGCCTCCGGCAGCAGCAGGGCCATCTCGTTTCCTCCCCCGACAGGGGCTCACCGGACGGCGACCTCGCTGGGCTTACCAGCCTCCGCGAGCGCCACCATGACCGCCGAGATAGCCTGGCGCACCGCGTCCTGGTGCTCGCCGCTATACGCGCCCTGTCCTGAGCGCCAGGTGGCCCACACCCGGTCACGCAGTTCCTTGGGCACCGTGTACCAGTGGCGGCGGCACATCAGCCGTGACAGATCGATGTCGCGGGTGCACTCAGGGATCGGGCAGCTCCGGACTCCGGAATATAACGTCGCGAGGCGGCCCCGGGGCCCGCGGCCGTGGCCACCCGTTACCGCCTTTCCCACACGCTGCGCGGTCATCGTCGACCTCCAAGTCTGAGCCATTGACAAACAACGTTACTAGCTCGCGGCCAGCGCGCATACGTTCGCCGAAGCAATCACCGGGTGAGTTCAGCTGGCCAGCGCCGACCTGTACCTGGCGATCACCTCCGCGCCGAACCTGGCCATCTCCTCGCGTTGCGGCGAGAACTGAAGCAGGAGCAGGCCCACACCAGCCGCCGAGTAGGCACGGATCCGGTCGATGATCTGTTCCGGCGTGCCAATCAGGCCACTGCGCAGGCCCCGGTTCGACACGCTGTACTCCTCGAGCGACACTCTGGACTCGAGCTGCGATCCTTCTATGAAGTCCTGATATGAGGCGTATGCCTCCGGTGAAGAGCGGACGTTGAGAATCCTGTCGAGCTCGGCGCCAACCGCAGCCTGCGTGTCCCTGCAGATCACGTAGCCGGAAACGCCGAACTCAAGCGGCGGCCGCCCAGCCTCGGCGCGCAGCACAGAAAGCTCAGCGACCTTCGCGGCAATCACCTCTGGCGCGTCGCCGTGCATCACGTAGGCATCGGCCTGCGCCGCGATGACCTGCTTGGCCTTGGGTGACTCACCGCCCATGTAGACGACGGGCGGCCGGCTCGGCTTTGGCTCAAGCACCGTGCCATTCAGCTGGTACAGCGGCCCGTCGTGGGTCACCGTCTCCTCGCGGAGCAGCCGCCCCACCACATCGAGCCACTCCTGCGTCCTGGCGTACCTCGCGTCGTGCACGTCGAACGGCGCTCCGTACTGACTCGCCTCGTCCTTCCACCAGGACGAGACCACATTGAGCGAAACCCTGCCAGGCGCGATCAGGTCCAGCGTGGACAACGCCTTAGCCGTCAGCGCGGGGGCGTGGTAGTTCGGCCGCACCGCGAGCATCAGCTCGAGCGTGCTGGTCACCGCGGCCAGCGCTGGGGCGAGCGTCCAGCAGTCGATCGACGGCGCGCGATGGCCCTTGATGTCGTTGAGATTCAGTTCCGCGATCAGGGACAGGTCGAAGCCATGCTGTTCGCTCTCGACCGCCAGATCCCTAATGTACGGCCAGGAGACCGGCATGCCCTCGTCCCCGACATTGCGGAGCCAGCCACCGAAGATCGGCATCCAGTAGCCAAACCGCATATCGTCATGCCGCCCTTCTTCTTGCCTCTTCGCCAAGCAGCCGCCCGAGGTAGGCGGCCACGGCGCGCTGCGCCGGCCTGGGCGCGATGGCCTCGATGCCGGCGTTGTAGTTCGTCGTGGTGTTGATGTCGTACGTGACGAGCCGGCCGTCCGCTGTCTCGATGAACTCGAAACCGGCGATCTCTATCCCGTGCCGGCGAGCGAAGTCGAGGTACCTGCCGGTGATCGGATGGTCAAAGTCCTTCCGCAGCGTGAACAAGTTCCTGGCCGGCTCTTCTGGGACCGCGCAGGCGTCTGCCGGGCAGAGCTGGAAGCCCCCGAGCGCCGTGTCGGCGCAGATCGCGTAGATGAACTCGCCACCCACGATCTCCACTCTGGTGATCACGGGCTCGGCGGCACGGAGGTACTCCTGCAGCAGCGTGATGCCGTCGACCGGACGCTCGTGCCCCGGCGACGCGAGGTAGGCGTCGAATTCGTCGTGGCTGCGCAGCAGCCGCACGCCGAGCCCCTTCCCGCCCTGGTTGTGCTTGGCGATGAACGGCACGGGCAGCCTGCGCGCGGTCGCGGCCAGCGCAGCTGTCCCGGCTATCGCGACCGTGTGCGGCACGTCGAATCCAGCCGCGCTGAGCGCTGCGATCTGGTCGACCTTGCTCATCTCGAGCTCGAGAACCCGCCGGCCGTTCACGACCCGCCTGCCGTACGCCTCCAGCCAGCTCAGCACGCCCCGGGTGTGGTCCTTGGCGTGCGGATGTCCCCGCGTGTGCGACGACGCGCTCATCCTTGACCAGAACACGCCCGCCGGGGGCGGCGCGCTAAGGTCGAGCGCGCCTTCGCTAAGCAGCCATTGCTCGTAAGGGACGCCCGCGGCATCGAGCGCCGCGCCAACCGGCGCGAACCAGTCAGGGTTCTCGTGCAGCACATGAACCTTCACTGCCGCCGGGCCTCCAGCATTCGCGCAAGCCGCGTCCGAGTGTCAGCGTATGTCAGCCTCCGTACCGATCCGCTAGCCCCTCGCGAGATCTCCGATGTGCCCTAGAGTCGGCTCTGGCGTGGCGCGCGGCGGCTGAACGCGCCTGCGGCATGCGCCCATAACCTGACCTGGAGTGATACGTGGATCTCGGGCTGAGCGGGAAAATTGCCGTTGTCGCCGCGTCGAGCAAGGGCCTGGGCCGGGCCTCGGCCCTCGCGCTGGCGCGCGAGGGGGCGAAGGTCACGATCTGCGCGAGGACGGCGGCTGATCTCGATCTGGCGGCCGATCAGATCACGCGCGAAACGGGCGCGGAAGTGCTCGCTGTACCCGCCGACCTGACGCGCGCGGACGGCGTCACCGACGTGGTGAGGGCGACGGTCGAGCGCTTTGGCGGAGTGGACGTGCTGGTGGCGAACTCTGGCGGCCCTGCCATCGGCAAGTTCGACGACATGAGCGACGTTGACTGGCTGCGAGCGTTCGAGGTTGTCACGCTGAGCTTCGTCCGGTTCATTCGCGAGGTCGTGCCTCTCATGCGCCGCAACAGCTGGGGCCGCATCGTGGGCATCCAGTCGATGTCGGTCAAGCAGCCGGTCGAGAATATCGACCTCTCCAACGGTATCCGTCCTGGCGTCGCGGGCCTGGTGAAGGCGATCATGCCCGACCTTGCCAGCGACGGGATCACCATCAACCTCGTGCTTCCAGGCTCGTTTCTCACCGCAAGGATCGGCGCCGATGTCGACCCGCTGACCGGAGAGGTCGATCCCGCGTTCGAGGAACTGCTCGCGCCACGGGCCGCGACGATTCCGCTCGGCCGCTTCGGCCGTCCCGGCGAGCTCGGCGATCTTGTCGCGTTTCTGGCTTCCGAGCGTGCCGGCTACATCACCGGCGCCGCCTACCAGATCGATGGCGGCGTTATCAGGTCCAACCTCTAGCGCCTGTCGTCGCCTGAACACCAAGCCAGTGCCGATCGGCATCTGGCCGGTTCGCCAGTGAATTTGCGCCTGATGCGGCATTATCTGGGAGCGAGGTGCCTGTGAGCCGGGAGAACAGTGGAGGGACTTGATGAGATTCCGCCGTGTCGTCGTAGCGGCATCGGCCCTGGCTGTGACCGCGGCGTTGACGGTCAGCGTCGCCGCGCAGGCCCACCAGCAGGGACCGCCGCGCGACCCGGCCCTCGCGGCCAACTCGGGCATCCACAAGATCAAGCACGTCATCATCATCATGCAGGAGAACCGGTCCTTCGACTCTTACTTCGGGACCTTCCCTGGCCTGCCACCCGGGAACGGCATCCCGCCGGGCATCTGCCTGCCTGGCCTGCTCAGGTTCCAGGGCAACACGAGCTGCCACAGGCCCTGGGTTGACCACCACGACAGCAACAGCAACTCCCCGCACGCTGAGGCCCCATACCTGGCCGATCTGAACGGCGGCAAGATGAACGGCTTCGTGCAAGTGGCGGAGAGGTATTTGTGCAAGGCTGGCCACCCGTGCCGCCCGGACGTCATGGGCTACCACGTGGGCACGGATATCCCTGACTACTGGCGGTACGCGAGGAAGTTCGTGCTGCAGGATCGCTTCTTCGAAGCGTCGGGCTCGTGGAGCCTGCCCGCGCACCTGTACGAGGTGTCCGCGTGGTCTGCCAAGTGCTGGCGCACCGGCGTGCCGATGAGCTGCTACAGCAACGCCATGCCGCCCGAGCGGCTGCCCGACCGCCAGACGCCGTTCGCGTGGACCGACATCACCTACCTGCTGCATCGGCATCACATCAGCTGGAGCTACTACCTCGACCACGGCGCCGTCACGGTAGACCTCAAGAATCAGGGCGGAACATCGATTCACTGGAACGTGCTGCCCGGGTTCACCGACGTGCACAAGGACGGCCAGCTTGGCAGCATCCGCCCGCTCAGCGTCTTCTTTAAGCAGGCCAAGGCCGGCACGCTGCAGAAGGTGTCATGGGTGGCGCCGGACTTCCGCGACAGCGAGCACGGGCCTGCTCTGGTCAGTACCGGCCAGGCGTACGTCGCCCGGCTGATCAACGCGGTCATGAAGGGCCCGGACTGGAAGTCCTGCGCGATCTTCCTGACCTGGGACGACTGGGGCGGCTACTACGACAACGTCAAGCCACCCCGCGTCGACGGCCAAGGGTACGGCTTCCGCGTGCCCGGCATCGTGATCAGCCCGTACGCCAAGCAGGGGTACATCGACAACCAGGTGCTCACGACCGACGCCTACCTGAAGTTCATCGAGGACGACTTCATGGGCGGCACGAGGCTCAACCCGGCCACCGACGGCCGCCCGGACAGGCGGCCAAGCGTCAGGGAGAACGCGTCGATCCTGGGGAATCTCATCAACGACTTCAATTTCGCCCAGACCCCGCGGCCCCCGATGCTCGTCAATCCTTGCCCGCCCTCGACGACGCTGATCCCGCACCCGGCGCCCGGGTGCCGCGACCACATCGCGCTACACGTCGCCACCTGGGGAGACAGCTAGCCGGCCGGCTCGAGCAGCACTTTGACGGCACCGGTGCGGCGCGAGTTCTTCAGTGCCAGCACGGCCTCGCCCCACCGCTCAAGCGGGAAGCGGTGCGTGATCACGGAAGTCAGGTCCAGGCCGTCGGCGACGAAGTCGAAGTAGTGCTGCATCGCGTGCTTCGCGACGCCTCCTACCTCCTCGACGCCGAACCCGTTCGAGCCGATGACGCGAAGCTCCTTGAAGTACAGCGGCGTCCACTCGAAGCGCTTCGGCGGTTCGACGCCTGAGATCACGAGCGTGCCTCCGGTCGCGAGTAGCCGGAGCGAGGTCTCGACAGTCTCGGTGGAGCCGATCGTGTCATAGACGACCGCCGGGCCGTCCTGCAGCCAGTCGCGCTTGCTCCATGGCTCGATAGGCGTCGTTCGCACCCGCCCGGCGACCTGCGCGACAAGCTCGTCAGGCGAGCTGGACAGCACCGCGTGCGAGCCAAGCCTGGTCGCGAGCGCCGCCCGCGCGCCAGGACGAGTCGCGGCCCAGACCTCGGCGGCCGGGTAGAGGTGACGGATCAGCGCGATGGCCGCGAACGCGAGCGTGCCCGAGCCGTAGACGAGCACAGGAGCGCCGTCCGACGGCGGTGGCCCGAGCAGAATCGTGCGAAGCGAGACGCTGACCGGATCGGCGAGAACGGCAGCCTCGTCGGACACGTGATCAGGAATGGCGAAGAGCTGCGAAGAGTGCGCGGCGAAGCGCTCAGCGTGCGCGCCGGTGGCTGCCGCGCAGTTGCCGATGTGGATCGAGACTGGCAGGGAACCCGAGCGGAAGTTGCGGCACCACGGATAGCGGCCCGCTACGCACGCCTCGCATGGCGGGTCGACGCCGCGCGGTCCGCACGACAGCCACGGGTTGAGCACGACGCGCTCGCCCGTGTCCGAGCGGCGCCCGACCACCTCGTGCCCGAGCACGTGCGGGAAGGACACGAGCGCGGTGAGCGGGTTGTCTCGCGCCCCGTTCAGCAGGATCTGCTTGACATCGGAGCCGCAGAGCCCCGAGAACGTCGTCTCGACCCGTACCCAGTCCTTGGCGGGCAGCGGCAGCTCGTCGATCTCCTCAAGCCTGACCGGCGCGATCCGGGAGACGAACGCTCGCCTGTCGACACGCCCGCCGATGGCTGAGGCCGCCTCCCTGGCGAGGCTGTGCTGGAACACGAGCGCTTTCACGTCACCCTCCCATGGCGGCTTGCCCGAGGCCTGGACTTGGCTGAAGACTTCGTGACTGAGCGAAGACTTACAGTCTCATTGAGACGTTAAGTCTCCCCTTAGGCATTGTGTGTCACTAGATCACGCCGCCGATGACGATCCAAGATGCTTTCTTCGCGATTTCCGGGCGTTGCTGGACCTGCCATGCAATCGCACGCGGTGTCAGCGACTCGTCTCAAGCAGATAACGGGCTAAACGGGCCACGCGGTTCCGCTTTCGGCGCAACGCCGACCTTGTTTGGCGCGCGGGCCGAAAGTTTTGTAACATAACATAATTTCTGAGGAAGTTGTGTTCCGCTGAACCATCTCGTTTCGCAGGATCGGTGTCATGGCTAGAAATGTTTCCGTGGTAATAACAGACGACATCGACGGCTCGCCTGACGCTCAGACCGTCACGTTCGGGATCGACGGGGTGAGCTACGAAATCGACCTCTCGGCCGGTAACCGGGCCAAGCTAACCGACGCCCTTGCACCGTTCGTCGCAGCCGGCCGACGGGCCAGCCGGGTCGGGCGGCGGCGTGGTGCTGGTCGGCCCGCGGCGGAGCGAGTCGACCGCGCCGCGGTTCGCACGTGGGCGCGCGAGGCCGGCCTTGCGGTCTCCGAGCGCGGCCGGATCAGTGCCGACGTCATGAGGCGGTACGAGGCCGCCCATTAGATTGCAGCCCATTGGACAGCCCGTCAAGTTGTTCCTGGCACGACGAGCCCGGATTCGTAGGCGGCGACCACCGCCTGGGTGCGGTCACGCAAGCCCAGCTTGCCGAGAATGCGGCTCACGTGAGTCTTGACAGTTTCCTCGGTGACCACTAGCCGACTGGCGATCTCAGCGTTTGACAGCCCTCCGGCAATGAGCCGCAGCACTTCAGTCTCCCGCGGGGTGAGCGCTCCAAGTTCGCGCGAGTGTCCGGCGGCTGCGTCGCGTGGCCCGTGCCTGGCGAACTCGCCGATGAGCCGGCGAGTCACAGAAGGCGCGAGCAAGGCGTCCCCCGCCGCGATCACGCGCACCGCGTCGAACAGCCGTTCCGCCGTCACGTCCTTGAGCAGGAACCCGCTGGCTCCGGCGCGCAGCGCATCGTAAACGTACTCGTCCATGTCGAAGGTGGTCAGGATGAGCACGCGCGGCCCCTTGGCGGAGCTGGTCAGCAACCTGGTGGCTTCGATGCCGTCCATCACCGGCATCCGGACGTCCATGAGGACGACGTCCGGGCACTGCGCGCGGCAGGCTTGTACCGCCTCGGCGCCATCCGCGGCCGTGCCGACCACCGAGAAGTCCGGCTGCGTGTCGAGCAGCGCGGCGAATCCTGCCCTTACCACTTCGTGGTCGTCGGCAACGACGATGCCGATGGTCATGCCGCTCCAGTCATGAGATCTGGCGCCTTCGCCGGCAGTTCGGCCTCCACGCAGAATCCGCCGCCGAGCGCATTCCCGGCGCGCAGCGACCCGCCGACCGTCGCCGCGCGCTCCCGCATGCCAGCCACGCCGTGCCCAGCCGACCGCTCGGTTCCCTCCCCCGGCGGTAGGCAACCAGGCCCGTTGTCGCGGATCCGCAGCCAGAGGGCTTCGTCGGAAAAACGCAGCTCAACATCGACCGCCGCGCCCCGAGCGTGCCTGCGCGCGTTGGTCAATGCCTCCTGGACGATCCGGTACGCGGCCAGCTCAACGCCGGCATCCAGCGGGGTAACCGGGCCGGACACGATCAGCCTTGCGGTCGTGCCAGAAGCCTCCCGCGCCCGGTCCACGAGGTCGCCGAGCTGCGAGAGCCCAGGTTGCGGGTGGCGCTCGGCGGCGCGCTGACTCTCCGCCTCTGCTCGGGCGGAGTCCTCGGAGCCAGCGGCTGCATCCGCGTCCTCGCGGAGCACGCCGAGCAACCGCCTCATCTCAGTCAGTCCCGCACGCGCGGTGTCGCCGATCCCCGCGAACCGCTGTGCACCCGCCTCCGTCAGCCCTGGCGTCGTCAGCCTGGCGGTCTCGGCCTGCACCGCGATCATCGAGATGTGGTGAGCGACGACGTCGTGCAACTCGCGGGCGATCCGCGCCCGCTCCCCCCGTGCGAGATACTCGGCCAGGACCCCCTCCGTGAGCTCGTTGACGGCGCTAAGGGAACGGCGCTCTTCGTCGGCCCGCCGCACCATCCCGGTCAGTGCAGCGACCGGAATCGCCGACGCGAGCAGCACGGCAAGCACCCGCGTCTCAGCGCCCGCGGCGGACAGGCCGTGCGCCGGCGCCACGCCCGTCGTCATCCTGAAGGCCGCGACCGCAAGAGCGAGCCCGAGGAACGGGACCGTAAGAGCGATGGCCGGCAATCGCAAGCCGCCGAAGGCGAGCCGGTACGCGACGAGCAGCAGCGCGGCCGCGCCCGCGACCGTCACAAGCCCGAACAAGACGAGCGACAGCACCGCCGCCGTGCACACCGTCAGCGTCGAGGGCAGCGGGCGGAGCAATGTCGCCGGCAGAGTCGCCAGCAGGCAGCACGCGCACATCAGCAGTGCCACCGGCAGGCTCACCCCGGTGTGGGTGACCTGGGTGGCCGCCAGCCCGGCGCGCACGGTCGTCCCTGCTACAAGCCGGGCTGCCAGCTCGCCGACCGCGGCCATCCCGAGCACCGCACTCACCGCCAGCCGGCCTGCGTCCATCCCACCATTGTCGCCGCTGGTCAGCATCGCCGCGTCGCTCAGGACGGTGGTCCGCGCGTCCCTCGCGTGAGCGACATTGCCGTCCGCGAAGTGCGCACCACAGCGTGACGACCGCGCCGTGCCTGACTCCTTAGCCTTCGGGACATGGAAGCAACTATCGAAGTCTCCGGGCTCGTCAAGCGGTTCGGGTCGACGCTTGCGCTAGACGAGATGGCGTTCATCGTCGCCCCCGGCCAGGTGACGGGCTTCGTCGGCCCGAACGGCGCAGGCAAGTCCACCTGCATGCGGGTCATACTCGGCCTGGACAGGGCCGATGCTGGTGCCGCGCTCATTGGCGGGCGGCCATATGCGAGCCTGCGCCGCCCGCTCAGCCACGTCGGCTCGCTGCTCGATGCCGCAGCGTTGCAGCCGAGCCGGTCTGCCCGCAATCACCTGCTGTGGTTGGCACATTCGCAGGGCCTCGGCGCAGAGCGCGCCGACAACGTGATCGGGCGGGTTGGCCTCGCCTCGGCGGCGCGGCGTCGGGTCGGCGGGTACTCGCTCGGTATGCGGCAGCGGCTCGGCATCGCCGCCGCACTGCTTGGCGACCCGCCGGTGCTGATGTTCGACGAACCGTTCAATGGCATGGATCCCGAGGGCATCGTCTGGATGCGCGGCTTTCTGCAAGCACTGGCCGGCGAAGGCCGGGCTGTGCTGGTGTCAAGCCATCTGATGAGCGAGCTCGAGGGCACCGCTGACCACCTGGTCGTTGTCGGGCGTGGCCGGGTGATCGCGGACGCCGGCGTCGCGGATCTGATCGCGGCGGCCTCGGCCGACCGCGTGACCGTACGCACCTCGGCGCGTGCCGAGGCGATGACCGCGCTGGCGCGGGCCGGAGCTGAGGTCGCCGCCACCGGTCCCGAGGCTGTAGCCGTCTCCCAGCTCACGCCGGAGCGGATCGTGGAAATCCTGTCAGAACAGGCGATCCCTGTGAAGGAGCTGTCTGCGCACCGGGCGAGTCTGGAGGAGGCGTACATGGAGCTGACGAGGGACTCGGTCGAGTTTCGGGCGGAGGCGGCGCGATGAGCGTGCTGACGCCTTACCGGTCCGAGATGAGTTCCCACGGCGACGGGTTCGCCCAGTTGCTGCGGGCCGAGTGGACGAAGTTCCGCAGCGTCCGCGGCTGGGTCATTGGCACCGTCGTCGGGGGGCTGCTGATCGTGGGGCTCGGAGTGCTGACTTCATCGAACAGCGTGTGCAGCATGGCCGCGGCGAGTCCCCACAGTCCGAACCCGAAGCCGCAGGCCTGCCCGGCGCCGGCGACCGGCCCCGGCGGCGAATGGGTATCTGACAGCTATTACTTCGTCCGCCAGCAGCTGGCGGGAACCGGCAGCCTGACAGCCCGGGTCACGTCACTGACCGGCCTGTACTCCAACCGCGGCGGCATCGGGAACGGCCGGAATCCGCTCGCTGGCATGACTCCAGGCGTGCAGCCCTGGTCGAAGGCCGGGATCATCATCAGGGCGAGCACCACAAGAGGCTCGGCGTACGCCGCGATGATGGTGACCGGTAGCCACGGGGTGCGGATGCAATGGAACTTCACCCACGACAGAGCAGGAATCGCCGGGAAGGTGTCGGCGAAAACTCCGCGATGGCTGCGGCTTGCCAGGACTGGTGAGGTGATACGCGGCTACGACTCCGCCGACGGCAGGCATTGGACGCTGGTCGGCACCGCGACGCTGGCTGGGCTTCGGACCAACGTCCAAGCGGGACTCTTCGCCGCTTCGCCCGGGTACACGGTTACCGCGACCTCGATAGGCACGGCGTCGGCGGTTGGCGGCCCCACCCTTGCTACCGCCGCTTTCGACCGGCTGAGCCTGCAGGGCACCTGGCCAGCGGGCCGCTGGATTGGCCAAGACATCCAGGGACGCACGGATAACGCGCTTCCCGCGTCGGTGCAGGGATTCAACGAGGATGCAGGCCGGTTCAAGGTGTCCGGATCCGGCGACATCGCGCCTGCCAATAGCGATGCCGCCGGCCAAGCCTCGCGCACCCTCGGCGGAGCGTTCGCAGGACTGATTGCCGCCGTGGTCATCGGCGTCATGTTCATCACCGCGGAGTACCGGCGCGGCATGATACGCACGACGTTCACCGCCAGCCCGCGGCGCGGCCGGGTGCTGGCCGCGAAGGCTGTCGTTCTTGCCGGTGTTACGTTCGTCGCCTCGTTGATTGCCGCGGCCATCACGATCCCGCTCGGAGACCACCTGCTGCGAGGCAACGGCAACCCGATCTTCCCGCTGCCGACCCTGACGTTGCTGCGGATCGCCGTCGGCACCGCGGCGCTGCTCGCGGTCGCGGCGGTGCTCGCACTCGCCGTCGGCACGCTCTTGCGGCGCAGCGCAGCGGCTGTGACCGCGGTCATCGCCGGCATCGTCCTGCCGTACCTGCTCGCGGTAATCACCGGCGTCCTGCCAGTCAGCGCCGAAGAGTGGCTGACCCGGGTCACGCCCGCCGCCGCGTTCGCGATCCAGCAGGGTATGCCGGCCTACCCACAGGTCGAGGCCACGTATACGCCGGGCACCGGGTACTTCCCGCTGGCGCCATGGGCGGGATTCGCGGTGCTGTGTGCATGGGCGGCAGCATTCCTCGCCCTGGCCGCGATCAGGCTGCACCGCAGGGACGTGTGAGCGCATCATCGGTCAGCCCGCGCACATCGCAGGCCTGGTGGGCGGGCCCGCGGGACGTCCTGCACGCGGAATGGACCAAGGTGCGCACGGTCGCGGGGCCGGGGTGGCTGCTGATCGGCGCGATCACCCTGATGGCGGCCGTCGGCGCGATCACCGCGAACGCGACTGGATGTACGGGCAGGACCTGCCAGATCGACCCCGCGAAGGTCAGCCTGACCGGGATCTACCTGAGCCAGGCAATCGTCGCGATCGTCGCGGTGACCTCGTTCAGCGGCGAGTACAGCACCGGGATGATCCGGCTGACACTCACCGCCATCCCCCGCCGGTGGCAGGTGCTATCCGCCAAAGCCGTGGTCACCGGCGCCGCGTCGCTGGCCGCCGGGTTGATAGCCGTGGCTGCATCGCTCCTGGTCGGCCGCCTCCTGCTGTACGGGCACGGCCTCACGCCCGCGCACGGATACGAGGCGCTGTCGCTCGGTACTACGGCCGTGCTGCGAGCCGCGGCCGGTTCGGTCCTGTACTTGGTGCTGATCGCGCTGCTCGGCCTCGGCGTGGCAGCGGCGGTCAGGGACTCGGCGGCTTCGATCGGGATCGTTCTCGGGCTGCTGTACCTGTTCCCGATCGTCACGAGTTTCGTCGGCAACCATGACTGGCAGCGACACATGAACCAGATCAGTCCGATGACGGCAGGCCTGTACATCACGGCCACGACGAACCTGCGGTCGCTGCCGCTTACGCCATGGCAAGGCCTGGGCGTGCTCGCCGCGTGGGCCGCGGGCGCGCTGCTGGCCGGCGGCGTGCTGCTGCGCCTTCGCGACGCGTGAAATTGGCGTCACCGGATCACGCACAAGCCAGCTGGCGATGGACCAGGAACGACGGCCAGCCAGGTTGCTTGTATATAGCTGCAGTATTTGGCACCATTTCAGCCGCGAATCTTGCAACGGCCGAATATCAGGATGTGCAATGTCGAGTGAGATATCACGCGGCCCGGCCACGGCTGGGGTGGGCACCCCGCGTCAGATTGTCCCCGTCGCTGAGTTCGTGGGCCGAGGACTCGCGGCTGCGATCGGCGCTCCCGTGCCAAGCTTGACGAATCACGGCGGCCCAGTTCTCGGATCGGTGCAAGTTGTACCGATTTACTGGGGCGCGGCATGGGCTGTCGACCCGAACGCGCAACTGGCGAGCCAGCTTGACGGATTCTTCGACTTCCTCGTGACGAGTTCGTACATGGATCTGTTGAATGAGTACAGCACCGCCACGACGCAGATCCAGCATGGACAGCGACTCACGTCGGCGCGCGTGTCGGACAGCGAACCCGGAACGCTGGCCGGCGGCGTTCAGGTAGTCACGGACGCGCAGATCCAGACGGCGGTGCAAGGCTGGATTGCCGACAAAACAGTGCCTGCCGCGACGGCCAACACGCTTTATTTCGTATTCCTGCCATCAAACGTGGTTTCCGTGCTCGGCACAAAGCAATCGTGCCAAGATTACTGTGGCTATCACAGCCACAGTGACGCTGTCTATTACGCCGTCATCCCATTCGCCGACTGCGCGGGCTGTGTCTTCCCCGGACAGATTCTCGATACCCTGACCGAGGTAAGTAGTCACGAATTCGCTGAGGCGGTAACCGATCCTGCCCTGAATGCGTGGTGGGAAGACGGCCAGGGCGACGAGATCGGGGATCTGTGCAATCGTCAGACGACTCGGATTGGCGGCTATCTCGTCCAGACTGAGTGGTCCAATGCCCAGAACGCGTGCGCGATCGCGTCGGCGCCTGCGGGCTAGGTCGGCAGCCTCAGTGAGCAGCTACGTTCGTCGCCGGGAAATTTGCTTGACGGGCTAGTGGCGCACTGCCGACGATGGTGGTCGCTGCGCGGCCGCCAGGCCTAGCGCGAGATCGGTGTCGTGCGTGAGAGGAGGCGAGATGTCTGCCCGGTTCCAGACCCCATCTGTGAAGGGTTCTCAGAATTGTCGTTTCCTCGCTCGTTTCAGTGCGGCCACTGCGGAGTAGACGTCTCCCTAGATGCGCCAGGCACTTCGCACCGCAACCACTGCCCAAGCTGCCTGTGGTCCAGGCACCTCGATCGGAACACTCCGGGCGACCGCAAGGCTGATTGCCCAGGAGGCATGGAGCCGATAGCCGTTACGGTTCGCGGCGAGCACCGGTGGATGCTCATTCACCGCTGCACGCGCTGCGGCCGACTGCGGATGAACCGCACGGCCGCCGATGACAATGTGCTGTTGCTTGTCCAACTCGCAGCGCTGCCGCTGGCCACGCCGCCCATGCCGTACCTCACGCATACCGCGCCGCGAGGTTGAGGTCGGCCGATGGAAAGAACTTGGTCGTTAGTCAGTGATATCCGCTGACAGGCGCCCACGATCATGGAATGGCGGGCCAGGGACACTACCGATTCGGACGCTGGAGCAGGAAATGGCGGTAACCCCAGCCGTCTTCCTGGCTGAAGCCCTCGTCGATGATCCGCAGATCCACTGCGCTGAGCCAGTCTGTAACCCTGGCGCGACCTGGGTAGTAGTGGTAACCGGCGACATCGCCGTCCACGACTTCGCCGCGCACGGCCGGCTGTCCGCGGCCCGTGAGCGTCCGGAACGCCTCCTCGATTTTGGGCTCGGCCACCTCCTCGACGGTCAGGTAGAGCAAGCCACCAGGCCGAGCCGCGCGACGCAGGTTCGCGAGTACCACCGGCCAGTCTTCTGGCGGGACGTTCTCCATCGCGTCGATGGTCATGACGGCGTCAAACTCGCCGGTGTATGGCAGATGCTGAAGG
>Ga0126378_10001049_pt1 | contig 20647 bp, 19 predicted proteins | sample PanSoiMetPlot_23_FD_92587 | JGI IMG/M metagenome (GOLD analysis project Ga0126378, IMG submission 92587) | Tropical forest soil microbial communities from Panama - MetaG Plot_23 | ecosystem: Environmental > Terrestrial > Soil > Tropical forest > Bulk soil | place: Panama | collected 2016-02-17
AAGGGCTGGCACGGGAACACGACCACGATGTTCGTCGTCCTGACGCCCGACGGCGTCGGCTCCTGCTTCGACAGCTTCAGCGGACAGTGCACCACGAACACCTATTGCGCGTACCACAGCGGCTTCACGAACGCGAACGACGAGCAGGTCATCTACGCCAACGAGCCGTTCAACGGGACGATCAGCGGCTGCCACGGCGCTCCCGGGCAAGGCGCTCCGAACAACGTGGACGTCGACGCCGAGTTGAACACGATCAGCCACGAGCACAACGAGTCGATCACGGATCCCTGGGGCGACGCCTGGCTCGCCTCCGACGGCGAGGAGAACGGCGACCTCTGTGCCTGGGACTTCGGCACGCAGTTGGGCACCGTCGGCGGGCAGCCGTACAACCAGGTCATCAACGGCCACGACTACTCCCTACAGCAGGAGTACAGCAACGACGGCGAGAAGTGCGTCCAGCACTACCTCGGCCTTCCCGTGAACCTCGGCGCTCCCACCATCTCGGGCGCCGCGGGACAGGGACAGACCCTGTCGGCGGCGCACGGCACCTGGACGCAGTCGCCGACGAGCTACGCGTACCAGTGGCAGCTCTGCGGGGCCGACGGCAACGCGTGCGGAGACATCGCGGGCGCGACAAGCGCGACGTATCCGTTGACCACCTCGGAGGTGGGCCACACGCTCCGTGTCGCGGTGAGCGCGCACAACGCCGCCGGGGACTCGAGCTACACGACGTCGGCGGCGACCGCAGTCGTGGTGGCCATTCCGGCGCCGACCGCTCAGCCCGTGCTCTCGGGCGTCGCCGCGGTCGGCAAGAAACTGTCCACGACGAGCGGCACCTGGAACTCGCCCGTGATGATCGCGCTCCAGTGGCTACGGTGCGCCGCCGACGGCAGCGGCTGTGCCGTCATCCCGGGCGCGACCACGGCGACCTACGTCCTCACAACGGCCGACGGCGGCCACACGCTCGAGGCGCGGGTCTCGGCGACGAACGCAGCGGGGACGACTGCGGCCGACTCCAACCGCAGCAAGCTCGTCGTCGCTTCCCCGTCGGCGAAGAAGCCCCCGCACATCGCCGGACACGCCAAGGTCGGAAAGAAGCTGACCGGCAGCCACGGCTCGTGGACGAACTCGCCGACCGGGTATCGCTTCCAGTGGTTCCGCTGCAACGCGCACGGAGGCGCCTGCGGCAGCATCGGCCGTGCGACGCACCCGAGCTACCGGCTCACGAGCCATGACGCCGGACACAAGCTGAGGCTTCGCGTAACGGCGACGAACGCCGCCGGCAGCCGGACGGCCACCTCCGCGCCCACCGGCCGCGTCGCGCACTAGCTCGGCACCACCACCCCGTCTGTGCTCAAGCCGCGCGCGCCAGACGCCGATGTTGGCCGGTAGATGAGGGGGACGCTGGCAACACTTGCAGGTGTGCTCGCACTGCTCGGAACCGCGGCGGGAGCGAGCGGGGCGACCGCGCCGACGCACGGTTCGATCGCAGGCATCGTGCCGCGCACGGTCGGCCTGCAGGCATCGCCTTCGAAAGGACTTCCGAAGCTCGCCGGCTCTCCCAAGTCCGCCACCTTCGGCTTCGACGCGAAGTACGAGAGCCTGATCAACCAGTACCTGACCGACGTCGAGGCCGACAGCGGCGGTGCCGCCAATGTCTACTCGGTCGACCCGCAGTACTACGACGGCTCCGGCTCGATCCAGTACCAGTCGACCTTCGCCGGCTCGTACGTCGACCACGATCCGCTCCCCACGAGCGGCTGCGACGACAGCTACTTCGGCACGTCCGACCCGGTCTGCCTCACCGACGCGCAGCTGCAGGCAGAGATCCAGAGCGTGCTCACCGCGCAGGGATGGCACGGCGCCATGAACAAGATGTACTTCCTCATGACTCCCGACGGCGTCGGCTCGTGTTTCGACTCCACGCCGGCGTCGAGCGGAGGCGAGTGCTCGACGAACGCGTTCTGCGCGTATCACAACTACTTCGTCGACTCGAACAGCGAGAACGTGATCTACGCCAACGAGCCGTACGTGTTCTCGGGCTGCAACGACACGTTCGACGGCCAGGGCTTCCCGAACGATCCGAACGCCGACACGACGATCAACACCATCAGCCACGAGCACAACGAGGCGATCACCGACCCGATCACCGACTCGTCGGGCTTCGCCTGGCTCGACCCGAGCGGCTACGAGATCGGCGACCTCTGTGCCTACACCTACGGGACACAGCTGGGCACGGTCGGAGGGCAGCCGTACAACCAGCTGATCAACGGCGACCACTACTCCCTTCAGGAGGAGTACAGCAACGCAGACGGCGGCTGCGTGCTGAAGCTCGGCGGAGCAGTCTCGCCGGTGACGTTCGGCAGCGGGCCACTCGACTACTACGGCGGGCCTGTGATGCACACGAACACGACGTATGCGATCTACTGGCTGCCAACGCCCGGCAACGACGTGGCGCCGGCCGTCACCGGGAACCTCGCGGTGAATCAGCTGCTCACGTCGACGACGGGATCCTGGAGCGGTGGGCCGACCGACTACTCCTTCCAGTGGCAGCGCTGCTCCGCGGGCGGCACGGGCTGCCTCGACATCCCGGGCGCCACCGCCTCGAGCTACGCGCTGACCATCGCCGACGGCGGCCACACCGTGCGCTCGACCGTGAGCGCCACCAACGCGAACGGCGCCTCGCCGTACGCGGCGTCGGCCGCCACCGGCTTGATCGTTCCCTTCCCGACCGCGACCGGCAATCCGATCATCTCCGGCGTCGCGGCCGTCGGCAGGGCGCTCGCCACGACGGACGGCACGTGGAACACCGCGGTGACCCTCACGTACCAGTGGCAACGGTGCGCCGCGAACGGCAGCAGCTGCGGTGCCATCACCGGCGCAACGACCAACACGTACGCCCTCGTCTCCGCCGACGCCGGCCATTCGCTGCGGGCGGTCGTCACGGCGACCGATGCCGCCGGAACGACGTACGCGACCTCGGCCGCGACCCTCGCCGTCGTCGATGTCCCGACCGACAAGAGCCTGCCCCGGATCTCCGGGAGGGCGAAGGTCGGCAAACGCCTCTCGGCGAGCCACGGCTCATGGACGTACTCGCCGGCCGGATACCGGTACCAGTGGCTGCGCTGCTCGCGGAGCGGTGCGGGGTGCGTCCCGATCAGGAGGGCAACTCACTCGCTGTACCGCGTGAAGAAGCGCGACGCCCGCCATCGCCTGCGCCTCCGCGTGACGGCGACGAACGCCGCCGGCAGCCGGATGGCGACGTCGTCGCCGAGCAAGCTCGTCGCGCGCTAGCGCGCTCCTACGAGAGGGCGCGCGCGATCCGCGCGCACGCCTCGGTTCCCGCGGCGGCGACGCGCGAACGTTGCTCGAGATCGAGCGGAGCAGAGCCGAACGGCTCCTCGACGTCGAAGAGGTCGATCGAGAGTCCGACCTCGCGGCAGAGAAGCTGGGCGGCCGCGATGTCGACCGAGCGTGAGGCCTTGAGCGAGCAGACGGCGTCGACGCGACCGGCCGCGAGATGGCAGAGCGAGAGGGCGAGCGACCCCATGATCCGCAGCCGGTAAGCGAGGTCCGCGACCTTCGGCGCCTCCTGGGCCACGAGTGAGGTGCGCGTCGCCTCGAGCGAGAGAATCTCGATCTCGTCCTTCGGCCTGACCGCACCGAGGGGTTCGTCGTTGAGCCGCGCGCCGCCGCCGCGGTACGCGGTCCACTCCTCCCCGGAGCCGAAGTCGTGGACGAACGCGAAAAAGACATCGTCCATGGTCTCGCCCTCCGCAACCGCGATCGAGAGGGCGAAGAACGGGATGCCGCGCTTCGCGTTGAGCGAGCCGTCGATCGGGTCGACGACGAGGATGGCTCCACCGCCGACGACACCGCCGGCGACGCGTCCCACCTCCTCGGACACGACGACGCCCGCCCCGTTCTGCATACGCGCGAGGATCGCGTCCTCCGCCGCCTTGTCGATCGCCGTCGTCTCGTCGCCACCCTCACCGATGCCGACGACCGGTTCGCGCTCGTCCCGCGTCGGCAGCCGCTCGAGCACGGCCTCGACGTCCGCGACCGCGGCACGGCAGGTCTGCAACCAGGTGATCGGCATCAGTCGTCGAGCGGTAGGAGGAGCAAGCCGGAGGTGAGCTTGGGATAGAAGAACGTGCTCTTCTGCGGCATCACGTCGCCGCGGCGCGCCACGTCCCAGACGTCCTCGATCCGGGTCGGGCGAAGAAGGAACGCCGCACTCGCCTCGCCGTGGTCGACGGCCGCGACCGCGACCTCACGCTGCGGCGTGTACGTGACACCGCTCGGCGTAGCCCGCTCGACCAGCTCGGGATCGAGCCCGTCGCCCGAGAGCAGCTCGTACCCGCCGCCCCGGTAGAGAACGGGTCCGGGCAGCTCGTCCGCGGGAGGGTCGATCGGGGTGCCTGCCGCACTGCCCGGGTCCTGCGCCACCCGGTGAGTCGGGAAGATCGTAAGCCCTTCCTGGTCCGTCGGGACGATGACCGCGAGGAGCCAGGGGTCGCCGGAGGCGAGCGTCGTCTCGTAGCGATGGTGCCCGTCGGCGATGAGCAGCTGGGCATCGTTCAGCTCATCGGTCAGCGCGTCGCCGAACTCGGCGTCGAGCCGCCAGAGACGGTCTCCACCGCTCTGCAGGTCGGGCTGGCCGAGCCCGTCGACCTCGATCGTGCCGTCCCAGAGGAAGAAGAGCGGCTCGAGCTGGGTGCGGGTGGCGCGAAGCAGACGCAGTCGGCCCTCCTTCGGCCCCGCGTGAGTGCGCTCGTGCGGCAGGACGACGCCGTTTTCGTACGGCTCGGCCCGGAGCGCCGCGACGAAACCCTCCCGGCGCCGGGCGACCCCGTCCGGACCGACGTACTCCTGCGCCAGCCACCAGTACGCAGGCTCCGGCTCGCGCACGAGAACGCGCCGCTCGCGCCAGTCGGCGAGCGTCGCCGCGGCTTCCTCCTCGGAGTCCGGGAGGGTCAGGTGGACGACGTTGTACGGGCTTCGTCCGAGGAGCTCTTCGCGCTGCGCCGCGTCGATGACGTCGTAGGGCGGCGCGACGAGCGAGTCGAGCGGGCCTGCGACAGCCTGGTCGTAGCGGAGCGCGCGGAACGGCCGTACGACTGCCACGGAACTGACCGTACCAACCGTGCCGCCTCGCTACCGCCTCTCCGGCTCGTCCGGGCGACGGCAGGTGATCCGGCCGCCCACGCCCGCCGGCTCAGACGCCCTATCTCGGCCGCGAGCACCACGAGGAACCCCAGCGCCAGGCCGAACCCGCGCCACACGACACGCGCGGTCCAGCGAAGCCGTACGCCGACGTCCCGCCTGTGGTCGGGCATGACGTGGCGCCGCTTGTCGACGATGAGGACCTGCTCCGACGGAACGACCGCCACGACCGCCGAGGTCGGTACCTGTCGGACACGGCGCCGGCTCGTGCGCACCTCGAGCAGGGACGGGTCGTACGGATCATGGTCAGCCAGCACCCGCTCGACTCTGCCGTGGCCGCCTCCCACGAGCGAGAAGCCGACACAGTTGGCGAGCCAGTAGCGGGTGACGGGGCTGGACGCGGGGAACCGCTTGCCCTGGCGCAAAGCAACCGCCATCCGGGACCCGGTACCCCGTTACCCCGCCATGCGAAACTCCTCCTCGTGACCACCATCGCCGAGCTCGAGGAAAACCGCACGATCGAGGGCGTCTTCGCCGTCGCGCGGAAGGAGCGACTGAGGACGCGGAACGGCTCGAGCTATCTCGCGCTCGAACTCGTCGATCCGAGCGGCCGGATCGGGGCACGGGTCTGGAACGACGTCGACCTGCTCGATGGGCGCTTCGAGGCCGGCGACGCCATCCGTGTGCTCGGTCGCGTCGAGCGATTCCGCAACGAGCTTCAGGTCGAGGTGCGGACACTCGAGCCTGCGGAGGACATCGATCCCGCGGGGCTGACGCCGGGACTGCGCCGCGACGGCGACGAGCTCGAAGGCTTCCTCGAGTTCCTGGTCGGCGAGGTCCACGACGAGGGGCTCCGTGCGATCGTCTCGCGCGCGCTCGCGGACGCGCCGCTTCGTTCCTATCCGGCGACCCCGGACGGACATCACTCGTACGCGGGCGGCCTCCTCGAGCACACGGTCGGTGTCGCGACGCTTTGCCGCGAGCTCGCGCAGATCCACCCGCGCCTGCGCGGCGACCTGCTGCTCGCCGCTGCGCTGGTCCACGACGTCGGCCGGACAAAGGAGCTCGGCCGGCCGCCGATCTTCGCGCCGACGGAGGAGGGGCGGCTGCTCGGCCATGTCCATCTCGGGCTGCGCGCACTCGAGGAACTCGGCGCGCCTCCCGACCTCCTGCACGCGGTCGCCTGCCATCACGACTCCCGCGCCGCCCGCACCGCCGAGGCGGCCGTGCTCTACCACGCGAACCAGCTCGACGCCGTCGCGGCGACGCGGCCCGTGCCCGACGCCTAGAGCGGCAGACGCGCCACGCGATCCTCGATCACGGCGCGCAGCTCGCGTACCTCCTCGAGGCAGAGCCCGGCGGGGTCGGGCAGGTTCCAGTCGACGTACTCCTTGCCCGGCAGCACCGGACACGCGTCGCCGCAGCCCATGGTCACCACGAGATCCGCCCACTCCACATCGTGTTGTGTCAGCGCCTTGGGCACCCGGCCGGAGACGTCGATCCCGACCTCCTCGAGCGCCTCCAAGACTGCCTCGTGCAGCTCCGCCGCCGGCCGGGAGCCCGCCGACCGCGCTTCGCCGCCGCGGCGCTCGTAGAGGGCCTGCGCGAGTTGCGATCGGCCGGCATTCTGCACGCAGACGAACAGGACGCGCGTCATCCGCCCAAGGCTTCGCGCAGCTGCGCGACGGCGTCCGGCACGAGGCGGTAGAAGGCCCAGGTCCCGCGCCGCGTCGACTCGACAAGACCCGCCTCGCGCAGGATCCGTAGATGATGGGAGACCGTCGGCTGCGCCAGGTCAAGCGATGCATTGAGATCGCAGACGCAGACCTCGTCCGCCGCCGCGAGACGATTCACGATGGCGACGCGAGCGGGATCGGAGAGCGCGCGGAACCGCAGAGCGAGCGCTTCTCGCTCAGCGGGAGCGAGCGCGGGCGTGTCGGGGCCGCAGCAGAGACTCCGGAGTACGGGCAGCTCTTGCATCGATCAATTTCAATGTATCATCATCGATGATCGTCGATGAAAGGAGGACGCATGCGCGGCGAGTGTTGCGAAGGCTGCTGCGGCAGCGGCACCGGCTGCTGCTGAGCCATCCATGTCGGCGGGGCGTACGACCCGCCGACGCCTTCGCCGGGCTAGACGTTGAAGCGGATGTTGAGGACGTCGCCGTCCTCCACGACGTAGGGCTTCGCCTCCAGACGCTGCTTGCCGGCGCGGGCCGCCTCCGCGTGACCGCCCGCCTCCACGAGATCGTCCCAACGGACTACCTCGCAGCGGATGAAGCCACGGGCGATGTCGGAGTGGATGGTCTCGGCCGCGTCGAGTGCCGTCTCGCCTCGCCGCAGCGTCCACGCCCGCGTCTCCTTCTCGCCCGCCGTGAAGAACGTGATCAGGTCGAGCGTCTCGGCCAGCCTGCGCACGACCTCGCCGAGCGCGGACTCGCCGCCGCCGCGGAACTCTGCCGCTTCCTCCGGCGACAGCTCGGCCAGCTCCGCCTCGAGCTGGAGATCGACTCCCCCTGAGCCGTTCGCGAGCTCGAGCAGAGGCTTCGTCGTCAGCGGCTCGAGCTCGGGCGGCAGCTCTCCGTCCCACTCCGCCAGCGCGCGTCCTGCGTCGAGATGCGCGAGCAGCCGCTCGAGATCGGCCGCTTCCGCCTTGAGGCGTGTGTCTCCCGACTTGGCCTGCTTCGCGGCCCGTTCCAGGCGCCGCTCGACATGGTCGCGGTCGGCGACGAGCAGCTCGAGCTTCAGTGTCTCGAGGTCGTCTGCGGTGACCCGCGTGCCGGAGAAGCCGTCGAGCACGACGAGGAGCGCATCCACCTGCCGCAGGTTGCCCAGCAGCTGTGACCCGGTTCCGGGCACGTCGACGACCCTGACCGCAGCGGGCGTGACCTTGCGAGCCCCGACCACCCCGGCGAGGGCATCGAGCCGCGCGTCCGGGATCTGCGCCATCCCGACGTGCTCCTTACCGGAGCCGTGCGTCTCGGCGCGCGTCAGGGCCCGGAAGAGCGTCGTCTTCCCGGAGCTCGGCAGCCCGACGATCCCGACCTCCAGCGCCACGCGCGGAGGCTAGCCGGGCGACGGCTCCCGACGGGCGATCTGCTTCTGCAAGGACGCAAGCGCACGATGCTGGAGCGACTTGATCGCTCCCTCGGTCTTGTCGAGGATCGCCGCCACCTCCGCATTCGGGAGGTTGAAGACGAACTTCAGCGTCAGCACCTGCTGCTGCTCCGGCGAGAGTCCGTCGATGAGCTTCAGCATCGACTCCCGCCCGATCGTCTTCATCGCCGTGAGCTCCGCAGACGGCTCCTCCTCCCCCGGCGGCTCCGGGACCTCCTCCTCCGGCTGCCAGCGACGGCGGGCGCGGAAGTGATCCATGGCCAGGTTGCGCGCGATCCGGAACAGCCACGCCGAGAACGGTGCCGACTGCCATTTGAAGCTGCCGATCTTCTCCAGCATCTTCAGGAACGTCTGCGTCGTGAGGTCCTCGGCGTCGTGCCGGTTCCCGACGCTCACGTGGAGGTAGCTGTAGATCCGGTCGAAGTGGATGAGGTACAGCTCCTCGAGCGCGTCGCGGTCACCCTGCTGACCACGCGCGACGAGCTCCCGCACGTGTTCGGTCGATTCGCGCGCGGGCTGGCGCTCGGCCGGAGCAGTCATCCCCTGTTCACTTCCCCGAGACCCCGCCTGAGCTAACTCGCGCAGCCGCGGACTCCGTCAGCTCGAGGCGAAACCGACCCGCCCGGCCCGGACGACCCGCTTGTAGTACGCCACGTTCGCGACGACCACGTGGAGCGGCCCGTCCTCCGTCTCGAGGACGACGACGGGCGAGCCGGCCCCGGTCGCGCCGAGCGCTGCCTCGAGCTGGTCCGCCGAACGAGCGTCCACGAAGCTGCCGACGATCTGGCCGCCGGCGAAGCCGAGCTCGATCCGAACGCGTTCCTCAGCCATTCGCCACCACCTCGGAGAGTACGCCGTGGACGGAGTCGGGATGGACGAAGGCGACCTCCAGGCCGAACATGCCGCGCCTGGGCGTCTCGTCGATCAGCTCGGCACCCGCCTCCGAAAGATCCGCAAGAGCCGCGCGGATGTCCTCGACCTCGTAGGCGACATGGTGCATTCCCGGCCCGCGCTTCGCGAGGAAACGGCCGACGGGCGTGTCGTCGTCGAGCGCACCGAGAAGCTCGAGCCGGCTCTCCCCGACACGGATCGACGCCGCCTCGACCCCCTGTTCCTCGACGCGCAAGCGATGCTCGAGCCGCGCACCGAAGAGGCGTTCGTACGTTTCCACCGCACCGTCGAGATCCTCGACGGCGAGGCCGACATGGTGGACGGCAAGCGGCTTCGCCACCCGGCGATCGTATGTGAAAGACTCGAGACGACGATGCGCGTCCCGGCTCTTGCCCTCGTCCTCACGGCCGCGCTCCTCGCAGGCTGCGGCGGAAGCAAGAGGGAGCAGGCGCAGCCGAACACCGAAGCTTCCAAGCCTGCGGGCCAGGTCTTCGCGGACGCGAAGTCGGCCGCGACGAGCGCGACCTCCGGCCACGTCTCGGGGAACCTCACCTCGAACGGGACGCCCTTCACGGTCGATCTCTCGACGGCTCGGGGCAAGGGGGCCACGGGCTCTGCGTCGGTCAACGGGCTTCAGTTCGACCTCGTCAAGATCGGCGACACCGCGTACATCAAGGGCAGCGACGACTTCTACAAGCACTTCGCAGGAGCCGCGATAGCCCAACTCCTCCACGGAAGGTGGGTCAAAGCGTCGGCCGACAGCGCCCGGTTCCGCTCGTTCGCGGCACTCGCCAGCATGGCCGGACTCTTCGCCAAGATCAGCGCGAGCCACGGCAAACTCGTCAACGACGGCAAGAAGACCTACCACGGGCAGCAGGTCGTCGTGATTCGCGACACGTCGGACGGCAGCAAGCTCTACGTCGCGGCGACGGGCAAGCCGTATCCGGTTGCGCTCACCGGCGGCAACGGGGAGCAGTCGGGACAGGTCTCCTTCGACGACTGGAACAAGCCCGTATCGCTGACGGCGCCGAAGGGCGCCATCGACATCTCCCAGTTCGGCGGCTAGCTCGGCAGCTAGGGCAGCGGGTCGCTGGGCTTGGTCGCGACCACGCGCGGCACGCCGACCGTCTCGGATGCGCGGGACTCGGGCTCGACGTCCACGACGAGTTCGAGGAGTTCCTCCCGGACGAGCGTCTCCTTCTCGAGCAGCGCGGCGGCGATCCGGTCGAGCGGAGCGCGGTGCTTGCGCAACAGCCGGACGGCCTCCTCGTACGCGCCGTCGGTGAGGTGGGCCTGCTCCTCGTCACGCAGCCGCTTCGTCGCCTCCGAGAGCGCGTAGTTGTCGGCCCGCATGGTCCGCGAGGCGACCGTCTCGGACATGCCCCACTCGAACACCATCGAGCGGGCGATCTCGGTCACCTTCTCGAGGTCGTTCGCGGCGCCGTTCGTGACGCGGCCGAAGACGACCTCCTCGGCTGCACGGCCGGCGAGCGCAACCGCCATGCGGTCGATGAGCTCTTCCTTCGTGTGGAGGTAGCGGTCCTCCTCGGGCAGATAGAACGCGTAGCCGAGCGCATTGCCGCGAGAGACGATGGTCACCTTCTGGAGCTCCATCACGGAGCCCATCAGGTGCGCCATCAGGGCGTGTCCGCCTTCGTGATAGGCCAGGATCCGCCGTTCCTTCTCGGTCAGCACCTTCCGTTGCTGCAGGCCCGCGACGACCCGCTCGAGGGCCCATTCGAAATCCGCCTGCGTGAGCGCCAGGTCGCCGCGGCGCCCGGCGAAGATCGCGGCCTCGTTGCAGATGTTCGCGAGCTCCGCGCCCGTGAGACCGGAGGTCTGCCGCGCGACGACGCCCAGATCGACTTCGTCCAGCTTGAGCGGCTTGCCGCGCGTGTGGACGCGAAGGATCGCCTCCCGGCCGGCGAGATCCGGCGGTGAGACGAGCAGCTGCCGGTCGAATCGGCCCGGCCGCAGCAGCGCCTGGTCGAGATCCTGGATCCGGTTCGAGGCGCCCATCACGACGACCTGCTCCGCTCCTTCGAACCCGTCGAGCTCCACAAGGAGCTGGTTGAGGGTCTGGTCCTGCTCGCGGCTGAAGCCGTGTCCGGAGCGCTGGGCGCCGACCGCGTCGAGCTCGTCGATGAACACGATCGACGGCGCGTTCTTGCGCGCCTCGTTGAAGAGCTTGCGGATCCGCGCGGCGCCGAGGCCGGCGAACATCTCGACGAACGACGACGCCGACGCGCTGTAGAAGTGCGCGCCCGACTCGTAGGCGACGGCCTTGGCGAGAAGCGTCTTCCCTGTCCCCGGCGGCCCGTAGAGGAGGAGTCCCTTGGGCACCTTCGCGCCGAGCCGTTCGAAGCGCTTCGGGTCGCGCATGAACTCCACTACCTCCATGAGCTCACCGCGCACCTCCTCGACCCCGGCGACGTCCGCCCACGTCGTCTTCGACTTGGCGCCGTGACTCAGGTCTGCCGGCTTGACGCGCGGCATCATCCCGACGGTCTTCCAGAGCAGCCAGGCCATCAGCCCCAGCAGCAGGAACAACGCCAGCGGAAGCCAGGTCGAGGCGAAGTCGTTCAGCGCATGGAGCCAGTCCCCGACCATCTGTGTCCGCTATCGGCAGGAATGCGGCCTCGCCTTAACCGAGAGCTGCGGCCGCCTCCTCGGCCGTCGTCACGCGGACTCCCTGCTCGCGCCACGAGGCGATACAGGCAGCGGTGCGCAACTCGTCGACTCCGCGCGCCGCGTCCTCGACGAACGCGATCCTGCGGCCGCGGCGGAGAAGCGCACGAACCGCCGCGTCGTCGCAGATGTCGGTCGCCACGCCGAAGAGCAGGATCTCGTCGGGGTCGAGGGCGTCGAGCATGGTCTCGGTGTTCGGGTTCACGAAGGGGTCGTAGTGCTTCTTCGGGATCAGGATCTCACGCCGTCCTTCGAGGAGGAGTCGCAGGATCCCTGCCGGGAACGGCACGAGCGGGAGCGGAAGTGGGTCGATCTGCTGGGTCTCGGGAATCTTCTCGGCTCCTCGTGTCCCGAGAAGACAGTGCGGCGGCCAGGTGGTGTCGTAGTCGGGCTCCAGCGAGATCTCGGGATCGCCGAGCTCGTGCTGATCGCACGACGCCACGTGGACGACCCCGGCGGCTCGTGCCGCCTCGACGAGCCGGGCCATCGCCGGCTTCGCGTCCTCGGCACCTGGGAAGTAGAGCTTCCCGTCCGGCTCGACGAAGTCGACCTGCGTGTCGACGTCCCAGAGGATCGCCCCGCTCACGCCGGTGGTGTATCAGTCAGCGGAGCGCGCGCAGTACCGGCTCGAGCCGCTGTCGCGTCGTCAGAACGCCCTGGAAGAGGTCGCCGTGGCGGCGGATCCGCTCGAGTACGACCTCCATCGTGAACGCGGTCGAGTCGAGCGATTCGTCGACCTCCTCCCAGCGCAGGGGCGTCGAGACGGGAGCACCCTGCCGCGGCCGAACCGAGTACACCGACGCGATCGTCTTCCCCTCGCCGTTCTGGTTCGCGTCGATGAGGACGCCCCGCCGCTTCGCCTTCGACCACTCCGTCGTCACGAGCCCGCGGTGCGTGCGCGCGAGCGCTCCCGCCACGATCTCGCAGAACTCGCGCGTCTGGGCGTACGTGTAGCGCCGCTGCACGGGGACGAGCACGTGCATCCCTTCCGCGCTGCTCGTCTTCGGGAACGCGACGAGCCCGAGAGCGTCGAGCGCCTGCTTGACGAGGAGCGCCACCTGCACGACCTCGCTGAAGCCGGCGTCGGGCGACGGATCGAGGTCGAACAGGACGAAGTCGGGACGGTCGGGCCTGTCGATGCGCGAGTACCACGCATTCATGTCGATGCAGCCCATGTTGGCCATCCACAGGAGGGCGTCCTCCTCGTTCACCAGCGGCGCGTCGATCCAGCGCTTCTTCGGCGGCCGCTCGCGGGTCGAGACCTCCACGCGGAAGCGCGGGATCCACTCGGGCGTGCCTTTCGGCACGTCCTTCTGGAAGAACGCCTTGCCGAAGGCTCCGTCGGGGTAGCGGCGCATCGTGAAGGGACGGTCGCGCAGGTGCGGCACGAGCACCTCCGCGGCCGCGCGGTAGTAGTCGATCAGGTCGCCCTTCGTGATCCCCTCGTCGGCCCAGAAGATCTTGTCGAGGTTGGAGAACTTCACCTTCCCTTCCTTCGCGTCGGCCGGCCGCTCACGGCGCACGTCCTGCGCGGGCTTGTCGTCGCGCAGCCCCTGGAAGGACGGTGCACGCAGGTGGCCGTCGTGCGTCCACTCCGCGAACTCGACCTCGGCGACCAGCCTTGGCTCGACCCACACCACGTCGCCCTTCTTGACCTTCGGCATCTTCGGGACGACCGGGAAAGGCGCCTCGCCGCGCCGCAGCGGCCGGAGCTTCGCGAGCAGTTCGTCGATGTCGCGCTCGCCGAAGCCGGTGCCGACGTTCCCGACCCACTCCCACTCCTCGCCGCGGTGGACGCCCAGGACGAGCGCCCCGAAGCTGCCGCTCCGCCGGCCCTGCCCCTTCGTGTAGCCGCAGATCACGAACTCCTGACGCCCGTGCGTCTTGATCTTCAACCAGTCGCGATTGCGCTTCCCCTCCTGGTAGCGAGAGGCTGAACGCTTCGCCATCACGCCCTCGAGCCCCTGCTCGCGGGCGGCGTCGAGCAGCGCTTCGCCGTCCTCGAACGAGCCTGAGAGCTGCACGACCGGGTTGCGCGCGAGCAGCGTCTGAAGCCGGGCTCTGCGCTCCATCAAGGGCAGCTCGACGAGTGCCTCGCCGTCGGCTTCGAGCACGTCGAAGACCTCGTACGCGAGCCTGGTGCTTCCCTGCTGCATCGCCGAGAAGCTCGCCTTCCCGTCGCCGTCGAGCGCGACGACCTCTCCGTCGACGACAGCGTCAGGCGTGCGTACCGCCTTCACGAGCTCGCTCGCCACCGGCGCGAACCGCTGCGTCAGATCGTTGCCGTTCCTCGAGACGAGCTTCGCCTCGCCCCCGCGCACATAGCCGAGCGCGCGGTAGCCGTCCCACTTCGGCTCGAACTCCCACCCCTCACCTCGCGGCAGGTCCTCGGTCAACGTCGCGAGCATCGGCGCGTAGCGGCGCCGGGGCGCCGACTCGCGGCCGTCCTCGCGCTTGCGGAGGATGAGCCAGTTCTTCTCGTCGCCGGACAGATGCGCCGGCACGAGCGCCCACGTTCCCTCGAGCCGCTCACCGTGCAGCCGGACGGTCAGACCGCCGTCGCGCTTCTCCTCGAGCAACTCGTACGTGCCGTGGTCCCAGATCTCGACGGTGCCGGCGCCGTAGTTCCCTTTGGGGATCTCTCCCTCGAAGCTGCCGTATTCGAGCGGATGGTCCTCCACGCGGACGGCGAGATGCTGCTCACCGGGCTCGAGCGGGACGCCCTTGGGAACCGCCCAGGAGGCGAGCACACCGTCGCGCTCGAGACGGAAGTCGTAGTGCAGCCGTCGAGCGTCGTGGCGCTGGACGACGAAGGTCGGCGCGGTCGCCGTGCCACGCGTTCCGCCGAACGGCTCCGGCGTCTGCTTGCGGTCTCGCTTGCGCTCGTACTCCGAGAGCTTCTTGCTCACTAGGGCTTTCTACTATCCCGCGCCTTTTGCCCGCCGGATCGCACCTCCAAGGGCTCGGAAGCGGGCGTGAATTCCGTGCAAAACGCGGGCCTTTTTGCCCGCCTCGACTTGTACTCCTACGGTTTACACAACGCACACATAGCGGGGAAAAGCCTGTGGACGGTGTGGACAGCGCCTATGCAGTCTTGCGCCGAATCTACTGAAAGCTGCGTCAGCTTGTCCTCAGGCGAAGACGCCGAGGGAGCGGAAGCGGGCGCGACGGCGGCGGCGAAGATCGTCGCCGGGAATCCCTTCGAGCTCGGACAACGCATTGCGCAGCGCCTCGCCCAGGAGCCGAGCGGCCATGTCGTGGTCGATGTGCGCGCCGCCGACCGGCTCCGGGACGACTTCGTCGATCACGCCGAGCTCGAGACAGTGGATCGCGTCGGGGCGGAAGGCCGCGGCCGCCTTCTTCGCCTCGCCCGCGTCACGCCAGAGGATCGCGGCGCAGCCCTCGGGTGAGATCACGGAATAGATCGCGTTCTCCTGCATGAGGACGCGATCCGCGAGCGCGATCGCGATTGCGCCACCGGAGCCACCCTCGCCGATCACGCACGCCACCGTGGGCACCGTGAGCCGCGCCATCGTCGCCTGCGAGGCGGCGATCGCCGCGCCCTGACCGTGCTGCTCCGCGATCACGCCGGGGTACGCACCCGGCGTGTCGACGAGCGTGACTATCGGGAAGCCGTGCCGCTCGGCGAGCTCCATCGCGTGGATGGCCTTCCGGTAGCCCTCGGGGTTCGGCATCCCGAAGCGGCGGCCGGCGCGCTCGTGGATGTCGCGGCCCTTCTGCTGGCCGATGAGGACGATCGTTCGATCGTCGAGCTTCCCGAGCCCCGCGATCATCGCCCCGTCGTCGCCGAGGGCGCGGTCGCCGTGCAGCTCGAACCAGTCGGTGAGCAGGCGCTCGACGTAGTCGAGCGTGTACGGGCGCTCGTCATGGCGGGCGAGCTCGACCTTGCGCCAGATCTCCTCGTCGGTCGCCTCCTCGCCGATGCGGTCGATCTGCCGCTGCAGCCGGTCGAGGTCCCCGGAGAGCCGCGCTCCGCCGAGCAGCGGCAGATTCCTCAGCCGCCCGAGCCGCTCGCGCAGCCGTAGCTCGTGCTCAGTCGGGGGCATCGAACAACCTCAGGAGGCGGGCGAGGGTCGGCCGCAGCTCGGGTCTCGGCACGATCGCGTCGATGTGCCCGTAGCGAAGGTTCTGCTCGGCTCGGCCGAAGTCGTCCGGCAGCTTCTCGCGCGTGATCTCCTGCACGACACGGGGGCCCGCGAACGACATGAGGGCGTTTGGTTCGGCGAGAAGCACGTCGCCCAGCGTCGCGAAGCTTGCGAGCACGCCTCCGGTCGTCGGGTGGGTCATCACGCACAGGAGTGTCTGCCCGGAATCTCGGAGGTCCTCCACGGCAGCGATCGTCTTCGGCAGCTGCATCAGGGCGAGAATCCCCTCCTGCATGCGCGCACCGCCCGAGCCAGTGACGGTGACGAGCGGCATGCCGGTCTCGGCCGCGGAGTCACAGGCCCGAGAGAACTTCTCGCCGACGACGCTCCCCATCGAGCCACCCATGAAGGCGAAATCCATGACGGCCAGCTCGCACTGCCGGCCCTCGATCGCCGCGCGGCCGATCACCATCGCGTCTGCGAGGCCGGTCTTCATCTCCGCCTCGACGAGCCGCTCGGTGTACGGACGGAGGTCGAAGAACCCCAGCGGATCCTCCGAATGGAGGTCCGTCGCCTCCTCGGCGAACGAGCCGGGATCGGCGAGCGACGCGATCCGTGCGCGCGCTCGCATCGGAAAGTGGTGGCCGCATTGGCCGCAGACCCAGAGACTCTCCTCGAGCTCGTCGTCGCGGTAGTGCGAATGACAGCTCGGGCAGGTGTTCGGGTGGCTGGGCGGAGGGCTGGGCTGGTCGTCGGTCTCGACCGAAACGTCGATCTTGGCCACGTCGGCAGCTTAGACCGCAGCCTCCGGCGTCGGGTTGCGAGCCGGCTAGTACCCGATTGCCGCCGCCAGACGCCCGAGCTTCTCGACGTTCCCAGGATCGGGCGCCAGGCCGGTGAGCCCGATGCCCACGAGCTTGCCGCTCTCGCGAACGCGCGTGAGAAGCTGCTCGAGATCGGCGAGCGACGGGCCGCCCGGCTCCGGCATGAACATCGAGAGCTCGTCAGGATCGAGAACGTCGCAGTCCAGGGCGACGTAGACGGCGTCGGCCCGCGCTAGCAGGGCATCCGGGTCGTCTCCGATGCCGGCGGCCGCGATGTACTCCTCCTCGGGAGGATCGAGGTTGCGCGCGCCCCAGAGAACGACGTCGGCCGCGTGGATCGTGCCTCGGTCGAGCAGCATCCGCAGCGGCATGCCCCACTCGTTGCCGGACGGGGAGGTCTCCGGCGTGTTCAGATCGCCGTGCGCGTCGAGCCAGAGAACCCCGACGCGGCCGTGGCGGGCCGTCAGCCCCTCGACAGCGCCGACGTGTGAGCAGCAACAGCCGCCGAGGATCAGCGGGCGTACCGGGAGATCGGAGGCGACCGCCAGCGTCTGCATCGCGAGCGTCTCCTCCTCGACGACCGCCACCTCCGGGTAGTCGAGCGGGAGCGCTGCGGCCTCGACCATCGCCTCGCCGCCGTCTCCCCACGCCCGCGGCACACGCACGAGTCCGGCTACGAACGAGCGGCCGCACGAATGGCACTCGTACCCCTCGTCGATCGCCACGGCGGTGAGCGTGCGGCAGCGTGGGCAGCGGGCGCGAAGGAGGCTCACGAGGCGAGCATCTTCTCCCACACGACCTGCTCCGAGTCGACGACCATGCCGACGCGCTCGTACAGATGGGTTGCTCCGGTCGAGTTCTCCGAGTCGACGCCGAGGCCCACACGCCGCCTGCCGCGTCGGTGGAACTCGCGGAAACTGTGCAGTAGAAGGGCTTTCGCAAGACCACGACCTCGCCACGCCGGACGCACTCCGAGCGCCCCGATCCAGCCGCCGCCCGAACGCTCTGGGTCGTTCCGCGTCGCGGCCGCGACCTCTTCGCCGTCGCGGACGAGATACCAGAGCGTGGGGTCGTGGTCCGGCTTCGCGTGCTGGCGCCGCCACCATTCCTCGTAGGGCTCGGGCTGGTGCTCCCAGTGCTCCTCGAACGCCTCCTCGAGCGCGGAGTGGAAGGCGCGCGCGGAGTCCGACGAGAAGGGCTCGATCCGGAGGCCTTCCGGAAGCGCCGGCTCGGGCGGAAGATCTTCGCCGAGCTCGATCGTCATCTCCCAGAAGCGGCGTACCTCGCGATAGCCGCGCCGGGCGAGCAGCGGCGGCGCTGCCGCGTCGGGTGCGAGCGCCACGTTGTGGATTCGCCCGACACCGAGCGCCCGTAGTCGCTCCTCGCTGCAGTCGAGGAGCCTCGACCCGAGGCCCTCCCCGCGCCGGTCGCGGTGGACGACACCGACCGCGACGCCGGTTTCGTCGTGTGCCTCGACCCAGCCGAGCGCGACGAGCCGCTCGTCCTCCTCGAACAGCCACGTGTCGTTCGCGAGGTCGGGCCGCGAGAGCCAGGCGGTGACATCCGGCACGCCGAGGCGCGAGGGGCGGCCGAAGAGGTGGGTCTCGTCCTCGGCGAGAAACGCTGCAACGGCCGGGAACTCCTCGGGCGTCATGGGCCGGACGTTCACGCGACCAGGGAGTCGAGGGTGTCCGCGAGGCCGGCGAGGCTCCGCAGCTCGACATCGGGCTGCGGGCCCGCGTTCTCGCCGAGCCGGTTGACCCAGACGGTTCGCAGGCCGAGCGCAGCGGCCGGTGCGACATCGTGGAAGAGGCTCGCGCCGACATGGACGTGCCTCTCGCGGCCGGCGCCGCTGCGTGCGAAGAACTCGTCCCAGTGGCCGGGCGACGGCTTGTACGAGCCGATCTCGGAAGCGACGATCGACAGATCGAACTCGACGCCCATCCGCGCGAGCGATGCGTCGAGCAGGTCCCGATCCGTGTTCGAGAGGATCGCGAGGTGCCAGCCTCGGGCGCGGGCCTCCTCGAGAGCGGCGGGCACCTCCGGGAACGGGTCCCAGCCGGGCAGCGACTGCGCGAGCGCATCCTGGTCACCTGCCGGAGCGCCGAGCCGCGCGAGCGCGATCGCCATCACCTCGCGGTAGCTCCTGCTCTGGTCTTCCCGCTGGATCTGCGGCTCGAGCTCGTGATACGCGTGGAGGAGCTCGCCGGCCCGGGCGGCGCCGAACAGTTGCTCGAGCTCGCGGCCGAGGCCGCCGTTCCAGTCGATGAGCGTTCCGTAGCAGTCGAAGCTCGCCCAGCGCTCCATGCGCGCGAGCCTATCTACGCGAGGGCTAGTCCTCGAAGCGGCGGAAGACGACGCAGGCGTTGTGCCCGCCGAACCCGAAGCTGTTCGAGACCGCGACCTTCACGTCCGCGTCACGCGACTCGTTCGGCACGTAGTCGAGGTCGCAGGAGGGATCCTCGACCTCGTAGTTGATCGTCGGCGGCAGCTTGCCGTCACGGATGGAGAGGACCGTGAACATCGCCTCGATCGCGCCCGCAGCGCCGAGGCAGTGGCCCGTGGCTCCCTTCGTCCCCGAGACCGGAGTGTTGTAGGCGTTCTCCTCGCCGAGCGCGTACTTGAGCATCAGGGTCTCGGACGCATCCCCGATCGGCGTGGAAGTCGCGTGGACGTTGACGTAGTCGATCTCGTCTGTGCCGACGCCTGCGTCGCCGAGCGCCATCTTGAAGGCGTTGACCGGCCCCGTCGGGTCGGGCTCGGTGATGTGCTTCGCGTCGGAGGAGAGCCCGTAGCCGCTCACCTCCGCGTAGATCCTCGCCCCTCGCGCCTTCGCATGCTCGAGCTCCTCGAGCACGAGCACGGCGCCGGCCTCGCCCATGACGAAGCCGTCGCGCTCAGCGTCGAACGGGCGGGAGGCACGAACGGGGTCGTCGTTGCGACGGGACAAAGCACGCATCGCGCCGAAGCCCGCGATGCCGACCGCACACACGGCCGCCTCGGTGCCGCCGCAGAGCATCACGTCCGCCCGGCCCAGCCGGATCTCGTCGGTGCCGTCGCCGATCGCCATGTTCGACGCGGCGCAAGCCGTGCACTCCGAGAGGAGCGGCCCGCGCGTGCCGAGCTCGATCGAGACCCAACCCGCCCCGAGGTTCGGGATGATCGCCGGGATCGAGAACGGGTTGACACGGTCGGGACCGCGCTGGGCGAGCGTGTCGTAGCACTCCTGGAAAGACCGGAGCCCACCGATGCCCGTCGCGATCGCGGCGCCGGTGCGGTCCGCTTCCTTCGCGATGTCGAGTCCGGCGTCGTCCTCGGCCTGACGCGCGGCCGCGAGGATGAGATGCGTAAAGCGGTCCATCCGCCTGGCCGCCTTGCGGTCGATCCACTGCGTCGGATCGAAGTCCTTGACCTCGCAGGCGAAGTGGACGGGGTAGTCGGTGTGGTCGAACTGCGTGATCTCGCCCGCGCCCGACTCGCCGGCGAGCAGGCTCGACCAGCTGGACTCGACATCGAGCCCGAGCGGCGTCACCGCGCCCAGCCCGGTGACGACGACGCGCCTGCGTCCGTTGAGAGAACCGTTCCCCGTAGTCACATTCCGAGTCCGCCGTCGACGAGCAACACGTCCCCCGTTATGAAGGAGGCCTCGTCGGAGCAGAGGAAGCGTACAGCGCCGGCCACGTCGTTCGGCTCGCCTAGGCGGCCGAGCGGGGTGTTGCCGAGCATCGCGGCGGTGGCCTCCTCGGGCAGGACGTCGGTGAGCTGCGACCGCACATAACCGGGGGCGACGACGTTGGCCCGGACGCCCCGGCTGCCGAGCTCGCGCAAGAGCGACTTCGTGAAGCCGATGACCCCG
>Ga0126378_10001050_pt1 | contig 20632 bp, 22 predicted proteins | sample PanSoiMetPlot_23_FD_92587 | JGI IMG/M metagenome (GOLD analysis project Ga0126378, IMG submission 92587) | Tropical forest soil microbial communities from Panama - MetaG Plot_23 | ecosystem: Environmental > Terrestrial > Soil > Tropical forest > Bulk soil | place: Panama | collected 2016-02-17
CAAACCGATCGGCTCGAAGTCGACATCCGGCTTGTAGGCAAGATTGGGATAGAGCGACACGGAAACGGCATGAGTGCCCATATGGCCCATCAAGATTGTGTATCCGTCCGCTTTGGCGCGCATTGCGCGCGTCGAGCCAGTCGTGCCGCCCGCCCCCGGCACATTTTCGATGATGAACTGCTGCCCCAGTGTGCGCGCCATGTACTCGCCGACAATGCGCGCACTAACGTCGGTGGACCCGCCGGCAGCGAACGGAACGACAATCGTAACGGGCCTCGCTGGATAGGCTTGCGCGCTTGCTATGCGCGAAATGCCCGGTAGCGCGGCAGCGCCGGCTGCCAGATGCAGAAAATGTCGGCGGGGAAGTTTCAAGTTGGACCTCCCTCTTGCTTCACATCACTCGATGATCTCGTCGGCGAGTGCCAGCAACTTATCGGGGATTTGTAGGCCAAGCGCCTTTGCGGTCTTGAGGTTGATCACCAAATCGAACTTGGTCGGCTGTACCACAGGCAGTTCGGCAGGTTTCTCGCCCTTGAGAATCCGCCCGACGTAGACTCCAACTTGGCGCCATTGGTCGGGTCGGTTAGCCCCATAGCTCATCAGGCCTCCGGCCGCGACGAACTCGCGGTCCACGTAAATCGCAGGTATCGCGTGGCGGAGCGACAGCGCGCCAAGCTGACCGCTTTGGCTGTTGAAGAATGGGTCTTGGCTGATCATTAGGGCGTCTGCCCGCAGTTCGCGCAACTTCGCAAAGACTGCATCGAAATCGCGCTCGGTGCTGGCATTCACGACATGGGGTTGCAAACCGAGCTTGAGGGCAGCCGCCTGCAAATCTCTCGACTGGGTCTTGAGATTGGGGTTGGTCGAATTGACGAGCAGAGCCATGATGGTGGCCTTAGGCGCCGAGTCGTGTAGCAACTCCAACAGTTTCGGTCCGAGTTCCACGCTCAATGAGGTCACGCCTGTCATATTGCCGCCCGGACGATTTAGACTTGTGACCAGCCCGATTTGTACGGGATCGGCAATGATGGTGAAGACAACAGGGATCGTCGCCGTAGCCGCTTTCGCAGCAAGCGCCGCCGGGGTGCTAGTCGCGGCAATCACGTTCACCTTGCGCTCGATCAAATCGGCGACAAGTGAAGGTAGCCGGTCATTTCGGCCCTCCGACCAACGAACTTGTATGGCTACGTTGTGGCCTTCGACGTAACCGGTTTCGTCAAGCCCTTTGAGAAAGCCCGCAAAGACTCGCTCGTAACCTTGGGCCAGAGACCATCCTTCGATGGCATCGTGCGGGGTTTACAGCATTCTGGCGCTGGAAGTCGCGAAAGCGGGCAGGGCGGCCAAAGATCGATCGAGAGTTGCGCGATCTCATCCGACGAATGAGCAGGGAAAACCCAAACTGGGGAGCATCTCGGATCCATGGCGAGCTGTTGATGCTCGGCTTTGAGGTCGCCCAGTCGACGGTCTCGAAATACATGGTGCGGGGTGGGTCGCCGTCGCAGGGCTGGAAGACGTTCTTCCGGAACCACGCACAGGCGATCGCGGCCATTGATCTCTTTGTGGTTCCGACCCTGACCTTTGAGCGATTGTTCGCATTTCTGGTGCTGGGCCACGGCCGGCGGCAACTGCTGTGGTTCGAGGTGACACGACACCCGACGGCGGAGTGGCTGGCGCGACAGATCACCGAGGCGTTCCCCTGGGCAACAGCTCCCGCCTACTTGGTGCGGGACAACGACCGTGCCTACGGGCATGTCTTCACGTCCGGGGCATCCGCGACCGACCGATCTCGCCTCGATCGCCGTGGCAAAATCCGTATGTAGAGCGTCTGATTGGCACGGTGCGTCGCGAGTGCTTGGACCAGGTGCTAATCTTCGGCGAAGCGCACCTGCGGCAAATTCTTTCTTCTTATACGGCCTACTACAATGAGCTCCGCACGCACTTGGCGCTGGGCAAGGATGCGCCCCTAGGTCGGGCAGTGCAACGGACCGGCGTCATTGTAGCCATCCCGATCTTGTCCGGGGTGCACCACCATTACGTCCGGATATGACTTTCGGAAGGCACAGGCGCTCAAAAGCGGTTGGGCCCAAAGATCCCGTTATCCAGAAAGCCCGGTGGACGAGACGGCAACAAGTCGCCAAAGTACCTCTTCCCCCACTCCAGGAACTGGGTCGCGTTTTTGGGTTGGTTCCATCGTTGAGGAACATATTGTTCGACAGGGCCATATTTGCGCACAGTGATTCCCCCAATTGGGGGTGCGAACGCGGGACCTGTCATTGCGCTGAAGGCGAGGACCGCCAACGTGAGCAAGGTGAGCACTTTGGTCATCGTACTCCTCCATAGCCTCTTACATCCTATTTCGGCCATCCTCCCTGATGGCAGCTTAGTGCCGGTCCCAGCGCTTGCGCTGTGACGACGATCACAAAAAGGCGCATTTCAATCCCGCCGATCGCTATCTTAGTGCGTAACGCCCTTTGGCTTACTTTTGCCCGCCGTTTGACGGCTTTCCCCGCTCTTGAACTAAGGTTAGTTCTTTGAGTTTCTGCCGAAGGTCTTGGTCGGAATCGACGAGCTCACGATAGAGTTGCCCCGCATTAGCGCACGCCTTTGGCGTCTTCCCGTACGCTTCAACATAATAAACCCACTTAGAGGAATATTCGCGAAATTGATTGAGAAGCAACTCGCGCGATTCGCGAAATCCCGCGGCCCGGTCCGACCAATTGTAGAAGTACTCCACGTTTCCGGCCACCGTAAGACACGCCGCGTAAACCGCAGCTACAGCACTCAGCAGAGTCGGTATCCACTGTGGACCCGTTTCTTTTAGGAGCTGCACGGCGGCCAAGACATTGATCAACGTGAGGATCCCTCCCGCAATAATCATCCAGAACCGCCACCGGCCATGCGATCGAGCAGCATCTCTGTAGTTCGCTACGGCTTCGTTTGCCAGCTGTCGGTAGCTATCGACAATGCTGAAAAAGTCGGACTCTGTCTGCGCGTAGTATTGTGCAACCGTTTGTGGATCCTGACCTTCCCAATCCTCAAGTGATGGCCGAACGAGATTGTAATCGATCTGCTTATGTTGTTCCGCGGAAGGCGGCGGCTTTGGTGGAGATCCCTCAGGCCCGGCCACGTGCGATTGACCTTGGGGGGCCCCTTCGTCCGACCCCGTTTCCGCTGGGACTGCCGAAATACCAGACGTGGTCGCCGACATAGCGTGCTCCAGGAGAAGCGGTTTAAGTCCGTCGAATGCAAACCCCTGGCAAAAAACAATCTAGAAAAAGGGATCTGCAAGCAAAATATGAACTGCTTCACAAAGCACCTAAATTAAACCACAAGTCGTCTTCCTAGCAAATGGCCCGACCCAACCCTCAGCTATCGCATTCTCCTCTTACGGCTTCATCGGTCGGCAAAATAAGCTACGGATCGGACAATAGGGAGTCATACCGCCTGGCCGGCATCTATACCGGGCGTGTTCTCAAGGGCGAGAGGCCCGCTGATCTGCCGGTGCAGCAGGCCACGAAGGTGGAGCTGTTCATCAACCTCAAGACCGCCAAGAAGCTTGGCATCACCGTCCCACTGCCGCTGTCCGGCCGCGCAGACGAGCTGATCGAATGAGGCGCCGCAAGTTCATCACGCTGCTCGTCGGCGCGGCCACGACATGGCCGCTCGCGGTGCGCGCGCAGCAGCGGAAACTGCCCGTTATCGGCTACCTGGATATTGGATCAGCTTTTGGCTGCGCGAGATCAACGCAATGTTCGGGCCGGTGATAGGCATAATCGGGGCCTTGGATCATCAAGATACGCTGCGCGGCCTCGCTCTCCGCCGGGAAGGCATGGCCATGACGCAGTGCCGCGTCGGCTACTCGTGTCGGCACGGCAACCCGACAATGGGCGCCGGCGGTGTGCACTTCGCCATCTGCGGTCATCCATCGCGATGGCGCGAGCAACAAGATCTCCTGCATCGCCTCGGTCGGCTTCGGCGGCGGCGCGGCCGAGGGCTCTGCGGGGCAGACAATGGCGGCGTTGCCTTCTACAACTCGGGTCGCATGCACCTGCGCGGCAGCAAGCGTCTGGGCCAGCGCCGCGCCGATGTTGCGTTCAAGCGCAACCAACTGCCGTAAGTGCATGGCAACCGGACTGGGGATGCGCCCGACCACCGGCGTGAGCACCTCGATTAACCTCGCGCCGGCCGTCGTGTAGGCGTCAATCGTGGATTGCAACAGGTCGGTCAGCTCGGTCAGCTCCCTCGCCGCGGCGGCGCGCTCTTGGCGGTCGAGTTCGGCGGCAACTTTCTGCTCGGCATCAGCGAGACGGCCATTGAGCCCAAGCACCGCGTCCTCAAGGCCGCTCACGCGATCATCAGTGTCGCAGCACGCCTGGTCGTGGCGAGCAACCGCATCGACATCGTACAGGTCCGCGTCGAGCAAGGCCGTGCGCCGCTCGTCGCGCACCCTGGTCAGATCAACGCGCGCGTCGGCGAGTCGCCCTTCCAGTATTTGCTTGCGCTCGATCAGCCTGCTGATTTCGGCTTCGATCTCGGCGAACGGATCAGATCCCTTCTTGTTCAAAAACGCCACGTCACACCTTCGATCTCGCTCGCGACCAAGCTATCACGATGACGTTGCGGAGTGAAACACAGCGTGGGCGGCACGATGATGGCGGCGTCGGCGGGCGGAAGCGACGCGAACGCGCTCCTCGGTCGGTCCGAGGAGGCTCGCGCAGCGCTCGTCGCGATGCGAAAGCCTCGCGCACTCATATCGCGAGTGTGGGGCGACCACGAAAAACTGGTGGGCGGCCTCGTCTTAAGCGAACATAAAAAACCCCGCCTCGGGGGTGTTCTAACCGAGGCGGGGTTCTGCGCTCGGTGCGCGGAAGGGCGACTTCCACCCCGAGCTAGTTGAGCAGGCTCGCGATAGCGAGCACGATCCCGGTGTAAAACGCGGCAAGACAGGAAAACAGTAGGAGGTCACTCAGGATTACAGACACACAACCCCCCTGTCCCGGGTGCCAAGTCAGTTTCGCATACCGAGGCTATTTGTCTGCCCGCGCCGCGACTCTGGAACCAAGAAAGATTGCAGTATCCTAACGCTGGATTACGCTGGCGTGGAGCTATCAATTTTCGGAACCGATTTCGAATTTCCAGGGGGAGGTAAGGCATCGCAAGAAATAGGAGTTGGCGGCTTCTGGTCGCCATCCAATTCGCGCATGAGAGCTACCAAGTATTCAGGAACGGGGGCGCAAGAGGCATCAGCGAATTGAGCCCGCAGTCCAGCCCCAAATCCCTTCACGAATTCCATCAGGTCGAACGAGGATCGATTTTCGTGATGGTGCGGTTCAGTTGACGGCCGGTGAGATGTTCACCTCTCGGGTCCTGGATTTTGGGACCCCCCCCCTCTCCGCCACTTAGGTACTGTCCTTCATCTGCGTGTACTCACAAATCACCCGGCCATGTTCGCTCTCGGCGAACCGGACAATTGAGCCGACACCACCGAATGACGGACCGGCTAGCTAACGTGATGTCCGCTCCTCACTCAACCGCGGAGATATGGACGAATACGAGCCCCAAGTGCCCCGCCAAACGGATTGACGCCGCTTAAAGCATTGCTTCATATTCCACAAGCAACAGCACGTCGGTCAAGTTGGTGAACTCCGCGCCGGGGTTGGCATCAGCGTCGATGGACAGAGTGAAAGTCTGGTCGGCGTCGAGGCCCACGAACGCGTTGAGCGGCAGAGGCACACCCGCGTTGCCGTCGGCGAGCGCGCCAGCGTTCGACAGTGCGATCCCGTTCTCGAAGACGATCGCCTGATCTTGCGCAGGGTTCTCGCACGCCAACGTCGCGGTAAACGGCGGGTCGTCAACGCCAATCGCCATGAGCAGGAAGTTCAGCGTCTTGCGCGATTTCTCGTTCGTATTGCGCGCGAACCGCGCGATGTCGAGCTCGAGCGTGAGGATACCGCCGTTGTCGCGGAAATCTCTGAGCATCCCTGGATTCATCGCCTTCGCCGAGACAAGGAGCGACCGGTTGTCGGCGTTGGGTAGGCCGGCGCTGTGCTGGTTTTCGAGGAGCGCCGAGTAGCTTGCGCGCATGTCGAAGGTGATGAGGATGTCGCTAAGCCCCTCAAAGCTGCTGGCGTTGCCGACTTTGGAGAGCATCAACTTCCAGACCGTCTCAATGCCGCTGCCTTCGAATGGCAGCAGCGTTTCGTCCGGCAGGTCGAACACCCACATGTCGTTGCGCATGCGGAACTCGGAGAGCGGCAGCGCGTCGGGGTAGCGGACGAGAAGGTGTGCGGCACCCTGCTTGTCGCGGGTCACGATCGACACACCCTGATTGGTGAGCATTCCGCGCGGGGAAGGACTCGCGTCCGCGTAAGCCGCGGCGACGGTCACGTTGCGCACGCGGTAACCATAGACGCCCGGATGGACGAGCCGCAGCGGCGTTTCGCTCGTGGCAAAGCGGCACAAACCTGTTTTCTTCAGCTGCCCGAGCTGTATCGGGTAATCGCGCGCAAGGCTGATGGTGTGCTTGACCGGAATCGTCTGCGTCAGGCCTTGGATGCGTGCGGCTTCGAGCTCCGCGAGATCGAGCTGGAGCTGGTCGGCGCCGGTGACCCCGCGCATCGTCCGCGGAAAATAGTCGAACCCGACGATGCCGAATTCGCGGTCCTGCTCGAAGGCGAGCGCGCGCTCCGCCGACCACGCCATCTGGCCGGCAAGATCGAGATAGCGGCGCATCAAGCGGTTCGAAAACTCGGCAAGATTGACAAGGAACGACCGGTTGAGAAACCTGCTGGCATAATAAGCGAGTAAGTCTTTGCCGAGCTGGCCATCGGCCTTGGCAATCTCCAGCGAGAGTTTGGCGATCGTCACATCGCGTTGCTTGAGCGCGACCAGCGCCTTGGCCGCCGGCAGTGCCGCTTCGAGACCCTTCAGTTCGCCCGCGCGCTTCGTGATCGCATCGGCCATCGACGACATCGACGTGACCCCGGCATAGATGAAGGCAGCGAAGGGCCCCGCTACCGCCGCGCCGGAGCCGAAGGCCGCTAGCCCGCCACCGATGTCTGTAGTGACTCCATACTTCACGGCGAATTTCAGGATATCGCCCGTGGAGATGTTTTGGGCGGCGGCGGGCTCGGCGGCACCCTCGCCCGCGAAGGCGATCTCTCCGAGCTTGCCGACTGAGGCCTTCATGCCGCCTGCAAAATCCTTCACCTGCTCGAAGAACTCATCCTTCTTCGCGATCTCGGCTTTCTTTGCCGCGATCTGGGCGTTGAGCGCATCGACCTGTTTTTGGACCTCGCCGACGTTGTACTCGGCGATCTTCTGCTGCTCCTCGGCGATTGCGATCGCCGCGTTCGACTTGGCGACCATCGTGCGCGCGGTCATTTCGCTGACCGTCAGCTGGTCGAGCTGTTGCATGTAATTCAAAAAGTCGCTCTGCGCTCCGCGTGCGCCGGCAGCGAAGCGGTCGGCCGCTTCCTTGAGCACGCGGAAGCGCACTGGCGGCACAAAGCTGGGCGAGAGCCCGTAATAGTTGAGCCCAGTGTTGATCTGCAGGAAGCCGAGGCGCGCCCGATTCACCTGCCCGACGATCGCCGGGTTGCGTTTCGATTTCTTGTACGGGAAGATCGGCAGCATCGCCTCGCGGCGCGCCCAACTCGGTGTGATCTCGGGATCCTCGCCGTGAAGAAACAGAACGGCTTTGTAGAGCTCGCGCGCCCGCATGATGGCTTCGGGCGCATTCGAGCGATAGAGCACGTCGGCCCATTCGAGGGTGGCGTTGCCGAGCTTTAGCTTGAAATAGCCAAGCTCTGCGCGATTGGTCGGGATCCGGCTCGGCGGCACCTTGGGCGGGACGGTCGAGCGATCGGACAAGCTCGCATAGGGCAGCGGCCCGTCGGTCGTGTAGCGCAGAATGCCGGGGACGGTGAAGCCCGTAAACGGGTCGAACTCGCCGGCCGCCGCGAAAATATCGAACCCCGCCGGTCCGATAAGCTGGCGCACGGCGTCGGCGTATTTGCCTTGTGCCAATTGCATTTCCGAGAGGCACGCGGGCAGCAGGCGGAAGCAAAGATATTCGACAAGGAAAGCTACCGTGCGCCGGTAGCCGGGCTCGGGGAAGATATCGTGCCGCCCGCCCCACCACTTGTCGGAAATCTCCGTGTTGCCGGACAGCAAGTCGCCGTATTCCGGTATCACGCCGTAGTGCCAGCCCAGATAGATGTGATAGGTGCGCTCGTACTGCGCGAGCTTGGCCATCGAGCCGACGTCGGCGTTCTTCTGCAACTTGGCTGTGGCGGCAACGTCGTACTCCCACCATCCCGCCGGTGCCAAGTCGATCAGCTTGCGCAAGCGTTCCGCCCACGTCAGGGCCAGGCCATATTTCTGCTCGGCGGCGACGTAGTTGAGGGACCGCGCGTCGGCGTGGCCAGAGTTGATCAGGTCCTGCAGCTCCAGGTGATTGCGCACCCACTGCCATTTGCCGATCCGGTTATCGTAGGCTGGTTTGCCCGGGACAAATTTGGCGGTGTCGACCCGCTGATCGAGCGCTTCGGCGAGTGGCACCGAATTGGCAAACACCGCCTCGCGCGTCTTCTGGGCCGGACGGTCGTCCGTGCTCCAGAAGTAGGTCGCGCGGGGATCGAAATGGTTCTCGGGATAGAACGGCTCCTCGCGCGCCAGCCATTCTTCGTACTCGAGGAAAAACGGTCCTGCCCCCTCAGGCGGGAACTTGATGATTAGCAGCTCGGCTTTCCCCGGCTTGCGGTCCGGCTTGATCGCCCAGGGATCATCGATGCTCTGATAGCTGTCGGTGAAGAGGCGTTGCAGCGTGTCGATATTCTGCTGCACGCGGCTCGACATCTCCAGATCTGAGCGCCGGAGATTCAGGCGATAGCGTTTCTCCACTTCCTCGACTTTGAGCCTGGTCAGCGAGATGAGGTAGTCGAGATAGTCGCGATCGCTGCGCTCGTCCTGCGGGTCGATCGCCGCGACTGCGAAGCCGTAGCCCTCGCCGGTGGGCGCGGTGAGCGTCTTGACCAGGATCTCGATCAGGATGCGGTTGGCAGGCTGCTCGCTGACATCGTGGGTGGTGAAGCTCTGGTGAAAGCGGTTGTTGAGGCGGCGGATGAGCGTGGCCGGACTGCTCACCTCCACATCGCCGACGCCGAGCTGGTGCTCGAAGCGCTGGTTGCCCATCCAGCGGTCGCGCAGATAGTCGCGATAGCCGACGATCGGTGAATCGAACCATGGAAGAAGGCCCGCGAACGGTTTGGGCTGGTCGATGAAGCTATTGACGCCGGCGACATACTCGCCTGCCTTGAACTTATCGGGATCGCCCCAGAGGTTCAGTTCGCGCCAGCCGCCGGCCTTTCGCGCGCGCTCGACAGCAACGTCTAGCGCTTGTAGCAGATCGTTGCGCTCGTGCTGGTGCAACTGTTCCCGCAACCGCGCTACGGCATCCGTGTCGCCGAGTTGCGCAAAGCGCAGCGCGATTCCCGCGTTGGCAAAAACCTGGGTGGGATCGAGCAACGCCTGCTCCAACCGCATCAATACGCTGAGCCGGCGCGTGACATTCCAGTCGGCAAACAGCCGCCGCGGGGCGAGCGTGGCGAGCTCGCCGGCGATGTCGCCGAGCTGCACAGTCTGCGACTCCATCATCCGGCGGCCAAGCTCCGCCCAGTCCTGCGTACCCGGCCGGTGGATCGGCTCGGGCAGCGCGATGGGGGTGAGACTCTCATCGGCATAGGTGAACGGTTCGCTCGCGTGGAGTTGTACCTCGTCGCGATCGAGGCAGACGAGCTGGAACTTGATCTCGCCACAGCAGCGCAGTACGCACGCGGCGCGCCCGATAGCCGGGTCCTTGTCGTCCGTTACGATGGCGAAGGAGCCGTCGCTGTCGGTCACTCCGCGCCCGACCTCCAGCTGAGCGTCGCTATAGGACTCCTTGGGGTCCGGCACCAAGTGCGCCGGTGTGCGGGCGATCACCGTTACGCCGGCGACGGGCATCTCGCCATTCTCAACTGACACAACGCCGCGAATGGTCAGGGACATAGAAGACTCCTCGATACGGTTGACCTGGACCTTTTGACCTGGACCCGGAGGCTGCTATCCGATTACCTCGACGCGCAGTGGCCATGCTCGCCTGATTCGAGGGCACCATTTCCTTGAGAAATCTCCATAGGCCTGCCCTTCCCCGTCGCTCTCACTGCAAATTCGCGATTGTTTGAAACGGCCGGAAGACCATGTCGTTCTGCCAGATTGATAAGTTTGTCGCGGTCGGCCGGGTTCTAAACCCAGCCCCGATCTTTCGATCGACTCAGCGAAAGTTGCCCAGCGGCCGCAGGGTAGTGTCCGCACCTGCCTGCGAAGATCGTTGCCCGAACGAATTGAGGTTGTATTGTCGTTATGAACCAAGAAAGTACCATCTCCTTTCGATAGCGCACATGGGATTGTGAACCATCCCAAGCCGCCCGTGATCGCGATGTCTGCATATCCGTCGCGATTGTAGTCGCCCACTAGCGCTTGGACATTTGCAGTTCCGGCCCAGATCCTAAAGCCATGCCGTTTCCGATCTCGAATAAACAAATCACCGGCCAAGATGAGCCTCTTATCACGACATGGCTGCGCCGCTTTCAAATCGCCTTGGGCTACAGCTTCCTCCAACTCCAAGAGCGCGCCTAAAGTGGCCAGCCGCTTGCCAACCTCGTCGGACATGGCTTGTCTTTTTGCTCTCTAGAACGTCCGTTGCGCCGGCCTGCATTTCAGCTCGTAGATCGTCTCTGATACCAGGTTCCCGGTTTCCTTTCTCCACACCACTGAGGTCGCCTCCGCGTCACCGGTGACGCGGTCGATCCCGCCCACAAGGTACATGACGGATATCTCGGTGTCGTAGGAACAGCTGAAAGTGACGACGAGCGTCATCGCTCTTAGTGCGATGGCCGTCGCTCTAACAACGGCACAGTCGGCAGACGTTCAAGGCGACGTGGTTTGTCGTTTGCTTCCGATAGGGACAGGACTCAAAATCAGGAGCCGCTCCACATCAGCAAACGAGCTGCTTGAGTGGCCTCACCTTATTCAAGCTCGGGTGCCGCAATTGTATGTGCCTGTAGCCATATATCCAAACTTGTGACGAGTGTAAGACAATGGTATAAACAAGATGGAATGACCGAGGGGTTGTTTGTTATCGGAGCGCATTCTTCTCTGTTAGCGGGAGGCAACGATGCGATTCAACCCGGTCATCGTGGATCTGTCGCATCATGACAACGTGCAGAACTGGGACGCCGTGAAAGGGTTCGGTATTCTCGGCGTCATCAACAAGGCCACAGAGGGCGAAGATTTCGTCGATAGGACTTATAGGATCCGCCGAGAGCCGGCTCGCCAGCGCGACATCCTGTACGGCGCTTATCATTTCCTGCGCCCCGGCGATCCGATCGCGCAAGCGGATTTTTTCCTCGATGTGGCATTGAATGTTAGTGAGCCAGAGAAATTGCTCCTCGCGCTGGATCATGAGGACCGTAGGGTGCCGCTAGATAACGCCAAGCAATGGATGCAACACGTTGATGACAAAGCAGGACGCATGACGGTTCTCTATTCTGGCTTCTTGATCAAGGAGCAATTGGGTAACCGCCGTGACCCCTTCCTGGCTCAACACCGACTGTGGCTGTCCCATTTCAGCTCGAATCCCGTATGCCCGCCGAACTGGGAGACTCCCTTTATCATCCAATTTACTGGAGACGGCGAAGGTCCGGGCCCGCACCACGTGACGGGCATTTCGATTGAAGGCGGTATCGATCTGAATCACTTCGGCGGTACGCCGGAGCAACTGAAGGCACAATGGGCCGGAGTACCGGTGGTAGCTAGAACGTGAGTTTCGCCGGCCAAGCCCGAGGCCGGTGCCTCAGAGGCGCGGCGAACGCCGAGTATGGGCGCATCACTGATCGCGGAGAAAATTAAAATTGATCTATGGCGCCGCCGTCCCGCGCCGGTTACGAGCCACAGACATCCGCGACAAACCCATCGTCCCGCTTTTGGGACGCCTTTGCCGAACGCTTGATCTGATCGATCCGTCGTGAATTCCGACCATCTCGTCGTATTGGGCGAGGCGCACCTGCGCCCCATTCCATTGTGCGATTGACTGCCTCGGCGCTACAGCCCGTCTTCGTGGCATTATTACCGGTATTGTAGAATCTGATTTTCGGTAAACACAGTCGGTACCCGGCGCGCGGATCCGGCACGATCACGGTGCGCCGGAATCGAATGTGCAGTCGGCGCCCCCACCGGACCTATGCGCGATCTCGCGCGGGTCGATGGTGCACACGAGGTGCGACAGGCTCGCATAGATCGACCCCGCCGCGCCTTCCGACGGCAACCCAGCTTCCGCAAGCGTCGCGTAGAGCTCATGCGCCTCGCGCCCGGTCAGGTCGGTTGACGCGGCGCCGAAGGTCAGCTTGCACGAGTGCGACGTAATGGCGACGTTGCTCGCGCGGCAGACGATCGCGTCGGCCTTGATGGAGATCTTCCTGTTGGCAGGAAAGGCGAAATTGGAATGACCGGCGAACAGCCGCGCCATCACGCGCTTTTCGTGTCGGTTTAAGAGCGGCGAAGCCGCCGCGACGAGAGACGCGAGCGCTAAAGCGCTGGAGCCCGCGGCGGTCGCGGCCGACGCACTCTGACTCGCCAGCAGCAGCGGAAAGAAAAGAATAGCCGCTCGCCTCAGGTCCCGTGTCTTCATGTTCAATTTTTCCCTCGAAAGGCCAACCAGCAAAGGCACACCAAAAACACGCCGCGAAGAGGACATCCATCCCGCCAGCGGCCGACCTGACCTGTGTGTATCGAAACCCTCGGTGACGTCGGCCACGATAGTGCGCTGATATCTCTGGTTGCCTTGCTCTTCAAGTCGAAGCGCCGGTTTGAAGCAGAGAATGCCGCGCTTTGAAGTCCCCTGCATATATAGAAAGCTCGCTCGGGCGCTTGGCGCAACCGCCGCGAACTCGCGAACCGTAGACCGCGGGACCGAAATATAATTCGGCTCGTTACTCATGGCATCAGATTCACTCTATGATCGAGATCAGCCGTAAAGTTCCATCTTGACGTTTCGGCGAATCCAGCCGCGAGAACACGCACGATTGGCTCGTCGTTGCCAACAATCGACATAGTCCTTCTCTAGCGGGAACATCACTCCAAGCCATTCGCCGCGTTGTTCGCATCGATAGAAGAAACGCCCACTGGCGAGTTTTGCGGCGGGCCGAGCACGCGACCTCGGCGCGGCGTAAACGACGGCCGCCTCCATCAACCGCCTAGCGTCCTGATCACAGGACTGCTTTTTCGGGGGCGCGGCAGCTGCAGTGGAGGCAATTTCCGACGTTACGCAACCAACGTAAATGGCGGCGAGCGCTGCAATCAGCCGAGCGCCAGACAGCGGCCAGCAGGGGATCATGCCTGATTGACCATGAGTATGATGACTCTGTCTTCTTTGGTCAGAAAACCCGACTGCGTTTTCACATAGCGGGTAATGTTAACTGACTGGCGGACATTCCCACCGATCGCGAGGACGAAATCGGGACCGACGCTTACGATGATATCGCTGTGGCTCGGGAACGAATCGCCCCTTTTGGCATCCTCGAAGGTGCTTTCGGTTTCCCGCCAAACACCGACAATGTCGCCGATCTGAGGACTTTTCTCGAAGCGTCGAAATCCCCAAAATGGCGCAGCGGCGTCGCTTGATTGCTGTTTGACGATCGAGTCGTGAAAGTATATCGAATGAGCTGGCGCAAACTTAAAGTTGTTATACTTGGGAAAAGTCGCGCCTGCATGTCTGACCATGAAAGAAATAGCCGCAGCAGACCAGGGTACGCCTCTATCCTTGCCAGTAAGGTGTAAGTGGATCGACTCCCACATCTCGCCGACAAATTTGAAAAATGGGTCTTCGAACTCCTCGCCCTGTCCCTTTTCGAAGCGCAGCCATTCCTTAATCGCTTCCGCAACCAAGGCTTCTCTTGCCGCTGACACCGGTTCTCGCAAAGATGGCCTATCATCGATTTCTTCTTTTACGACTCCCTCTACCATAGCGCCACCGACCTCCGCCTTGATTTTCACCCAACCATCTTTAGCGTCAGGCCCCAGTTCCTCGACAGGCTGGCCCAGATGCAAGATCCCGATTCGGTTCGCGGGAGCGACTACTGGCGCAGAACGAAAGTTTAGTGCCTCAACATCGACAAATTTTTTGCTCATCGGAGCGTCCTCTCCGTGCGTTATAAGAACCAGTGATTTTAGGGTCCAGACTCATAAACGTGTAGGTGTCTGATGCGACTCGCAAATTTTGGGTCAATGCGTCGGGCAGCAAAATCCGGAGAGCCGCGAACCACAACGACATCTCAAGTTTATGAGTTTTGACCCTAGTAAGCTGCCTGGTTGAAATTTTTAAGAAATTTTACCAGAAGAGTCTGGGTGTCAATAGTCCTAATGAAGCAGCCGACGGGCCGGACGACACGGAGATTCTCGATGCCCTTGTCTTGGCGGCGAGCCCACTGCGGACCTGCGGTAGACGCCGCGCGGCGAATTGGCCGTCTGATAGAGATCATCGACGGCGTTGCGATAGCGGTCAAGTTCGAGCGCCGAGCAAAGAAGGCGGCCACTGAGTTACAAGGGTCGGCAAGTTGACGGTGCAGGGAGGCAATCCTGGCGATGACGCCGTCAATAATTGGGTCGCCACAATCATGAGCCTCTATCGCAAGATTACCGGCAAGGAGCCCAGAACCTCGTCGTCGTTCGGCTAGCCCGCAGAGACCGGATCTGGATCGATGTTACACCGCATCCGACCGCGGAATGGCTTGCGCGCCAGATCACGGAGGCATTTCCCTTGGAATGAGGCTCCGCGCTACCTGATCCGTGATCGAGATCAAGTCTACGGCGCTGCTGCGAGGCGCCGACTAAGAGCCATGGGCATCCGCGACAAGCCTATCGCGCCAGGCTCGCCTTGGCAGAACGGCTTTGCCGAAAGATTGATCCGGTCAATCCGACGCGAGTGCACGAACCATATCGTCGTTCTGGGCGAGACGCATTTGCGTCGAGCGCTAAAATCCTGTGCCAGATATTACAATGAAGTGAGAACACACCGATCGTTGGACAAGGATGCGCACACCACGGGAAAGCCCACTTTGGCAAGCTCACGCACAAGCCAGGAGTCGTTGGTCCGCTTTCCAAGCCGATCTTCGCAAGCTTCCCGCCCCAGTGCCGCAAGGACCTAGACAATGCCTCGGGATGCGTATCTGCCACCCCGCGCCACACGATCGTGCCGGCTTCGTCGCCACACACCGCCGTCCGCTTGAAACCAACGTCCAGTCCTGCAAACATCCTCATCGCTGCTCTCCTTCCTTCGCTAGAGGAATCACCAGCGGAAAGGGTCGCCTTCCCGCCGGAGAGCAGAAACCTCAGCCCTCATGCCGTTGGGGGTGCGGTCGCCCCGCGCAACAGGTTGTAGAGCGTAAAGGCGCGTTCTTTGACCTTTGTGGTGATGTTGTCCAGCGTCAATTCACCCTCAGCAAAGGCGGAGCCCGGAAACACGAAATAGAGCACGTCCTCTTCCACGCTCGAATTTCGAACTTTGGAACAAAAGCCATTCCGGTCGCGTTTGCATGGGTCAGGACAGGCTGGCTGCAACGCCTCATGAGTCCGGATTGAAGCTTCGCCGATTTTATTGACAGGGCCGAGATCGCCACAGATCGCAGCGGTGATCATGTCTTTAAAGATCACGATGGCGACATCGCCGATGGCAACCTTTGGATCAAATGGTCCATCCTTCGCCTCGTTCAGCGGCAGAACAATATAGGCCACAACCTCGGCAGGCAGACTCCTGCCGTTTGAGAAACGAAAAGAGGTGACGTTCTGTCCGGTGGGATCCAGATCCGTTCCCTTCTTGTGCCCAGGTCCGGCGGCGGGGCCATCCGCATCGATCGACATCTTCGCACTCCAGAAAACCGCGCGGATCTCCGCTCCGTTCCCTGGAAACGCAAGAAGCGCCTTGCATTTGCTAGGGTCGCGATTTCCAGGCCTGCTATCCAATTGATCATAGCGGCTCTTGGCACCCACCGCGAAGTCAACAGCAGTGTCGAAAGGCACGCCTGCGAGCTGACGGCGCGATTCAGGGGGTGGTCGGAACGGCATCCTGACTCCCTCCAGCTACCACAAAAGTCTCCAGGCGGTTCAGGTATCAATCTTGATCAGCTTGGCGACCTTGATTTCGTTACCTAAGACACTGAATTTAGAAGTACCACCTGATAAAAACAATCGACAAATGCATGTAACGACTTCGAGCACGGCTAGAACCCCAATAATTATTCGGGGCCATACACGCTGGAGCAGCCGAGAACTCGCGGTGCCCTTGACCCTTGGATAGAGAGCCAACGTCTCCTTTCGGGGATGGCAATGCTGCGTAATATAATACAATTTTGCGACCAAACGGAACGGCCGCCGCGCGTATTGCGATTTACCAAGGGAATGCTCAAAGTGTTCAAGAACGGCTCCAGGACAAAACGCGAGCATGCTGGCTTGTTGCGCCGAAAATATCCGGCGCGTCGCCTTGGACTCGTCGGCGTGATGATCCTCATTTGCGCTGGTGTACCGGCAGCAGCGAAAGATCCCGGCAAAAAAGCCTACATGGTCCGGATGGTCGCTTGCGAAGGGCCAGATGCCAAGATGGAGATTTACCTCCCGCAATCAGTTGTCTTCGACCGGGACGGAGGGACGCGCACGATAAACAATTCCGTCATTGGGTATTACGCACTCGACCTGTCCGCGTCCAATAAAGGCAAACCGCTCGAACCGGTGCGGATCAGCCTCAGCCCGGACAAAAAGACCGTAATTGTAGAGCAGTATACTCGGGGGCTCCCGCCGACGCGCATTCCCGTCGTCGGAGGCACGGTCGATTTTGATAGCCGTTTCGGTACAGCGGCCAAATGCGGACCATTCCAGGCACAGGAATGATGAGGCAGGCGCGCCGATGAACGCGGGCGTATCGACCCGCGATCTAAATGTCTTCGGATAAGACAGCTTCCGATGCACGAATTGGGTCATCGACTCCTATAGGGCCGCTCTCTCAATTTGGCCGTGAGGCTGAGTGGCACCTCGAGGCAAGGCGCGACCCGAGGGCTCAAGCTTAATTGGAAGTATCGTCGACCGGATCAACTACCTGCGGCAGGAGAAGCTCTCGGGGCTCGATGTCGCGGCGACGAAATTCGTGGTCGGGGACACTCGGCATTACGGCAAGATGAGTGCAGGCGACGGGCATCGCCGCCCGAACAAGTGCAGTGCGCTCAAGGTGCACGAGCTACTGGGAAGCGGCGGGGCGCCGGAACTCATGCGCCGCTGGCGCGGGCTCAGCGACGCCTACGACATTCCCGACCTGGCCCGGCGTCGACCATGGCGCGCACGAGGTTGCCACCTGTTGCGAGCACGAGCTGGTGCGTCCTCGGTCCTGATCGCCACGCCGCCTCGACCGGCGCGCATGCCGGGCAGCTATCTGCGTTCACAGTTGGGGGAAGACTGGCTTTGGGTTCGTTCTGCCAAACCTCGCCATTCAGATTGTATTTCATAGATTCTACAACCGCTGATTTTTCACCTAATCGGATTGGCAGGCAGCCTCGTCCGTGCGGTGGATCGCCGGCGGTGGTGGTTTTGTCCGTGGAGTAGACAGGCGCGGCTACGACGCCATCGACACGCGTGCTGGTGTCAGCGTCGCCTGGGGCGCCCAGCGGGGATGCACTTTGCGCAGCGTCGGCCGCTAGCGCGAACGGGAGGCCAGCGTCGGCATCCTCGGTTTTCTGAGGAGCGAATGCCCGAGCAGGCTTTGCAGCCTCGGAGGCAGGAGCGACCAAGGCCGATGGCTCCGCAGTTCCAACCGAAATTGCATCAGTCTCTGCCTCAGCAGGGAGCTGCTCGACACCGTATCGCCGGGCAAGCAGATGCTCGACGACAAGGTGATCGGGTAAACGACGCGGTTTCGCGCCGAGGCCTTTCCGCCAGATTGCGATCTGCCGCAGAGCATTATCGCGGCGACTGATCGCGCGCACCCGCGTTCTATCAACCCTCTGGTAGTTCTTAGAACGGGCCCGAAGCGCGCCGTAATCGAGCGCCGTCACCCCTTGGGATTCCCATGCCGCGTCGGTCGCCTCTTTAATCCAGCCGAGCTCCATCAGATCGCGAGGCTCCAGCATCTCAGTGTAGGCGTTGAGGAGCTCGGTGTAGGCTTGCATGTTCTCGCTGCTCCCCACCGGCGGGCCGCCGATGAGAGGGAACACTTTTTTCCAATCGGGTGGAATGTATTTTCGCTCGACCCAGTCCGCTGGCCAACCGAGCTCGATGTTTGCTCGAAGTTCTTCCTCCCACTCGCTGACCGAAACAGCCAGAGACACACCCAGTTCTTTCGCCAGGCTGCGATCAGACCGGAAGTTCTGCGCAGAACGATAGATCTCGCGCGCTTCCTTGTGGTCTTGAACCCAGCAAAGAAACGCCTGTCCTGGGGGCATCGGGGGCTTGGAGCAGATTTCCCGGAGCTCCTTTCTGAGGATGAGCTGCCTACAGATCTCGATGCAGATCTCCCGATCGTATGCTATCGCCCTGTCATGAGCGGGCAGATTTTGTTGAGTTACGCTGTGACATCTCAGACTCCTATACTTCAGGTACACAAAGGTGATCGCCGCAACTGCTTGCGGCTCCGGGCTTTTTCGAAGCGACCAGACTGGATTTCCATAAAGCGTTGGACTGCGCGCCTGTGGCGTGACCATGTCCGTCGCCGATAACGTTCCAAACGGACAAGGTCCGGCATGGCAGCGCGCATTGCAGCCAACTCGTCGCGCTCGCGTGGAAGCGTGCCGCGGCCAGCCTGGTCGGTGACCGCACGTTCGCGTTGCCGATTTGATCGGACCTGGTCGTCGCCAGCAGACGCAGCAGTTGTCCCTGCGGCGTTGCTGGATGCCGCGCTGTTTGCCGCATGTTTGCGCGGAGCTTCGACCAGCATCTGATAAGTGAGTTTGGCTCTCTCGAGCATCGCGTTGGCGCGGGCAAAGCCGAGATCTCCGCTCGTCAGCGGCGTTGCCGTACTGTCCCTATGGCGCTCGATGGCGGCGATCCATTCGATCTGCACACAGTCGAGCACGAAGCCGTTTTCGGCAATGATCAGCGCCTGTTCGAATAGGAGCGGATCGTGGGCCCCGTCGCAGATCGCCTTAGCGAGCGCCTCAATTCCAGCAAACCTCTCTGGATGGTTCGGGGTCGCGGCGGCGAGCCCATGCCGCAAGGCATTGCGGCTCGACTTCGATTTGCCAATCGCGGTGCGCGGTCCACGGCTCTCTCGACCGTTGGCCCGACTGGCCGCGGCTTTTGCCTGCGAGCTCACGATTGACCCTCCTGGGAGCGTGCAATCGCAGGCGCCGCTTCGTCGAGCTTCGCTCCAGCGATCTCCGACTCGTTCGCATGCCGGTCGCGGCCGTCCTCGATCTGCTCGGCCCACGCAGAAACGGGAAGGCGCGGATCGAAAAGATAGTCATAACGCTCGATGTCAGAGAGAACGGCATTGCGGCGCACAATGGCAGCGTTGAGCAGCCGGTCGAGGTGCTCGAAATAGACCATGCCGACTTCGAGGGCGCGGGCGTGGTCAAGTTCCTCCGCAGGGCGGCGCAACATGGCGTCTATGTCCGCAATGACGCCGTCGAGCGCCTCCTCGGGCAGAATTAACTGCCCCGGCGACTGTTCAGCCAGCTTTTTGTCCAGCGCTGCTTTATCTTGTTGCGTGGCTTTCTCCCGGTAGGCCTGGAACGCCAAGCGTGCGCGGAATCGCCGTTCCATCAGGAGCAGTTGTGGCGCTTGTACCGGCCGATCTCCCATTCCTCGTCCGCAAGGTACTTGATGAGCCGTTCGCCCAGGAAATTCCTCGGCGTGTGGTGCTCCAGCAAAGAGATCAGGAGCTCATCATAGTCTTGGCGATTCTCCGAGCTGAGCACCGGGAAACGGCCACACAGCCGTTCCAGGCGCGCCAACTTGGCTGCGGTGGAGTTTTCCGCTTGTTCTTGTACGTCAGTCATTTCGATGTCCTTTCACGGTGCCAGAAGAATAATGATGGAAAGAGATCATGGAGGATTTTCAACTCCGGGGCAGTCGGGGGTTCAAAGAGGGGTCGAGCGCTCAATTGGCGGGCGCGCGCGAGCAACTGCTCGGCGACCCAATGGCGCACCTCGCAGCGCAAGAGGCAGCGGGGGAGGTTCTTGCGGTCTGGACCCCAAACCACGCGTCCATTAGGGCGGACTTTTTCCACCCAGTCCCCGCTCGCATCATGAACCAGTTCGATCACCTCATCGGCGATGCAGTGGGCCTGGAACTCGCGAGCAACGGCGTACATGTCCCGAAACTCACCGTTGTTGGAAATCCAACTCGAGACTGTAGGCACATCCGGCATCCCGGCTTCGGCGCAGATAGAGCGGAGGTTCTCATCCTCGACCAACCGGTCGCAGATCGACTCTCCGATCTCTTTTATGTATTCGGTCGGTCGCTCGGGTGCGGGTTGCTGATTTTGTCGAACAGATTGCTGATCCATCAGGACATCCTTTGTTTATTTCGGCTGCTTGCCGCGGCCAACCGGCCG
>Ga0126378_10001052_pt1 | contig 20627 bp, 20 predicted proteins | sample PanSoiMetPlot_23_FD_92587 | JGI IMG/M metagenome (GOLD analysis project Ga0126378, IMG submission 92587) | Tropical forest soil microbial communities from Panama - MetaG Plot_23 | ecosystem: Environmental > Terrestrial > Soil > Tropical forest > Bulk soil | place: Panama | collected 2016-02-17
GGGACTTACGGTGAAGACCACGCTTCGCGTGATGATGTGCGTGTTGGCGCTGTCCTTAGCTCATTCCTTTATCGGCGCGCAAGTCTGTCCTTCCAGCGCCAATTCGGACAAACTGATATGCGGGATCCCTCAGCTATACGGTCCCGCCGGTCTGATATTGCCGAACCCGAATCATCAAGCTCACTTTCAAGCAAGCTTTCAGCAAAGCTTCACCCCACTTAACTCTGCATTAAGCCAGGAACTCTCGATCCTGCCGCTCGCCTCGCCGGCTTCGGCGATCACTTTCACTTTCGACAAGGCCTTGGGAGTCTTCACGCGCACAACAGAAAGCTATGGCCCCATCTTCGGCGAACGAGCCGAGACCATCGGACGCCACCGCCTTTATGTCGGAGCCAATTACCAATTTTTTTCCTTCGACAAGCTCGACGGAATTGACCTGAAGAAGCTGCCGGCAGACTTCAAGCACATCGAATTCCAAGTCAATGGCCAATTCCCCGAATTCGAAAAGGACTACATCGTCACGACCAATCGGATTGATTTGAAGTTGCACCAATTCACGCTTTTTGGCACGTATGGGCTCACGAACAGGATCGACGTCTCGGTCGCAATTCCCATTCTGGATGTTCGCATGGGCGTAGCTTCGAGCGCCCATATCGTTCGCATTCCCGCCTGTGAGTTGGCCGGCAACTGCAACGATAGATCGTCCTTTGGCGGCGAGTATCACTTCTTCGACGCGAACAATCCGTTTGGTAGCACCGATCACACCTTCGTCACGAGCCGCAGCGCGGCAGGAATCGGCGATGTAATCTTTCGGTTAAAGGGCACATTAATCTCACGGGAGCGTCTGGCGATCGCCGGTGGAATTGATGGACGCGTTCCGAGCGGTGACGAGCTGAACTTCCTTGGCTCGGGAGCGTGGGGTATCCGGCCGTTCTTGGCCGCTTCCTATCGCGCCCGTGTATCTCCCCACTTGAACTTCGGCTATGGATGGAACGGGGATTCGATATTGGCTGGAGACATTTCGACCGGACAAACCGCGCGACTGCCCAATCAGCTCTATTATTCCGGCGGCGTGGATGTACAACTAACACGGCGTATCACGCTTGCGACGGACTTTCTCGGTCAAAGGGTGCTGGGAGGAGAACGCCTGACGATTGTCCCATTCACCGACATGCAAGGTACTGTGCATAACGACATACCCGATATCCAGCCCTCTAAGGGTTCATTTCTTATGAATAACCTCTCGGTAGGCGCGAAGTACGGTATCTATCGCAACCTGCTTTTGACTGGCAACGTCTTCTTTAGCCTGGATGACGGAGGCCTTCGTGCCAAAGTGGTTCCCCTCGTTGGCCTTTCATATACGTTCTAGTCCTCGGTGGGTCGTGCGGGATTCGGCAGAGGCGCCGATGTACTCATCCGAAACAACTTCAGAAATGATGCTTAGACGGTGAGCATATGCACGTAAATGTCTTTGACTTTTCCAACTTACTCGCAAGTTCCACGCAACGGTATTTAGAGTTTGTACGAGTTCCCTCATTCAGTGTCGGTATTTATGTGCTGGACGCAGGGGACGTTGATAAACAGATACCCCACTCGGAGGACGAAGTCTATTATGTCGCTAGTGGACAAGCAAAGATGAAGGTAGGCACAGGTAACGACCTCAGAAGTTTCAATGTGGGTCCAGGCACAATCATCTTTGTCCCTGCCCGCGAGGATCATTTGTTTTATGACATTACCGAGCGTCTGGCGGTCTTGGTATTCTTTGGCCCCAAGGATTCAGGTCAACGTGCCGTTTAGATACCTCGTCGGCGCAATTGAGTTCAATTTTTCTCCCGCGGCCAGAACCACTCTTCCCAAGAAGGGACTTTATTCCCGCCAGCCTGCTATTATCTTCCTCGGTCATCTGGATTGCCGCCTCGCGGGATTAGCCGCATCCGCCGGAGCCCGGTACGCGCATTATGCTGACGACCTGGCGTTCTCTGGAGACGAGGCGTTCGAAAGCCACGTAGAACACTTCTCAACCCATGTGGCAGCGATTCTCCATGAGGAAGGCTTCGCCGTGCATCATCGCAAGACGCGAATCATGCGCCAAGGAGTTCGTCTGCGGCTCGCCGGTCTGGTAATCAACCGACACCCGAACATCATCCGCACAGACTTCGATGGTCTCAAGGCAATCCTCACCAACTGCGTCCGGCAAGGGCCCAAGCCGCAAAATCGCGATGCCTATCCTGACCTCCGGCTACATCTCGAGGTCGAATCAACTTTGTGGAGATGATCAATCCCGTAAAGGGAAAACGTCTGCGCGCGATCTTCGAGCAGATCAGGTGGGAATAAGGGATTCCTGTTGCTCATTGAGGAACGTCTTGTCCGCGTCGACTCTTCGCCTGACTGATAATTTCCTATTAGCCGATTACAGAGAAATCGGAATTCCAGTCTTGAACATTCAAGATCTATGACGCATTAGCGCCGCGAGTCCGGTGGTACCAAGTTGTTCGCGCGATAATAGACCACGAGCTGGCCATAGTGCTCGCCGCTGTGCTCGATAGCCATCATCCAGATGGCGGAGTTGTGGGCAAGCCGGTTACCAAAGAATTTTGATGTCTTATCCAGCCCCGCGTCGCCCTGCTGCTGAATCACTTGCGCTCCGTCGGCAACGGCCTCCTGCACGAACTTCACCACATCGGCCTTTGTCTTGAAAACGTCACGCGAAGGATTGTCGCCCTCGCCGAAGTCGGGCCCGAGGTTTGATCCGGAAACCCGGCGTATCAAGACGAAATCCAGTGCAGCGGCGTGGAGAAGATTCTGTGCAAATGTACGCTGGTCTTTCTGCACCTTGAAATCGTATTTGTCCTCAGGAAAATCTCGGGCCATGGCGATGAGTTTGTTCCCGATGTCGTTCCACCTGTCTAACATCTCATCGGAGCGAGACCGCGCAGGACCCGGGGGTTGGTTCTGCGTTTGGGCTTGACTGAGAAGACCCATTCCGACGGCAGCAAGCAGACTAACCACAACTAGCGCAAGAGAAGACCGCCCCATTAGAAATTGCTCCTTATTTAGATCTGCTTCTGAAATTCCGTCCGGAGTTAGACGTAGCGTTACTCCCAAGGTTTGAGCAAACGTCGGGACCAAAAGTCGAAAAGCTGCATGTGATTCTTCCAGCGATTCGGGAGTACTACCGAATTGCAATGGCTTCCTGAACCGGCATCACGTGCCAGAGACGTTCCTTGGACCTGCATAATTGAGAAGGTTAGAAGCTGCGCAAGAGAAAATCTCTCGCACTCCCCAACACTTTCTCTCGCATCGCCGGATCTGGGAGCATGCGAGCAATGTCAACTGCCCCGATCATCGTTGAAAAAATCGCAAAGAAAGCACCTTCTTTATCTGCAGTTTGCCGGCCAGGCATGAACGGCAGCATTCGGCTTTTGTAGTTGAGAAGCTCGGCAACGATCTTAGGCTTCATCCGCTTATCCACCCGCGCTAATTCGGGTGCGAGCGCCACCAGGGGGCATCCGCGCTCGGGATACTCGCAAAATTCCAGGCGAAGGTAGGTTTTCACAATTGCCTTCCACGCCTCGCCAGGGCGCGCCTGTTCGGCGGCACCAACCAGGGTTTCAATGATCTCCCGGAAAGCCGCGCTCAGTGATTCCACGAGCAGGTGGTCCTTGCTCCCGAAATGCTTGTAAAAGCCTCCGTGAGTCAGGCCGGTGTCTCGCATAAGAGAGGCAACCGCCACGCCATTCAAGCCTTCGGCACGGACCCGCCGCGAGGCGTCTTTCACAATCTTCTGATGAATCTCGATTTTATGTTCAGGCCGGTAACGCATAACCGTATAGGATGCTGCGGATCATCCCAACACGCAAGCTACAGGACCCACCGACCGGGATGGAAAGAAAATCCGAACCCATAGGATGATATAAATCATCCTATGAGCGGAGAAAAGGAGGACTTACATGTCCCATCCAATCTTGGTTACAGGCGCAGCTGGTGGAACGCAAGGGTCGACTGGACGACGAGTCTCAAGTCTTTTGATGGAACAAGGCATTCCAGTTCGTGCCTTAGTTCACAAGCTTGATTCGAGGTCCGATGAACTCCGCAAACAGGGTGCGGAGGTGGTCGAGGGCGATCTCTTAAACCCAGCCTCAGTGCAGGCCGCAATGCGGAATATCAAGCGCGCGTTCTTCACATACCCCGTCGCCGATGGTCTGCTTGAGGCAGCCACAATCTTCGCCGCAGCCGCTCGCGACGCGGGCCTGGAGCTGGTGGTGAACAATTCGCAGTTTCAGGGAAGGCCTGAGGATCCCGCCTTTCGCGATCTACGACGTGCTCCCAGCTCCCGCAATTTGCAGCATCGGCTGGCGGATCGCATCTTCGACTGGGCGCAGGTGCGCGCCGTTCATCTCCAGGCACCACCCTATTACGAAAACGTGCGTGCTCTTGTTAGCCGAAGCGTCGCTGAAAAAAGCACTGTGTTCCTGCCATGGGGCGAGGATACGACGGTCATTCCACTCGTCGGCGCGGAAGACGTATCCCATGTAGCCGCAACCGTCCTGGCCAATCCTGGTGCGCCGCTTCAAAGTGCGTACGCTCTGGTGAGCGAAACGCCGACGGTGAGAGAGATGACCGAAGCTCTTGGGAGAGCGATCGGACGGCCGATTCGATACGTGGCAATCACCGACGATCAGTGGGCAAATGCAGTGAAGGAGCGGGTCAACCCTCACGCGCTCGATCATCTAACACATCTTTGGCAATACTTCCGGAGAGGTGAAGATCGCTTCCAGGCTACCGACGCGATCCGTGCGGTCACGGGACGAAATCCTCAGATGCTAGAAGAATTTTTTAGGGCGAATGCCAAAGCAATCGGCGCAGGACAGCAGTGACTGCGTCCCCCGGCAATCGGGGGTCGCGTCCTTAGAAAGAGAATCTCAATAAGGAGGAAATTCATGCAGTCGCAGCTCTGTTTTTTCGTCAGTGTCGCGTTCAGTCTCGTCGCGTGGGGGATCATCGCCGCCCGATACATCTGGCCCGAACTACGCCTCCGGCAACGGGCGGAAGCCTTACGGGCTCTGCTTATCCTGCACAGTTTTCGCTTCATCGGGCTGGCATTCCTGGTTCCGGGAGTCGTGTCGACTGATTTGCCGTCCGCCTTCGCGGGTTCCGCGGCCTATGGAGACATCTTTGCGCGACACTCGCCTTGGTTTCGATGCTATCGCTGGCTTCTGGAGCGGGCATTGTCCTCGCATGGGCCTTCAATATCTGGGGTATAGCCGATATCCTGAACGCTTTCTACCAGGCCAATCACTCCGGGCTATTGGCGGGGCAGTTGGGAGCCACTTACTTTATTCCGACTGTCTTGGTGCCTCCACTACTCATCGCGCACGTGCTCGCTTTCCGAATTCTTCTGCCACACCGAAAGGAATCCGTTGTGCGTGAAAGGCGTCCGGCATAAGGGCCTGACGAACTCTGGGTGTTAGGTTGTTTGAGGCTATAATCGCGCGCGAATTAAAATGGCCAACTTCCAACTGCGATTAAACAGACTCAAGAAACGGAATCCAGACAGCCTGGACGAACTGACCAAGGATGCTTGCTGCCTGAGATGGAGGCTTTAAGGAGCGCCATGCGACTGACGGCCGGTTTGGTGGCCTGCCTGTTGGCGGGAATTCTCGTGGCTGGTTGGCGGACGGGAGCGACGGCTGCCGGAGCCAACAGTTCGGAAGGCGTGGCTGCTCACCGCGATACGCCGGAAAGAAGAATCGCGAACTCTTGGGATCCGAAGGCTGCGGCCGCTTACTTGGACCGGCGGGAATCTTGGTGGATGGAATGGCCCAGAGCCCAGCGTGACCATGAGACTTTCTGCGTGTCGTGCCACACCGCTGTTCCTTATGCTCTTTCGCGTTCCGCCCTTCGAACTGCCCTTGCCGAGCAACCCCCATCTCCGAACGAGCGACGGCTGCTGGACAGCGTCACGAAGCGCGTGCGCCTGTGGAAAGAAGTTGAACCGTTCTACAAGGATGCGGATCGCGGTCCGTACAAGTCGGTCGAGTCGCGCGGAACGGAATCCGTTCTCAACGCACTTATTCTTTCGAGCCGTGATGCGCAAAGCGGCCAACTCAGCAACGATACGCACATGGCGTTTGAGAACATGTGGGCTGAACAGCAAATTGTTGGCCATCAGAAAGGCGCGTGGCTGTGGCTGCGCTTTAAGAACGAGCCGTGGGAAGCGGACGATTCGGACTACTTCGGAGCCACGCTGGCCGCCGTCGCCGTTGGTATCGCACCAGGAAGCTATCGCGCAAGGCCCGAAATCCAATCGAGCCTTAAGATGTTGCGGGAGTACCTCGAACGCGAATTTGCCGCGCAGACCACTATTAATCGCGTCCTTCTCTTGTGGGCCGCGGCGAAGCTGCCGGGACTGCTCGACCCAGATCGGCAGAGGGCTATCATTGCCGAACTTCTGGAAAAGCAGCAGGCTGACGGTGGCTGGTGCCTGTCTTCTCTGTCGGGCGACTGGAAGCGCGCAGATGGAACGTCTCAGGAAACGACGAGCGACGGCTACGCAACCGGGCTGATCACCTTTGTTCTTCAGCAGACTGGGATTTCGCGCGAAAACTCCAAACTGAACCGGGGGCTCGCGTGGCTCACTGCGAATCAGGACAAGACGGAAGGTTTCTGGGCGGCCTACTCACTGAACAAGAACAAAGAGAACCACATTAGTCCGGAGACCGCGCTCTTTATGAACGACGCAGCCACTTCGTACGCTGTGCTCTCCCTGACTACCGCCAGTCGTCGCTAAAGAACTTAAGACGGTTTTGTTCCATTCCGGGCAAAGAGGCATCATGTCGAACAATGACGGCACCATCGGGGTGTCAGATCACGGCGGTTGGGCGGTGCTGGTGACGGTGGCGCGTGATGGCACGCTCCTCGACCGCCGTCGGGTCGAACTCGTGGGCGAGGGCCTGCCGAGGCTTCCGCACCACAGCGAAGGCCAAAGACTCCCTCTCGATAAGGCCGTGGAACTAGTAGAGCGCGTGCGCATGTCGGCGGAGACGCACGCGGCGCATGCCTGGGACGCTGTCACGACCGCGGTTCCGCGTATCCTTGGTGTCGCCCTTCGCAAGTGCCCACAGCTTCCACCCACAATTGCCGAGCGAATCAAGGACTACCGTGCGCAGAACGTTGCCGACTGGGTGATGTACCGCAAGGCCCTAGCCTCGGCGGCTGAAGCACGGGGTTGGCCCGTCCACTGGTACGACGCGAAGAGCGTGTTCGGTGCGGCGAGCCAAGCGTTGCGAGTAGAGAACCTCGACGCTCACTTCCTCCAGATGCGGAGGGCCGTCGGGCCGCCTTGGAACCAGGATCACAAGCTCGCATTGGCCGCCGCCGTTGTCACAGCGAGCGCGTTGGGGAGTAAGCCGCGAATCTAGAGTAAGGTTTATTTCACATAATTCTTGTCCCGACAACTCCGACTAGTCGCCTTGTCTTTACTGACTGTGGCAGGACAGCGGGCCGCTCGGAACTAGTGTCGCCGCAACCGGCACACCAGTTCGCCATTATTCGTCAATGATCGCCGTAAGCTCTGGTGTTTACATCTCTCTTGCCGGAATGGTCCTCCTGGTCCATCTATTCTTCATGGGCTGGATTGTTTTCGGTGCCATCCTGACTCGTTCCCGTCCCGTTCTGAAAAAGCTTCATGTCGCCTCGCTACTTTGGGGAATCCTGATAGAGGTGCTTCCGTGGACGTGCCCTCTAACCTACCTGGAAAACTGGCTCGAAAGGCGCGCTGGAGTCGAACCGTACCAAGGAGGCTTTCTGCTCCGTTATCTGGATCGGCTCGTGTACCCAAATATCTCCCCAATTCTTCTGACTTGCGCTGGAGTAGTGGTCTGTGTTGCGACTCTCACGTACTACTCCAGGCAAGCGTATCGGAATCGCACACGCAGGTCCGTGCAGTAAGCTTCGTCTGATGATTCCCAAGCGTCTCTCATCAGTTTTCTTGGTCCAGCTCTTTGGGAACGTTCTAACCGGCTGGGTCAACAACCCCAACCTCCTGGCAAAGATCGCGCAGGTGCCTGGGTGAGCAGCTTGTTGCTCACAGCACATTCTGAAGCCGCTGGCTGAGCACGGGTTAGCGATCCGGCGGTGCATCTTCGACTCGTTACGCAAAGCGTGGAAACTACTAAATCAATGAATACCAGAAGCAATTTGATGCTTGTTCGTCAGTTTCCGCTCACGGTAGCACGCGTGGCCGCTGGTTCCTTTCGGATGTCTTCGAAGCTGAAGTGCGTTGAAACGTTCGGGTACTCCTTGCCATCGATTTCCACGTAGGGGTACACGAAGTAGTTCAGCGTATCTCCCTCCTGCTTAGGGGATAGCGTGATGTCGCGGCCGACGCTGAACTGGATGCGATTGTCGTCCCAGTGGCCGAAGAAGAACTCGCGTTGTTCCGGGTGCTTCCAGGCTTCCGAAATGTCTACCGGGACCCATCCGTGATCTTTGGTGTAAAAGTCAGCCCAGCAGTGGTATCCGGGAATCTCGCCGGAACTGCTGCCCGCCGGAAGTGGGAATCCGATCTCAAATCGGGAAGGAATGTTCTGCGACCGGGCCATGGAGATAAAAAGGGAATGAAAATCAGTGCAGTTGCCGTGCTTGGCACTGCAGGCATAAAGCGTGTCGCCGTGACCCCATCCAGTGCCGGATTTGTCATAGCGCATGTTTGCCAACACGTATTCGTACAGCGCGCGAGCTTTCTCGTAATCTCCTCCCTTAAGGTCAGCAACTTGCTTCGCTGCGAGCTCCGCCGGGAGACCCGTTGTGGGAACGAGTCTGTCAGGCGCGAGAAGGCGCTGTCGATCGGCCGCCCTCAGTACTCTTGCTCCGCTGGGAGAAGTCTGGCGACGCACAACGTCATACACAACCTCAAAGCTGTATTCGTCTCTATCGGCCTTTGCGGCTGCTGCATACAGCAGCTGATTTCCGTATTCGTTCTCCTCGGTCTGACGTAAGGGCAGGTCTCCTTTTTTCGAGACCATCTTTACAGTCTGAAATTCGTCTGAACGCGCGAGTGGAATCCAGACGCGTAGAGGCTCTCCCGGATGCGTGTTGCGAACCGTGAATGCGTAGTGGAAGGTAAAGTGCCGCTCCTGCGTGCCTGACTGCGATGATGCGGAGGCGAGGAGCAACACGGATAGAGACAGCCCGCGAAGAAGCGTTAGCATGATGTCGTTCCTTTTTTAACGTGAGAAGTGGATACGTGACGACAACCCGGGCGTCAGGAGCCTAAGCTTCAAGTGAAGCCGGATATGAGGGGGCGAGGCATGAATTCGTGAATGGTACTCCCTGATGATCGCCGCGATCAACTGTGGATTCTGAAAGCCGGCGGGTGGCGATCCCGGCAGATCAAGCTGGTTGTGCAGTTCGGATTTAGTTCAAGCCACTTGGATTCTCGTGGCTCGCCTGGCGAATGACAATAGGCTACTCATTAGCGAGTACCCTTATTACTCGGAGCCGAATCAGTCTGTGCTCCGTTGCCGAGCGATTCGACGCGGATCTTCAAACCACCGCGCGGTGACAGCGCCGAAGATAAACCCACCGATGTGGGCCAAGTACGCCACGCCACCAGTTTGCACCTGCGCAACGGCGCCAGCGTGGAGAAGTTGGGTGAGGAACCAAAAGCCGATTAGGACGGCGGCCGGGATAAACGTGACCCGCACGAAAATGAAGATGAACAGAAGCGCCTTAATTTGATCGCGCGGATACGTCACTATAAATGCGCCCATCACAGCGGCAATCGCCCCACTCGCGCCCAGATTTGGGACGGTAGAGTGTGGGTCGGCCAGAACCTGGGCGAGCATGGCCGCCAGCCCGCCAAGCAGGTAGAAAGCAAGATAGCGGCCCCCTCCCATGGCATCTTCGATCTCGGGCGCGAAGGCCCATCAGAAGATCATGTTGCCGATTATGTGCGACCAACTGCCGTGCATGAACATCGCGGTCAGGATCGTGGTCCAGTGATGGCCGGATACAATTTGAGCTGGAATCGCTGACCATTGAACTACGAACGCATCGCCACGCTGCAGCTCAAGCACAAAAACGAAGAGATTGACGAGGATGATGAGGGCGGTGACGATCGGCATACGCGTCGGGCGTCGCGACGCATCCTTTATGGGAATCAAGCCTCCCATGCCGTATTTCTCCGTTCACCCGGTCAACGATGCTTTCACTAAGTTAATTGTCCCGCGCACCGAATCCTTCGGCTGCATCGTGGGACAATTCTACGTCGATGACGTCCTCGACACCCGCAAGCGTTACAAGCAATTCGCGGTGATGACTTCCACCACGGTGTTGTAGTCGGGAATTCCGCTGCAATCGAGTCGGCCCGCAGGAATAATCGCGTTTACTTCCGGCCAGTGAGCCTGCAGGCAGCCAGGCTTGATGCGGTCAATCTTTACGCGTCCCGCAAACGCACCGAGATCGTTTCGTAGAGTAATGGCATCTCCGTTGTAGACACCCAGCCGTTCCGCGTCTTCTTTGGACATGATGATGTGGCCGCGGTGCGCGCCGGTGATCGGGTCGTTCTCATCCAGCAAGATGCTGTTGAACTGTTTTCCGCGACGGGTGGACAGCAGGAAGCGCCCTTTTGGGACACGCTCCTCGGGAAGATCGATGGCCGTGAAATGGCCTTTGCCGTCCGCCGTCAAGAACTTGTCGGCCAGCAGATGCCGGCCACCGTACTGGAAGTTGTCGCCTTTTTTGCGCAGCTTTGCGATGCCACGATACGTCGGGCAAACACGATCGATCTCCTCGCGAATGTCCTGCGTATCTTGCCAAGCAAAGCTATTCTGCGCGCGCTCCGGGTCGAATTTCCTGGCGACGAGCACCGGGATTTCCCATTCGTCGAGAGCTTCGAGCGGACGCGGTCCCGGAATCTCGGGACTGTATATGATTCGGCGTTCAGTACTGGTTTCCGTGCCGCCGCCGCGTTGCTCGTAACGCGTTCGCGAAGGGAGAAGCACGACAGTATCCCTGGGTTCCACGAACATGGTGGGATTAACAACAATGTCCTGATGGACGCGCAGTCCAATGTTGCTCAGAGAGCTTGTCACCAAATCCGGTTCGGGAAGAGTCTGCTTGAAGTTGCCACCTGTTTGCCACAAGACATCGATCTCGCCGCGCTCAGCGGCCATCAGCATGTGTGTTGCATCCAATCCCTTCCACGTTGGAGGATCGAAACCCCATCTGTCGGGCGCGGCGAATTTCCTGGCATTCTCTTCGTTGACGGGGAACCCCATCACGTAGGAAGCCGGAGTCCCACCCATCTCCGCCCCTCCCTGCACACCGCTGTGTCCGCGAATGGGCATAAGGCCCGTATGCGGCCTCCCAACATTGCCTCGAGATAGCTGCAGGTTCACGATGGCGCGCACGTTGTCGCTGCCGAAGGCGTGTTGCGTGATGCCCATGCTCCAGGTCACGATCGCGTGACGCGCTTTGGCGAATGCCTCGGCGAAGCGAAACATATCGGCACGAGTCAAACCTGCGCCTCGCTCGAGCTCCTCCCAGGAAAAGTTCCGGGCCTTGAGTTCCAATTCAGTCCAGCCCGCGGTGCGTGCATTGATGAACTCGCGATCCACCCAGCCGTTTGCAATAAGGTGCTTGAGTACACCGTAAAAGAAGGGAATGTCGCCACCTGCGTGAATTTGAAAAAAGTCATCCACAATCCGAGTGCCGAACATCGCGCTCTCAAATACCGAAGGAACCCAGTAGCGCTCCAGACCGGGCTCGAAGTAGGGATTAACCAGAAAGACCTTGCTACCAGCCTTCTTGGCATAGTGAAGGTACTTCGTAGAGACGGGCTGATTATTAGCAAGGTTCGTGCCGACGAGGACAATCAGGTCAGCGCCCACCCAGTCCGAATATGAGCAAGTAGTCGCAGCACAACCTACAGTGGAACTCAGTGCCGCGGTCGAAGGCGCATGACAGATCCGGGCGCTGGTGTCCACATGATTGGTGCCAATAAAGCGCGCCACCTTCTGATGCGCGTAGTAAGCCTCGTTGGTGAGCCCGCGCGAAGTCATATACCAGGCAATGCGGTGTGGATCGATCCGGCGAAGCTTATCGGCGATCAGGCTAATCGCGTCGTCCCAGGAAATTCTCCGGAAGCCCTGGTCTCCCTTGCGCCGAATCATGGGAACGGGCAACCTCCCTAATTGACGCAATTCCTTTTCGGTCTTTTCCCGTAATGGTCCGCCGTCTTCCAGCAGCCGGTAATCCAGAGCTGGCATCGTGTTCAGGCGCAGAAGTTCCAGCCGCACGTTGCAGAGATGAATTCCCTTCATCGTCCAGTCGTGTAAGCCGCTGGTACCCAGGGAGCAGCCGTCGCAACAGCCATCGCGCAAAATGCGCCAGGCATAAGCAAGATTGTCGCGATTCTGAACAACCGTGCGGAAGATGTCCTTGTAGGCGTTGGGATGCGCCTGGTTGACGCCGTAGGGAATCAGGCTCACCCAGTGCTCAGGATGCCAGCCTTTCGACTTGACTTCCGCATGCGCGTCAGGATCGAATTCCACGTAGCCTCCGTACTTCATCGCTGGGTGCGCGTCGATCCCGTCGCACCCGTGCCAAAGCTATTTCGTAAAGGTGTAGATACCAAAGAAACCGCTTCTCATGACCTCGACACCATACTAACGGATGCAAGCCTTCGGGCAGCCGAACGCTTTTGGCCTGTGCTCAATTCCCTCTAGATCTTGAGAAGAAGTTAGCTTTTGTAGAGATGAGCAATCCCATAATGAAAATGTGCACGATGGAGGAGCACTTCTAAGCGCCGGTGGCGGGAGTCGGTGTGTAGACAGTCGAATCTCATGACTGTATCGTGATCCCACACTTTCCTCATCGGAGGTATTAATGACACGTTCCATCATTGTCTTGCTTGTTACGGTCTCCTCGCTTCTTGCGCAACCGTCTCCGATTCCCGAAATTCAGTACCGCTCTGTTCCCGATTTTTTGCAGCTTCCGCGCGATTTGTATTTCGGTGAAGTCGCAGGCGTAGCAGTGAATTCCAAGGCGCACATCTTTGTCTTTTCTCGGGGCAATACAACAGGGCCGGCCTACGCTGCGAGCGCCGCCCAACTTTTGGAGTTTGGTGCTGACGGCAAGTTTGTGCGCGAGATTGGCCACAATCTGTATGCCTGGTCTTATGCGCATACGGTCAAGGTCGATCCACAAGACAACATCTGGGTGACGGATAAAGGCTCTGATGTCGTGGTTAAGTTCAATCCCGATGGGCGTGTCGCCATGGTCTTCGGTCGCAAGCAGGAAGCTTCCGACGACGGGACCGGCCCCCTGAAAAAGGTTAAGCCGCCGCTGCCTCCCGAGGATGGGTTGTTTAGACAGGTAACAGACGTGGCTTGGGATGCCGCAGGCAACACTTATATCAGCGATGGTTATATCAATTCCCGAATTGCGAAGGTCGACAAGGATGGCAATTGGTTAAAGTCATGGGGTGAACCCGGTGACAAGCCAGGTCAGTTTGATACTCCACACAGTATCGCTCTCGATGCACAGGGCAACGTTTACGTGGCAGATCGCGGCAATCATCGCATTCAGGTGTTTGACGGCGACGGCAAATTTCTGCGCCAGATGATTATTGATCTCCCGGTCGATCCGAATGCCCGGCCCGTGATCGGCAATCAGACGGACCACCCGTCAGGTTCAAGGGCTCCAGGTTCGCCGTGGGCAATCTGCATTACCCCTCCACCACACCAGGTGCTGTACAGCTCCGACGCATTTCCCGGACGGATTTACAAGCTCACTCTTGATGGGAAGGTCCTGGGCATGTTTGGAAAATCAGGCAAACAGCTAGGGCATTTCGGATGGATTCATGAGATGGCTTGTCCCTCAGAGAACGAGTTGTATGTTGCCGAAATCCTGAACTGGCGCGTGCAAAAGCTGATTCTCGAACCCAGTCGTTGAATTGTTCATTACTCCCAGTGTGACCCTAATTGCTGGCCATGCTTCCCTGCGTCCACTGAACTCAAAGCTGGATGATTCCGCGCCGTGCAGCGATCGCCATTGCTGGCGTGCGATCAGTGGCGCCAAGCTTCTCCATGATGTGCTTCATGTGAGCCTTCACGGTGTCTACGGAGATGCAGAGGCGTGGCCAATATCGCTATTGCGAGTTCCCGTACCCACCAACTGAAGCACCTCCAATTCACGTGGGCTCAAAGCATCCTCACGGAGATGTTCCGTAGCAAACTCCGGTTCACTTCTTTAGATCGCGTACATCCACCATGGCTTCTTCAATACGCTCGATACGTAGCTCCAGGCGAGCAACGTTCTCAGGCCGCAATAATTCGTTGATGGAGAGGGCGATCACGCCCTGGCGGAATATGCGGGGATCCCAGCGACTCAATCGTATTTCGCCGCCTTGAGACGTTTTCCCATTTGGCCAAACAATGCAGTTTTTGTCGACTCCAAGCACAAGTGCGAACTTCGGAGTCACATGCTGTAACAGGTGGTACTCGGTTTCAACTTCGGATACGGATTGAAGGTACGACTTCACCGCTTCCTGTGAGTTGAATTGCAGGTGTTTCGGGTTGGAGACCTCAAAAAGTTCGGGTGCCTGGCCCAGCACCGGAACGCTGATGGCGAGAAGCAGAATGCTTATGGGGAGTCGCATGTTTGATTCCCAAATCGTAATGAACTTACTAATGGGCCGGATGGACGCAGTGAGTGTTTCGGATTGCACCACGAATCCACTTGGAGAAGCGGGAAATTTTGCATCGTCCCGTTACCGAGGTAATTGCTTCCTTATGAACCAACACCCGAGATAAGGTTCCAAGTTGGTTGCTCGGCAACAAACACAGGCACAACTACCGATGGAGGCTGCGGTACCCGCCCTTCCTCATTGCGGAAAAGAGTTCTGCGCCGGCAAATGGCGTCTGTCATCGCCATGCTTCTTGACATATAGCCATTTAGCTATGTATTATTCGGCACCATGCGACGCGGTCAGCAGAATCGGGTTTTTCGGGCAGTGGCTGACCCAACGCGCAGAAGCATTCTCGAGCTTCTGCGCCAGCGCGAGCATACGGTGCTGCAGCTTTGCGAGCCCTTTCGCATAACGCAGCCATCGCTCTCCAAACATCTGGCGGTGCTGAGGCGCAGCGGACTGATCGCGGCGCGTCGCTCCGGCCGGCATCGTTATTACCGGCTCGCTCCCGAGCCGCTGGAGCAGGTCGCCGCATGGGCCGCGCAGTTCCGCGACGTCAGAGATCCTTCAGGACACGTCTGGCGTTTGACACAAATGAACAACCGAAAGGACACATGACATGGCCATCCAGGGAGGAAGACCAAACAATCGGCAGGTAGTTCCATATCTGATGGTGAGCGATGCACGCGCCGCGCTCGATTTCTACCAGAAAGCATTCGGCGCGAAGATCCTCTATCAGGCCCCGATGCCGGGCATGCCCGGAATCTTCGCGCAGTTCAAGATCGGCGAGTCGTATCTCCAACTCACCGACTTGCCGGGACGCGACCCGAAGGGTCCGCGCTCGCCCGAGACGCTGGGAGGCACGAGCGTTGTACTGGAGATGTACGTCGACGATGTCGACAAGAGCTTCGCCCGCGCCGTGGAACTAGGAGGCACTCCTTTACTTCCACCCGCCGACATGTTCTTTGGTGACCGCTATTGCTGGGTGGGCGATCCCTGGGGACACGTTTGGGCCATGGCCACAGTGAAAGAAACACTCGACGAAGGCGAGATACAGCGCCGCGCCGAAGAATTCATGGCGGCGATGTCGCACTGCAAGTAACAGCATTAAACTAAGAGCCGGACAGCAGTAACTGCCGTCCGGCTCCTAAGTCAAGTGCCCATTCCTAGTTCGTCCACTTCGCGACAGTGTCGGACGGATCATGCTCGTGACTTCACCAGCCACGTTACTCCCGGATGACAGGCTATCCGGACATAACCCTATTGATTGAAGCCGCACACTGCCGACTCGGAACCATCAGTGTTCTCCTCTCAACTGTATATTCACAGTTCCGCCGATGGACTCGTCACAAATCTGAGGACCTGCTGTTCGTCGCTGCAACGGTGGGGGCGAACAGGTGTCCTGACGCGAGCGAACGACGAGCCACTGTGCGGCGGTAATCTGGCCCTGCACTGCGGGTGCCCGGTACGCTGGATGAGACACCATCCCGAGGAGTCGCATGCGGATCAGTTTGCCCCTCATAGCGCTGCTTTTAATCGTGAGTGCGCTCATCTGCGTGATGAGGCGGCCACTCACACGTAACTGGAGGTTTTGGGTAGCCGCTCAGTTTCTGTTGGCCGGAGTCCTGATTTGGGCTTCGCCATTCCTGCAGCGGCGGATGGGAAACGAAACATTCAGGCAGCCCAAAATGGATCGGCGCTTGCTCGTCGCGAGTTTCAGTTCGATATCCTTGGAAGAACCGCAGCGGCAGCTTGTGTTCCACTACATACTTGAGAACACCACCGGCGACGCTTTCCGGATCGATCAAAGCACGTGCTCCATAGTGAGCTTCCGATTTGCTGAAAATAGTCACAGGGCGCCCCGGCTAAGACCGCAGTCGAATCCGGCGCTGAACGTGCTCGAAAAGGACAAACGTGCTTACGCCAAATTCACCGGGCTCGAGCGCCTCCCGGCGACGAATCCTACATTGACTATCGATCAATGCCCTCTGGAATTGCAGCCCGGGCAGAGGCGCAGAGTCGTAATCGCCATTCCTTATGCCTACCCGGCCGATACAAATCGGAGTCCCAACGAAGACGATTTGAAGATGTACGTGCGTGCGTTTATGCCGCAGATCGACGGATTCGGAATTTCCGACCTCGCCGGGAACTACGAGATCGACTTTCCGCGAGGTTGGTGAGCACCCAACCCGATCACTTTTTTTGTACGCGCGGGAATCGCTAAATCGAACACCACCGCATTGTGGAAGAGTAGCCGACCATCCATCCAGAACAGCAGAGATAACATTTTTCAGAGCGGGATGGGCTGCCTGCCAGTCGCCGTTAACTCACTTCAGATCACAAATGGAATGTGCCGAAAATATCACCTGACCGGCTGCAGTCTAAGGCAGAACGATCACCGTACCTTTCATGCCCAACTCGTCATGAAGAGCGCATATATACGGATAGGTGCCCGGCTGCGTGAATGTCACGCGAAATCGTGTTACGCCTGGGGGCAACTGACCGAGCCCGGTACGCTCCTGTGCCGCGGCAACAATGAACCCCGAGTGGACGCTATCCGCAGGTGAACTGATGACTGCGTGGCGAGCACCATCGCTGTCCACAGTCACGTTGCTCGAGGCAGGCATGGGGTCTGCCGGTTCGGTACCGAACGTGATCGTATGGGAAGCGGTCGGATCGGAATTGGTCCACTCGACGGTTTCTCCTGCGTGGATGAAGATCTTTTCGTGGTTGAAACGCATGAGAGCGAGGTTTTCACTTCCTCCCGGAGTCGCCGAAATCACACCAGCCCCCGCGTTCACGTGATTTTCCGCCGAGTGCTCATCATGGGAACCAAGATCAATGGCGGACAGCAGCCGTTCTCGCTCCTCTTGCGCCCGTTTGTCGTAGAAGACCTGGTCGTGAGGAAGTGGCTCGGACGATGGCAACACGTGAACCGTCGCAGTCATATTTCGGTGGATCAGGCAAACAAGCTTGAAGTTGTTCGCGACTGGGAACATGACCGTGAAGGTCTGCCCTTTCGTCAGACGGTGGGTGGTCACGCACGTGGAGCCATCGAATGACGCGAGTCCGTCGGGAGAAAAACCTGGACAACCTACCTGGTCAGGAGGACGTACCTGTCCAGGTTTTAGAAAACTCACCGTATGAGGTTCGTCGGTGGCAAAGGTCCACGTGATGCTGTCGCCAGCGTGAATCCACATCTCACTCGGCAGGAACGCGATCCCCTGCTTTGCTAAGTCGCCGCTCTGGGCTCCAACTGTCGCCTGCCATTGCGCATGCAGCAGTTGCGGAATAATTAGCGCGATAAACATGAGTAAAGGGCGGCAGGGTGCAACGAACCGGTTGAAAAATAAACGAGACATTTCCTTGGATCCTCCTTGCAAGCGTTGCGAAGGATGGACCGACGAACTCCTCGCACTCAATGGAACTCAGATGAAACGTTTCTGAGCTCGAAAGTTACTGAAACCAACAGGCTTGCCGGGAGTTGTGAGATGGTCTAATTGAACCCGTTCCCTTGCGAGGCTATACTCCCTCGAAACTCTGGGCTGCAGTTTGGGTGTCAACGCTACAAAGTCGAGTGCTTATCGTTTCGGATCCTACGAATTTGACGCCGATACCGGCGAGCTGCGAAAGCAGGGATTACGTGTCCGCCTTGAAGGCCAACCAGTGGCGATCCTTGCACTTCTTTTGGAGCGGCCCAACCAGCTAGTTACCCGTGAAGAGTTGCGGAAGGCGCTGTGGCCCGGCAACACCTTCGTCGATTTCGAACAAAGCCTGAACGCTGCTGTCCGGCGGCTTCGGCTGGCTTTAGACGATTCCGCGGATTCTCCTCGTTACATCGAAACCCTCGCCCGCAAAGGATATCGCTGGGTTGCTCCCGTGATGGGGCCTCCTGCTGCTGTCGTCGGAATCGAGGAGCCTCCAATTGCAGGAACCGGGACAAGGCGTCGACGAATCCAGATCGTGACGCGGGCGCTGCTAGCCGGTGCCATTATCTTGGCTGTAGCCGTCTTCGCTTGGACCGTTTTGAAATCGCGCGCCTCAGCGAGTCGGGTCATGCTCGCAGTGCTTCCTTTTCAGGATCTCAATGGTGACACGCAGCAAGGCTATTTCGCTGACGGCATGACCGAGGAAATGATCACGCAACTAGGCAGCCTGAACCCGCAGCGACTCGGTGTGATAGCACCAACATCAGCGATGCAATACAAAGGCGCGCACAAAGATACAGGACAAATCGCTCGCGAGTTGAATGTGAACTACCTCCTGGAAGGGACGGTGCGTCGCGAGGGGCAGAGTCTTCGGGTTACCGCACATTTGATTCAGGCGAGCGATCAGGCTGATCTCTGGGCCGACAGCTACGACAGCAGCATCGGTGATGTTCTAAAAGTGCAAAGTGACCTAGCGCGCGCCATTGTCGGACAGATTCGGCTCAAGCTCACACCAGGCGCTGAACAACGACTGTCCAAAACTCCGCATGTCAATGCGCTGGCACACGATGCATATTTGCAGGGACAGCAAGCCTGGAGCCTCCGTGATAAAGAAGGCACTACGCGAAGCATTCAGCTTTTCCGCCGTTGTCTCGAGATCGATCCCAATTACGCTCCCGCCTATGCCGCGCTCGCCCGCGCTTATGCATTAGCCCCAGTCTCATACAGCATGGCTGCATCGGACGCGATGCCGAAGGCTCGTGAAGCGGCAAACCGGGCTATCGCCCTAGATGATTCGTTCGCTGATGCACACAGCATCCTGGGATTCATTAAGGCCCATTACGAATATGACTGGCCCGGAGCAGAGCGCGAGTTCAAGAGAGCACTTCAGCTCAATCCCAGTGATGCCTTTGCGCACCTGTTCTACTCCAACAGTTTTCTGTCTCCCTCGGGTAGACATGACGAGGCTATCGCCGAGATGAAACAGGCGATTGCTCTTGATCCGTTCTCGCCCCGCATTCAATCGTTCCTGGCACGAACCTACATTTGGGCGCGCCGATACGACGATTCATTAAGTCAGCTGCAGAAAACGACGGAAATGTTTCCAAGCTTTGCCATCGAGCACGAGCGGCTCGCGCACGTGTACACGTATCGTGGCGAGTACGACAAAGCAATTACTGAAGAGACGCGCACAAGAGTTCTTTCTGGCGAAGATCCCCACAAGGTATTGGACCTCGAAGCTTCCATGCGCAACGCACTCGCGGCCAAGGGACCGCAGGGTTATTGGGAAAAGCTGCTCGAACTTTCGAGCCAGCCGGACAATCCACCGGAGGCTTACACAACAACGAGCGGTCTCGCAATCATCTACGTTCGACTTGGGGACAAGGAAAAGGCCTTGCAGGCGCTGGAACAAGGCTACAAGGAACGACAACTTCATATGACCGAAATCGGAATCGAGCCCGCTTTCGATCCGCTGCGCCCTGAGCCGCGCTTTCAGAATCTTCTAAACAAAATCGGGGTGCGGCGCTAACTTTACTTGCAGAGAGCTGCGCTAAGCTCGCCAATCAATGCGAACTGAAAAATAGCGGTGGCTCCAACTTGCAGTAATTGCCTCCGATTTTTCGTGATTTTGCCTTTGCAGCCAGCGCCTGAGAGTTGAAAGTAATTGAGGCAGTCTCTCTAGAAGCTATAATCGCGGCGAAGTATGGCGTTGGCTCCGGGCACAAAACTCGGGCCTTATTAAGATCGTGGCGCCGCTGGGCGTAGGCGGAATGGGTGAAGTGTACCGCGCTCGCGACACGCGCCTCGGACGCGAAGTTGCCCTGAAATTTCTGCCCAATCTGTTTGCGCAAGACGGAGCGCGCCTGGAATGCTTCAAGCGCGAAGCACAGCTTCTCGCCTCACTGAACCACCCTCGCATTGCCGCCATCTACGACCTGGAAGAAGATCGCGGAGCTTGTTTCTGGCGATGGAGCTGGTCGACGGACCTACGCTATCTGATCGCA